>MPMF02334074.1_pt1 | contig 29005 bp, 25 predicted proteins | sample 1617271 | NCBI WGS metagenome assembly MPMF02 (sample SAMN05944812, study PRJNA350692) | marine metagenome | biome: marine; feature: ODZ; material: water; isolation source: 120 m water sample prefiltered with 30 um filter, filtered on to 0.2 um... | place: Pacific Ocean | collected 2012-04-09... | reverse complement strand
GATTCGCGTTTGGGAGCGGGGTTCGGGTCCAACTATGGCCTGTGGCACCGGTGCCTGCGCAACCCTTGTTGCAGCGGTGCTCCTCGGTCTCTGCGATGAGGTAGCAGAGGTGCGACTCCCCGGCGGCTCACTACAGATCAGCTGGACGGATCGGGATGGTTCGGTGCTGATGACAGGTCCGGCAGAGGCTGTTTTCGATGCGGTGCTCACCCCGGCATTCACACCTGCTGACTGTCAAGGTCTAGAGCTTGTTCAGATCCAGCAAGCACAGCCATCACAGCCGCAGATCACGCTGCAGACAGACCTTTCAATCGAGGCGGAATCTGCGCCAGATCTCAATACCGCCTACCAGGAACAAGAGTTCAAGAGCGAGTTTCAAGAGCCAGCGTTCACATCCCACGCCCAAGAGCCAACGTTCACATCCGAGCTCAAAGCAGAACTTCCTGAGCTGTTTTCAGATCAGAGGGACATCACCCTTGAGCGGCAGGAGATTACGGCGCAGTTGGCGGAGCCAAGCACTGATCAAGAACCTTTCAACCCTGAGGCCTCTAAGGCCTCTGAGGCCCAAGAGCCCACAAACGACGCAGAAAAGAAATCCTTGAAGCGGGTCCAGAATTTCCTCTCCGGCACCTCCCTTGATTCCCTGCTGAAGCTGGCCAGCGATTCCCTTGACAAGCGATCCCGAGACCGTAAGTAGGGGCATGACCTCCGCAGCGGCTGAGCTTGACGCCACAGGTTTTTTAACAGGCATCTATCTCGATGCCTCAGCCACCACCCCCCCTAGGCCGGAGGTGATTGAGCGGATCCGACAGGTTCAGCTCACCGCCTGGGGGAATCCATCCAGCCTTCATCAGCAGGGCCTGGCAGCGGCGGAAGTGATGGAGCGCAGCCGCCAGACCATCGCCAGGATCCTGCAGGCGAAATCTGATCAGTTGGTGTTCACCTCCGGTGCCACCGAGTCAATTCATCTGGCCTTACTTGGCATCGCCATGGCCAGACCTGTAGGCCGCCTGGTGATCTCTGCTGTGGAACACCCCGCCGTCAATGCCGTCGCTGAGCAGCTGAGTCGCCAAGGATGGGAGGTGGTGCGCTGGCCCGTGGACGACCACGGCAGGGTGAAACTCAGCCTTATCGACGAGCTGCTGGCAGCACCTACCCAGCTTGTCTCTCTGATCTGGGGTCAGAGTGAAATCGGCACTCTCCAGCCCATCCATGCCATCGGTGCCGCCTGCAGAAGAGAGGGCATCACCTTTCATACGGATGCCACCCAGGTGCTCAGCCAAGGGCCGATCCACTGGCGGGAGCTGCCAGTGGATCTGCTCAGTGCCTCAGCCCATAAGTTCCAGGGCCCAAGAGGTACTGGCCTGCTGTTGCTGCGGGATCATCTTGTTGATTCGATCCAACCCCTGCAAGGGGGCGGTGGCCAGGAGAGGGGATTGAGGGCAGGTACGGAAGCCGTGGCTCTGATTGCTGGCATGGCTGAAGCCCTGAATCGGCTCAGTCCTGTAACCCCTCTCGACGCCACAACATCCATCCACCCCCAACACATCAAGGCTCAGCGGGATCATCTACTGCACTCACTTAAATCCCTGCAGGGCCTTCGTTTCACTGGTGACCCGATCAATCGTCTTCCCCATCACATCTCCATGCTTGTCAGCACAGCAGCTGGTCTGCCCCTATCCGGGCGTGCCGTTGTGCGGGAACTTTCCCGGCAGGGAGTTTCGGCAAGCAGTGGCAGTGCCTGCCATTCCGGGCAGAGTGCAGACAGTGAGGTGTTGAAGGCTCTCGGGGTTGCCCCCGCCTGGCGACAGAGTGGATTGCGCTTCAGCCTGGGCCCCTGGCTCAGTTCCGACCAGCTCTCCCTGGTTCCGGATTGCCTGCAGCGTGCGCTTGAGGCTGCAGGTGCATCAAGCTGACAAGCTTCTGCCCAATTGAATTCAGCGAAGCCATGGCTCAGAGTCTCCCCGCCGATCTATTTGCAGCTGAAGCCATGGCCCTGGCCGCCGTGCTCTCTGCTCTCAGCAATCAATCAGTGGGACGCTGGTCGGTGACGATGAAATTCGAGGGCCTCAGGCTGATGCCTGTGGCAATCAGGATGACCCAGGCCCTTGGCGAGAACAGTCTTAAGCCGCTGCTGGTCTGGCCTGATGCTGGCGCCGCAGCCCTTGCCCGGCGCGATGCCCCTGAACTTGCTCTAGATATTCGATCGATCAGGGATCAGCTCAACAGTGATCATGCCGATGACAACAATCGTCTACTCCTGGTAGCGGGACCACAGATGAGTGATTACGACGAGTTTGCTGACCTTTGCGAGAAGCATGCCGGCAGTGTGGTGATGTTGAACGGTCGGCTTGAGGATGCTGCGGTTGGCATCGGCAGCGTCGCCAGGGCTCGCCGCCGCGGTTTTATCTCCTCCTGGCAACAGGCCTATTGGCTTGAACCCCTCGCGGGGGGAGCACTGATGCGCGCTTATCCAGAGGAATGGATGTTGTTTCGAGCCGATGCAGATGGTTATCGCTACGCGGCAGGTTTTGAAGAACGGCCGGATGCGGAAGCCATTGATGCCGGCTTTGGCGTTGATCCCGGTTCGCTCGCCCAGCAACTCGGCTCGGTGGAGCGTTTTATTGATGGACTCAGCAACTGAACACAACATTGGCTCTTGATCATCAAGGCCGATCTCACTAAGGTTCGAGCCTCAAGCTCTCCCCATGAGATCTCCATCCTGGCTGCCGAAGTTCACTCCCCTCGATGCGATTGCTGCTGCGATTGCTCTGATCGCCTTGGCGGGGGTGGCCTGGACGCCAAAACTCAACAATGCGGTTGCCAGGGCTACGGGGTCACTTGAACCGGTGCAGGTCTCGGTGGATGTGCGCAATCTCGCAGTTGCTGACCCACAGCATCTGATCCGAGCTGCCCTCGCCGAAGGCAAGACCAGCATCGTGATCCGCAATCAACCGGCTGGATCCGTTCGCTTGACGGCCGTTGAGGACCTCACCAGGAAACTTGTGGCGGTTCAGCCTGATGGTTCTGTGGTCAGCGCCACTGACCCCAATCGCATCGATGCAGTTCTGGATGCGCGTTTTGTTCTTGAATCTGATGCAGAAGTGAGCCGCTCGGGTGTGGTGATGGCTGGAACGAAGCTCAAGATCGGCATTCCAGTGGAGCTGGAAGGTCCCACCTATCGCATCAAGGGCACTGTCAGTGGAGTGACCATTCAATGAACCTCGGCAAGCCTTTGATCAGGGCATGGTGTCGCCCCGGACCCCTGGTCTCTGCCCTGGTTGGTTCATCCCTGTGGCTTTCAGTCAGCGCCGCGCCCCTGCAGAGGTCTCTCCCCATCCAGAGGCCCCTGACGCTGCAGAAATCAGTGCTGGATCAAAGGCCTCTGATTCGGCAGAAGCCCCTGAGCCTGCAGAAATCCCTGCCTTTACTAACGCCACCACCACCGGCAACCAACCTCGGCCTGCCCGCGATTCAGTACGGGCGGATCTGCCCAGAGCTCCAACGCAGTTTGCAACGGGTCATCGGCCCTCAGTCAGGAGCATGGAGCGTCAGTGTCATCGATCCTCGCGGACAGCTGCTCGCTGATATCAATGGTGGTGTAGCGAGAATTCCCGCTTCCAATCAGAAGCTGATCACCACCGCCTATGCCCTCGACAGGCTCGGACCGGATTTCCGTCTGCGCACCCGCTTGATACGGCGTGCAGACGGGGTGCTTGAAATCAGTGGCGAAGGTGATCCAGACCTCAGCCTGGCTGAAATCCAGCGCTTCGCCATGGTGGCCCTGAATCAAGGCGGTTCTCGAAGCGCAACCCTGCCTACAGCACCGATCAAGCTGCTGATCAGGGAGGAACCACGCCAGAACTGGTGGCCCAGCGACTGGCATCCTGCTGATCGTGCCTATGCCTACGGGGCACCGATCACCCGTCTTGCCCTGACCAGCAATGCGCTGAACATGGCGGTGATGAATCCAGTCTCCCGCTTTCAACGTGTTCTGCGTCAGGAACTTCAGAAGCAGGGGGGAAATGCCCAGGTTCAACTGATCAATCACAACCAGCACACCGCCTCTGCCATGGGCGGAGAGCCTGTGGTTCTCCATGAGGAGGATTCGATTGCAATGCACGGTTTGCTCAGCCTCGCCAACACCGAGAGCCATAACTTCACCGCTGAGGTGCTGTTGAGGGAGGCCGCTGATTCATGGGATCTCAGACGTGCTTCCCTGGCGGCCAACCGCTGGATGCAGACACAGAACCTGCCCAGTGCAGGCCTTCGGATCGCTGATGGCAGTGGCCTCTCACGCAACAACAGGGTGACCAGCAGAACCCTGGCTGCACTGTTATTGCGAATGGGACAGCATCCGCTGGCTGCCTATTACCAGGCTTCAATGGCGATAGCCGGACAACGGGGCACCCTCAGAAATCTCTATCGAGGCACTGGTCTGCAGGGACGCTTCTGGGGCAAAACCGGCACCCTCTCAGGCGTGCGTTCGATCTCAGGGATCCTGCAGACCAAGGATGGTCCCCGCTACATCAGCATGCTCGCCAATGGGGCTGGATCCCCTAACTGGATCATGGGTCAACTGTTGACCTCGACCCAGGCCCTCAGCCCTTGCCCTTCATTGCTTTCTGCCTGGACGCCCCCCGCCGTCCGCGGTTGATCGACTGCCCATCGGCGGAGTGACCCTGATCAAAGGCGGCACGGCTTTCATCGCTGCGGATCGCCTGGATCTTGACGAGTTCCTGTCGGCCGGCGATCACCACCTGACCCATCTCCTTAAGACGCTGCTCAAGCTCACCAAGGGTTTGCTCGGCATAGCGGTTGGCCCCATCCTGAACGGAAGCGGCCTCATGCCGACTTCGTTGAATCAAGGACTCACATTGCTGCTGGGTTTGCTGTCTGAACTGCAGCGCATCGTTATGAAGTCGTTCAGCTTCCGACTGGGCCTCCTTCTGCAGGCGCAGACCCTCCTGACGGAATTGATCAAGCTCCTGCATGGCCTGCTGGCGGTTGCGTTCGTGTTGATCCCCCAGCTGTCGTTTGAGTTCGTTGGCTTCCTGGTCAAGTTGTTGCCGGCGCTGCAGAGACTCCTGTTCAAGTTGCTGGCGACGGGAGGAAAACTGTTGTTCCTGCTTGGCAAGTTTGGCCTGCATCTCCTGCTCAAATTGCGCTGATTGCTGACGGGTCGCCTGCAGCAACTGTTCGCATTGCTGGCGGGTCTGATCGCGCAGTTCGTTGACCTGCCGTTCCGCCTCCTGGCGAATCGAGGCTGTGTTGACCAGCTGATCCCTTTGCTGACGGGCTTGCTGAACAATCTCTTCGGCCTGCTGACGGGCAGTGCTGATGAAATCGTCCCGTTTGCGAATCAACTGATCAGCCTGCTCGATCTGGCCAGGCAGACTTTCGCGAACAGCGTCAAGCACCTCCACGGCATCCTGCTCGTTGACCAGACGACCACCGCTGAAAGGGATGCGGCTCCCTTCCAGGACGATCTCCTCCAGCTGATCCAGCTGCTCGAGAACAGTGATCCGGGCCTCGCTCATGTCATTGATTTGGCATAGGTGAATTAAAGAGCCTGCGCAGGTCCTGTGCCACAACTTCGGGAACCATGTGATCAATTCTGCCGCCGAAGCGGGCAACCTCCTTGACGACAGAACTGCTCAAAAAACTGTGATGGGCTGACGTTGCCATGAACACCGTTTCTAAATCCGAGGCCAGAGAACGATTGGTGTGTGCAATCTGCAACTCATATTCAAAATCACTCATGGCGCGAAGGCCTCGCAAAATCAGGTCTGCGCCTGTCTGCTCGGCACATCTGACGGTGAGACCGTCAAAGCTGATCACCTCCACCCCCTCAAGGGATGCAGTCGCACGACAGATCTGATCCAGCCGCCGATCCAGGGGAAAGGCAGGTGACTTGCTGGGATTGCGCAGCACGGCAACGATCACTTCACCGAACAAGCCACAGCCACGCTCGATCAGATCGAGATGTCCGAGGGTCAGAGGGTCAAAGCTGCCGGGGTAGAGCGCCCGCATGTGAACTCCAGGATCGGCCGGATCCTATGCATCAAAGCTCTGCCTAGAGTTGAAAACACCAACAAAACCAGCAATGACCATGGATCTTGAAGCCAAGAAGATTCTGCTCCGCAAAATTCCCCATGGTCTGTTCATCTGCGCAACCAGGGAGGACGATGACGTCAACGGATTTACGGCCAGTTGGGTGACCCAGGGATCGTTCACACCTCCGTTGGTTGTGATGGCGGTGCGAGCAGAAGGCACCAGCCACGGCATGATCCAGAGAACCAAACGTTTTTCTCTGAATGTCTTGAGAGCAGATCAGAAGGATCTTGCGGCTGTCTTTTTCAAGCCTCAGAAGGGCATTGGCGGTCGCTTCGATTCAGCTCCATTCAGCCTTGGTGAGCTTGGCCTGCCTTTACTGACAGATGCCATTGGTGGTGTGGAGTGTGAACTTGTCGGTGAAATCAACCATGGGGATCACACTGTCTTTGTTGGCGAAGTCAAATCAGCTGTGCTGCACAAGGACGCTGACGCGTTGAACCTTGCCACGACAGGCTGGAACTACGGCGGTTGAATTCAGTTTGGTTAACAGCCAGATCGACTCGAATCTGCTGAACAATCCGGAGCGGCTGGAGCAGCGGCTCCGGGAGATACCTGCTGATCCGGGTTGTTATCTGATGCGCGATCGAGAGGATCGTCTTCTCTATGTAGGCAAGTCGAAAAGTCTACGCAGCAGAGTTCGAAGTTACTTTCGTAGCAGCCATGATCTCTCGCCACGGATCAGGTTGATGGTGCGACAGATCTGTGAGATTGAATTCATCGTTACTGATACCGAGGCTGAAGCGCTTGTTCTTGAATCAAACCTGATCAAGAATCATCAGCCCCACTTCAACGTACTGCTGAAGGATGACAAGAAATATCCCTATCTATGCATCACATGGAGCGAGGCCTATCCACGTATCTTCATCACTCGTAAGCGACGATTTCGTAAACCAACAGATCGTTTCTATGGTCCTTATGTTGATGTTGCCCTATTGAGGCGGACGCTCTTTCTTGTGCAACGGGTCTTTCCACTGCGTCAGCGACCCAGACCGCTCTACGTAGATCGAACCTGTCTGAATCATGCGATTGGTCGATGCCCGGGGGTATGCCAGGAAAAGATCAGTTCCGATGACTATCACCGCATCCTGCGCAAGGTGGCGATGGTTTTTCAGGGGCGCAGTGATGAGCTGACGGAACTTCTTCAACAACAGATGGCCCGTTATGCAGAACGGCTTGATTTCGAATCTGCGGCCCGTGTTCGTGATCAGTTACACGGCCTTGATCAGCTCACCGCAGACCAGAAAATGAGCATTCCGGATTCATCGGTGAGCCGTGATGTGATCGCCTTGGTCGCCAATGAGCGCCTCGCTGCTGTTCAGTTGTTTCAGATGCGTGCCGGCAAGCTGGTGGGTCGACTTGGGTTCACGGCCGATGCGGCGGGGCTTGATCCAGGTCTGGTGTTGCAACGGGTGATCGAGGAGCACTACAGCCAGGTGGATCCAGTGGAGGTGCCACCGGAGTTGCTTGTGCAACATCCACTGCCCCAGCAGGAGCTGATGGTGGATTGGCTGAGCGAACATCGCAGCCGCAAGGTGCAGATCAGCTGCCCGCAACGCAGCCAGAAAGCTGATTTGATCGAACTGGTTCAACGCAATGCTGAATTTGAGCTGGCCAGAGCCAGAAAGGGAGAGGAACAACAGGCTCTGGCAACCGATGACCTGGCCCAGCTGCTTGAACTCACCACACCACCGCGGCGGATCGAGGGCTATGACATCAGTCATATTCAGGGGAGTGACGCTGTGGCCTCCCAGGTTGTGTTCATTGACGGTTTGCCGGCGAAACAGCATTACCGCAAATACAAAATTCAGAGCAGCAGTATCAAGGCCGGCCACAGTGATGATTTCATGGCCATGTCTGAGATCATGCGGCGTAGATTTCGGCGCTGGGCGATGGTCAAGGCAGAGGGTGCTGATCTGATTGAACTGCGCCGTCGCAGTGGCAGCGCATTACATACCGATGGACTCAATGACTGGCCAGACCTGGTGATGATTGATGGCGGCAAAGGGCAGCTTTCAGCGGTGATGGAAGCACTCAGGGAATTGAATCTTGATGGTGATCTTGTCGTTTGCTCCCTCGCCAAGCAAAGGGAGGAGATCTTCATTCCGGGGCAGAAACAGCCCCTTGAAAGTGAACCAGGCCAGCTCGGAGTGGTGCTGTTGCGCCGCCTGCGGGATGAAGCACATCGATTTGCAGTGAGTTTTCATCGCCAGCAGCGTGGCAAGCGTATGACCCGTTCACGTCTGAGTGACATTCCTGGTCTGGGACCGAAGCGGGTGCGGGAGCTTCTCTCACATTTTCATTCCATCGACGCAATCCAACTTGCCAGCATTGATCAGCTCAGCAAGGCGCCTGGGCTAGGACCAGCTCTGGCCAAAGTGGTGTGGCAATATTTCCACCCCCAGGATGATGATTGAGCTGAAAGTCGATTCTTTTGGCTGAATCTTAGATTTGATTGATAACCGGCAAATTGCTAACCTCAAGTCTCGATCAGGCGACAACTACGCTCCATGCAGAAAAAGCAACTATCACGCAGCCCCGAACTGATGAGTGCCGTGGATACGGCACTGCTTTTGATTGATGTTCAGCAGAAATTAATACCTGTGATTAATCATCGAGACATGATTGTCTGGAATATCAGAAGGTTGCTGGATGCGGCCAGGATCCTCGATGTAAAGATCCTTTCAACAGAGCAGAATCCCTTGCGCCTTGGTCAAACCATTGATGCATTGGCAGAGCGGATTGATCAGCCCGCTATTGAAAAAATGAATTTCAGTTCCGCAGCATCTGAACTGCTCATTGAACAGCTTCAGGCGAAACACCTTTCTAAAGTGCTCATCTGTGGGATTGAGACCCATGTCTGTGTCCAGCAGACAGCCCTGGATTTAATCACCGCTGGTTTTCAGGTTTTTGTTGCTGTTGATGCCGTTGGCAGCAGGAACGACTCAGACCATGAACACGCCATCTCAAGACTTCGCGCCAGTTCAGTCACCATCACAACAACTGAGGCGGTGATCTTTGAATGGTGTGAGCGGGCAGACAGGCCTGAATTCAAAGCAGTCAGTTCCCTAGTGAAGGAGTCTAAGCCTGTCTCCTGAAGGGGTTATTTTGGCTTCTATTATCTTCAGTTTGGCGATTATTGCGGGGCCGGCTACTGACACCTTCTCAACAAAGTAAACCTGAGGAATGAGGCGATTGTCTTCTTCATTCACCCACTGACATTCTCCTTCACCCAGTCACAGAAAACAGTCTAAACCGCTTCACGCCATAATCGCCAGCGTTTTTTTAGTGACCTTGATTCGGATTGGCCTTGATTATCAGTGGGTTCATTCTCAGTCGTTAACAACGCAATCCTTACCAACGCTCCCTTAACAACGCCGCGACCCAGCTCTGCTCCTCGAGATGCTGCAGAGCATGCTGCAAAGAGGCGCTGCAAAGAAGTGCTGCAAAGAGCGGCTGGGCTGATTTTTATCGAACGATCAGAGCTGGCAGAAAAAGAGCTGATCGCTCTCTATGGTCAAAAGATCATCTAATGCCTCCATGACCTTGCCTCCCGAGGCCTACCTGTGGTTCAAGACACTCCACATCGTTGGCGTGGTGGTGTGGTTTGCAGGTCTGTTCTATCTGGTGAGGCTGTTCATTTATCACGTTGAAGCCAACGAGTTCGAACCCAAGCTGCGTCAGGCTTTCACCAGTCAGTACTGCCTGATGGAACGCCGACTGGCCAACATCATCACGACCCCTGGGATGGTGCTTGCCGTAGTCATGGCAGCAGGCTTGCTGATCACTCAGCCCAGTTGGCTCCAACAGGGATGGATGCAGGCCAAGCTGGGCCTTGTTGCCGCACTGCTCATTTATCACGCCTTCTGTTATCGGTTAATGGGACAGTTGAGCCGAGATGACTGTCAGTGGAGTGGTCGCCAACTGAGGGCTTTGAACGAATTACCCACCTTGATCCTTGTGCTGGTGGTGATGTTGGTGGTGTTCAAGAGTCAGTTCCCCACTGGAGCAGCTACTTGGTTCATGGTTGGTCTGGTGGTGTTCATGGCTGGAACGATTCAGTTTTATGCCCGCTGGCGCCGCCTGCGCCGCGAACAGGCCAACCTCGAGCCAAAGCATGGTCTCTGAGGCCCATCCCCTCAGGGCAATCCTGAACACTGTCGGACCGGATAGTTGCCCCAACACACTCAACTTTCACTGTCATACCCAATGCAGTGACGGCAGCCTTAAACCGATCGCGCTGATCCAGCAGGCCTGTGAACGAGGCCTTGAGCATCTTGCGGTCACCGATCATCACAGTGACAGCGCATTCAGGCAGATCTCAGCATGGCTGGATCAACGGCCTGAGAGCAAGACTGAAGCCCCGAGGCTTTGGAGCGGCATGGAGATCAGTTGCCTGCTCAAGGGGTGCCTGGTCCATGTTCTCGCCCTTGGATTTGAGTGCGGTCATCGCGCCCTGCAGCCCTATAACCATGGTGAGGCTCCCCGTGGTGAGGCCTTACGGGCGGAAACTGTCAAAAAGGCCATTCATGAGGCTGGAGGCCTGGCCGTTCTCGCCCATCCAGCCCGATACAGGCTTGGCCATGCTGAGCTGATCGATGCCGCCGCAGAGCTCGGCTTCGATGGTGGTGAAGCCTGGTATGACTACGACATGCAGCCAGCCTGGAAGCCGTCAGCCTTCATCTGTGAAAGCATCGATCGTCAGCTGACCAATCTTGGCCTTTTGCGTACGTGTGGCACAGATAGTCATGGAAATGACCTTGGTGGCCGCTAAGTTCAGAGAATCACAGGATCACCTGGCATGGGCTTCTTCGATCGTCTGCGCAAATCACGCTCTGATTCGGCCACCAACGCCGTGAATGAGAAGCCTGCCGCGCCAAAAAAGAAAAAGGACGACAACTCCTATTTCCTTGATGCGGACGCCTCAACCTCTTTCGGTGATCTCGACTACATGCGGGAAAGCAAGCCGATACGTCATACCTTCCCAGGCACCGCTGATAACCCTGGCAACAAGGAGAGCGTGATCATTGTTGATGCCAAGGATTCCAAGATCGATATTAAATCTGAGGGCCTCGGTGATCCCAGCACCGATCAGGGAACAGTCAGGGTTGGTTCCGGCGTGCCGAAGGCCGTGAAAAAGACCTTCGCACAGTCACTTTCCCGGGACGATTTCGATCAGCGTCGCAGAGGTGAAGGTGCTTCCTTTGGCGTCAACTCACTCAGAGCTGCCAATTCAGGACCCCGCCGGGAACGCAAGGCAGAACTCAAGAATGAAGATGAGCAAACCTCTAAACCCCAGTCTGCCTGGAACACCAAGCCTGGCTCCATTGATCCATTCAGGGCCATGGTGCGGCAGCTCAATAACTGATTGATCCCTTCTCGATCATTGCTTCTGTCTCGACCACCAGGGATCTGAGCTTGCTGATCTGAGAGGGTTCGGCCCCCTTCCAGAGCCCTCTGTTTGAGGCTTCAAGCAAACGTTCTGCCATATCCCTGAGAACCCAGGGGTTGTGCTCATGGATGAAGGCCACGATGTCTTCATCCATGAGCCACTGATCACAGAGAGCTCCATAACACCAGTCAGGAATTCGATCTGTTGCCGCGTCATAGGCAAACAGATAATCCAGGCTGGCCGCCATCTCAAAGGCGCCCTTGTAGCCGTGCTGTCCCATGCCATTCAGCCAGCGGGGGTTCAGCAACCTTGAACGCATCACCTTGTCGATCTCCTTCTCGAGTCGATGCAGGCGAGGACGTTCCCGGCGTGAATGATCCCCGAACCAGAGATCTGGTCTGCGGCCTGAAACGGTTTCTACGGCAGCGGCCAGGCCTCCATGGAATTGGTAGTAATCATCGGAATCGAGCAGATCGTGTTCACGATTGTCCTGGTTGTGGAGAACAACCTGCACCCGGGCAAGACTGCGCTCAAGCCCCTCTCTGTCTTGTGTCGGCTCTTCAGAGCCGTCATAGCGCCACTGACTCCATGCCAGGAAGGCCTGGCCAAGATCGGAACGGTCCTCCCAGCTTCCGGAATCAATCAAAGCCTGAAGACCCGCTCCATAGGCACCGGGTGCCGATCCGTAGATCCGCCCCTGGGGGCCTTCGCAGCGGGTGGTCTCCGCCAGGGGGTTCAGCTCCGAGGGTTCGTCGAGAGCGGCCACCAGCTGTTGGGCTTGATTCACCCAACCGACAAGCTGAGGGAAGGCATCCCTGAACAGACCTGAAATTCTCAGGGTCACGTCAACCCTCGCTCTGCAGAGAAGATCCAGGGGGATCACCTCCAGATCGATCATCCTGCGGGTCGGCCCGTCCCATATGGGACGGACACCGATCAGGGCGAACAGCTGGGCGATGTCTTCCCCACCATTGCGCATCGTTGCCGTGCCCCAGACAGAAAGTGCCAGATGGGTCATCGCTTCCCCCTGCTCGAGTAGATGAAGATCCAGCAACAGTTCCGCACTGCGGCGACCCAGATCCCAGGCGGCCTCGGTCGGCAGCCCCCTGAGATCGATGGAATAGAAATTGCGACCGGTCGGCAAGACCTCCGGTCTGCCACGGGTGGGTGCCCCTGATGGTCCACTGGCCAGACGGCCCCCTTCAACGCCGTTGAGCAGGGACTGCTGCTCCTGTTCCCCGCAGGATCGCAGCCGGATCCAGAGATCCCGACGCAGGTAGACGAGCAGGGGGTCCTCAGGACAGGTGTGCAGCCACTGCCTGAGTTGCTGACAGAGCTCAACGCCATCGGCTTGCAGCTCAGCTTCTGGGTAAAGCAGAAGCCTGAGCATTGCCATGGCCTGATCCTCCAGCCAGGGGATGGCATCACCAACCCGGCGTGGGTTATGGACGCCAAGATCGATGAGTTTGGCTTGATCAGCGATCTCAAGACTGTCGCCCTCCTCCTCTCTCCAGGGATCCAGGCTCAGACCGAGACGGATGGCGATCGCCTGGGTGAGGCCCTGATGCTGGGGTGAGGGTGAACGGGCCAGTGCCGCCATCAATTCAAGTTCAGCCTCTGGGGATGGACGTTGACCAAGGCGATGCAGGCCGGTGCGGATCTGTGATTCCTTGAGTTCACACAGATAGGTTTCAGCGCGGTCAAAACAATCCACCAGGGCCTTCTGGCTGCTGCTGCCGTCCCCTGGATTGGGGGGCAGGTCTGGCCAGTTGAGTTCCTCAAGCTGGCGGATCAACTGGGTTTCAAGACGGTCGGTGCGCTCAGCTCCCAGCTGGGAGGCTTCGACATACTCATCCATCAACGCCTCAAGCTTCAGCAGAGGGCCGTGCAGCCCGGCTCGACCAAGGGGTGGCGTGAGATGGTCAAGGATCACGGCGTGGCCCCTGCGTTTCGCCTGGGACCCCTCTCCAGGATCGTTGACAATGAACGGATAGAGATGGGGAACCGGCCCGAGGGCCAGCTGGGGCCCACAGTCGGCACTGAGACCCACGCCCTTGCCAGGCAACCATTCGGCACTGCCGTGCTTGCCAACGTGAATCAGCAGTTGCGTGCCATGCACCAATCGCATCCAGAGGTACTGGGCGAGATAGCGATGGGGGGGCGGCAGGTCTGGGGAATGCAGATCACTGAGCTGATCGGCGTCATAACTTCGACTCGGTTGAATCAGCACCACGATCCGCCCCAGGCTGATGCCATGAATGGGGAAGCCATCGGCTTCAAGATCGATCGCCTGATCCGGGGAACCCCAGCGCTGCTCTATCAGGGCTCGGGCTTCATCGCCAACACTGCTCCACCAGGTCTGATAGAGCTCAAGGGGAAGATGGTCAAGGGGAGGGCGTGTCTGACTTTCCGGGTCATTGGTTCTGGAGCTGAGCAGGCGGCCCATCAGAGCCTTGCCACCCTGGGGAAGCGGTTCCGTGCCGAGGTCATGGCCACTGCTCTGAAGCCAAGCCAGGATCGAGGCCGTGCTGGTGGGGGTATCGAGGCCAACGCCATTGGCGATCCGACCATCACGACAGGGATAGTTGGCGAGCACCAGGCCGACGCACCGTTGCCTGGGTGCTGTCTGACGAAGGTCGATCCAGGCCCTGACATGGTCTACAACCCAGGCGAGCCCTTCTGGGTCTGACTTGAGACCCTGCACTGCTGTGGCAAGACTCGAATTGGCTTCACGAACCTCACGGAAGGCGCAGGGACGCGTTGTGATCCGACCATCAAGCTCAGGCAGCACCACCTGCAGGGAGAGATCAAGGGGATCAAGTCCGCGGCTGCTGGCAAGCCATTGATCCCTTGATTTGCCACAGCTGAGCACCTGCAGTACAGGCACATTCAGTTCATCCCAGAGGGGCGCGCCAAGGCCGGCCTCATCAAACTGAACGGAAGCGAAGGAGGTTGTGGTCAACACCGCTGCCACCTTCTCCCTGGCCAGTTGATGTTTCACCGCCTGCTGAACCAGGGGATCCCTCAGGCTGCTGACCCAGAGCGCCCTTGGGCAGAGGCCCTTGGCGCGCAGGCTGCGGTTGAGACTTGCGGGGAAAGCCAGATCGCCGGCGCGGGCAAGGGCGCGATAGAGAATTACGCCAACCTTCTCGCCTGGATCCTGACGCCAGTCCCAGGGTGATGGATCAGCCATGGCTTCAACAGTGATCAGCCCTGGGTCAACCTCCCTGCCATCGAGAAGGTCAGCAACAACGCGCAGCAGGGCCGCCATGTTGTTGGGTCCCCCTTCCCTCAGCAGGGCAGCAAGGCGCTCTGCCAGCTCCAGCGTGCAACTGCCAAGGCCATGAAGATCTGCGTTCTGATCCTCTGTTCCTGCCAGAACAAGTAGTTGACGATCCCCTAAGCGGCTCTGCCAGAGCTGCAATTGCTCGAGTCCGTAACTCCAGTGCCCCCGCCCTCCGAGCAGACGAACGATGATCAGCTCAGCATTTTCCGCGGTTGACGCCAGGTAATGATCAACCTGGGCGGGATGTTCGAGGGCTGCAAGGGGCAAGGCACGGATCTCGTTGTGCCAGATCTGTTGATCGTCCAGCTCGAGGACTGAGGCAAGGGTGGAGATGTCTGTGATCGCACTGCTGAGCAGCAGGACAGGCGCCGGGGGCTGTTCCACCAACGCCACATCTTCAGCTGGAGTCGCCCCTGGCAGGCTGGCAAGTCGATGCATCTATCCATTCTTGTGCCGTGAGCTCTAGCTGCAGGACCCGGCGGTGAGAAGATTTGGCCAGGATGGCCGCACCAGAGATGCATCATTTTCTTCCCTATGCCTGGTTTGAGGGCAAATGCGTTCCCTTTGATCAGGCGAAGATCTCAGTTGCGACCCACGCTCTGCACTACGGAACCGGTGCATTCGGTGGCATGCGGGCAATCCCTGATCCAAGGAATCAAGACCAGCTGCTGCTGTTCAGAGCCGATCGACATGCCCGTCGTCTCAGTCAGAGCGCAAAGCTGTTGCTAGCCGAGCTGACTGAAGCTCAGGTGATGGAAGCACTCACGGCGATGCTGCGGGCCAATCGGCCGACCAAGCCCATCTATCTCAGGCCCTTTTTCTACACAAGTGATCTCGGCATCGCTCCACGCCTCCACAACATTGAGAGCGATTTTTTGATCTATGGCCTTGAACTGGGTGACTACCTCTCACCGGAGGGAGTCAGTTGTCGGATGAGCAGCTGGACGCGGCAGGAGGATCGATCACTGCCTCTACGGGGCAAGATCAGTGGTGCCTACATCACAAGCTCACTGGCCAAGACGGAGGCCGTTCTGAGTGGATTCGACGAAGCTCTGCTGCTCAACAGCAGGGGGAAGGTCAGTGAAGCCAGTGGAATGAATCTATTTATCGTCAGAGATGGACAACTGATCACACCAGGGGTTGATCAGGACATCCTCGAAGGGATCACCCGTGCCAGTGTGATTGAGCTGGCAAAATCGATGAATATTTCAGTAATCGAACGACCGGTGGATAAGACGGAATTATTCATCGCGGACGAAGTCTTTCTTACTGGTACAGCTGCGAAGATCACCCCAATCAGACAACTGGAGTCAACCCATCTCAGTTCAGAACGGCCAGTGATGAATGCTCTGCGCGAAAAATTGACGGCGATCACCGAAGGAAGGGATCCCGATTACGACCACTGGACCACACGCATAGAACTGACTCAGTGACGATTAATCCTGCAGCAGTGGTTCGTCAATCAGCTGCTGGCCTTTAGGATTCGCGCTTTGTAGCGCGGAAAACCCGATGAAGGCCGGAGTGGAGAGCAGCCCTATCCAATCGGCCTTTCTGGCCCGACTTCACTCCAGTGACCGTCCGGTGATTGTCTTTGACGGGGCCACGGGAACATCCCTGCAGCAGCTTGACCTCACTGCTGATGATTTCGGTGGTGCTGACCTCGAGGGCTGCAACGAAAATCTGGTCAAGACACGTCCTGATGCCGTTCAGGCCGTTCACCGTCTTTTTCTTGAGGCGGGTTGCGATGTGATCGAAACAGATACCTTCGGCGCCGCCTCGATCGTGTTGTGTGAATACGGGCTTGAGTCGGAGGCCTTCGAGCTCAATCAACGGGCCGCGGAATTGGCCAAGGCTGTAGCGCGGGACTACAGCAGCGAATCCAAGCCTCGCTTTGTGGCTGGATCGATGGGGCCAACAACAAAGCTGCCGACCCTCGGCCACATCGATTTCGAAACGATGCAGGCCTCCTTTCAGGAGCAGGCCGAGGGTCTGCTGGCCGGTGATGTTGATCTGTTCATCGTTGAAACCTGTCAGGACGTGTTGCAGATCAAAGCGGCACTGCGGGGTATCGAAGCCGCCTTCAGCAAGGCGGGTGAACGGCGGCCCCTGATGGTCTCAGTGACGATGGAAACCACTGGAACGATGCTGGTGGGATCTGATATCGCCGCAGTTGTGGCGATTCTTGAACCCTTCCCGATCGACATCCTCGGCCTGAACTGCGCCACGGGCCCGGAGCAGATGAAGGAGCACATCCGCTATCTCTCAGAACATTCACCGTTCACGGTCAGCTGCATCCCCAATGCCGGACTGCCGGAAAACGTTGGCGGCGTTGCCCATTACCGGCTTCAACCGATTGAATTGAAGATGCAGTTGATGCACTTCGTTGAAGACCTCGGCGTTCAGGTGATCGGTGGATGCTGCGGCACCTCCCCTGATCACATCGCGGCATTGGCTGAATTATCGAGTGAGTTGAAACCTGCTGAGCGCCAGATCCGCAGAACATTGAATAACAGGGATCGGCTGGGGTATGAGCCCGCAGCAGCATCAATCTATGGAACAACTCCCTATTACCAGGAGAATTCCTTCCTGATCATTGGCGAACGACTGAATGCCAGTGGCTCAAGAAAAGTACGTGAACTTCTTAATGAAGAGGACTGGGATGGTCTTGTGTCTGTCGCCAGGGGGCAAGTCAAAGAAAATGCCCATATTCTCGATGTGAATGTTGATTATGTAGGCCGCGATGGCGAAAGAGATATGCATGAACTGGTGAGCCGTTTGGTCACCAATGTGAATTTGCCATTAATGCTTGATTCGACGGAATGGCAGAAGATGGAATCCGGCCTCAAAGTGGCCGGCGGGAAATGTATTCTTAATTCAACAAATTATGAGGACGGGGATGATCGTTTCCAGCAGGTTCTGAAGCTGGCCCGAGATTACGGCGCAGCAGTTGTAATCGGCTTGATTGATGAGGAAGGCATGGCGAGAACGGCTGAGAAGAAGGTTGCGATTGCCAAACGCGCCTACCGTGACGCCATTGAATTTGGTATTCCTGCCCATGAAATATTCTACGACCCCTTAGCCCTGCCGATCTCTACCGGTATCGAGGAGGATCGCAGAAATGGGGTGGAAACGATTGATGCGATTCGTCAGATAAGAGAAGAACTTCCTGAAGTGCATGTTCTACTTGGTGTATCAAATGTAAGTTTTGGATTGTCTCCAGCTGCCAGGATCACACTGAATTCCGTCTTCCTTCATGATTGTTGTGAGGCTGGTATGGATGCCGCGATTGTGTCGCCGGCAAAAATACTTCCTCTGATCAAAGTCAGCGAAGAGCATCAGAAGATCTGTCGCGACTTGATTTACGACAAACGTGGATTTGAAGGCAAAGTCTGTACCTATGATCCACTAACGACTCTCACCAGTGCCTTTGAGGGTGTGAGCACAAAGGAGGCAAGGGCATCCGGCCCCTCCCTCGCCGATCTGCCGGTTGAAGAAAGACTCAAACAACACATCATTGATGGTGAGCGCATCGGTCTCGATGAGACGCTTACCGAAGGCCTCAAGCACTATGAGCCACTTGAAATAGTCAATACATTTCTCTTGGATGGCATGAAGGTCGTTGGTGAACTTTTTGGCGAAGGCAAGATGCAACTTCCCTTCGTCCTGCAATCTGCAGAAACGATGAAATCAGCCGTGGCTTTCCTTGAGCCACACATGGAAAGCACGGAAGGCAAGCGAGCTGCAAAAGCAAAATTTTTGATCGCAACAGTAAAGGGTGATGTACATGATATCGGCAAGAATCTGGTTGATATTATTCTCACAAATAATGGCTATGATGTCATCAACCTCGGCATCAAGCAAGAAGTTGGAGCAATCATTGAAGCGCAAAAGGAGCACCAGGCTGATTGCATCGCCATGAGCGGCCTTCTTGTCAAGTCAACCGCATTCATGAAAGATAACCTTCAGGCATTCAATGATTCACAGATCAATGTTCCTGTGATCCTTGGCGGCGCCGCACTTACGCCACGATTTGTCAACAAGGATTGCAGTGAGGTTTACAACGGCAAGGTCATTTACGGACGTGATGCATTCACGGATCTGCGCTTTATGGACGCCTTCGTAGCCGCAAGGAATGAAGGTCGCTGGGATAATCAGCAGGGATTTCTTGATGGAACACCGGAGGGCTTGTCCATAGGTGGGCACAGCCCTGATCAACAAGGCTTGAAGGATGATTCAAAGATTGATAAGGCGAGTGATAAAACACCCCAACAGAAGGTTCTCAACACTGAGCGCTCGCAGGCAGTGATCGAAGAGCCAGCAATTAAGCCTCCATTCCTCGGCAGCAAGATTCTCAACAAGGATCAGATCGACCTTGATGAGCTGCTTGGTTACCTGGATCGGCAGGCTCTGTTTGCAGGCCAGTGGCAGATGCGCAGAGCCAGAAAGCAACCACGGGAAGAGTACGAGCTGTTAATTCAGGAGAAGGCCGAACCGGTACTAGAGGATTTGATCAACAAAGTTAAACGGGAAAAACTCCTGCAGCCCGCAGTCGCCTACGGCTATTTCCCCTGTGGTCGTGATCAAAATTCTCTAGTGGTTTTTGATGATCAGGCTAAGAACATCCTTGGGCGATTCGATCTGCCAAGGCAGCGTGGAGGCAAGGGTTACTGCATTGCTGATTTCTATCAAGATCTCGACAAGGGCCGACCCGTCGATGTGATTCCGATGCAGGCCGTGACCATGGGTGAACAGGCAACCGAATTCAGTCAGAAGCTGTTTAAGGCAGATGCCTATTCCGACTATCTCTATTTCCATGGTTTCGCTGTGCAGATGGCGGAGGCACTGGCTGAATGGACACACGCCAGGATCAGATCTGAGTGCGGTTTCTCCGCAGAGGAACCGGAGCAGCTCCGTGATGTGCTTGCCCAGCGTTATCGCGGCTGCCGCTTCTCCTTCGGATACCCAGCCTGTCCGAATGTGGCCGATTCAAGGCAGCAGCTCGAGATGCTGAATGCGGAGAGGATTGGCCTGAGCATGGATTCCTCAGATCAACTTCATCCGGAACAGAGCACCACAGCCCTGATCGCGATGCACAGCAAAGCCCTGTATTTCAGCGCCTGATCGGCCTGAGGATTGAGAGAGCTGGCTCAACTCAAAGCCCACCGTTCAGTCCTTGCAGAGGGTTTCCATGGTCTCGATCACTTCCTGTTGAAAGCCGTCGAGTGCATCAGAATCACTGAGATCAACACCCTCACCGGCTGCGTTCTGGGTGAGTTCCTGGAAATGGAAGGCCCCTTCCCCATTGGCCAGGAACTCAATGGCAGAGGATTCCCCGCTCTCGCGAAAAGCATCGCAGAGGGCAAGAAATGCTGCGTCTTCGGTGAACTCCCAATCCATTGAGGAGGCATAACTCTCTGACGTTTAACTCCTTCCCCCCGGCATCCGTCAACCTCCTGGCCAAAAAATGTGCCACTCCTTCGGCAGACTCCCCTGGATCAAGCCCCTGGCAAGGAGGCCTAAGCCCAGTGATGAAGCCAGTCTTCAAGGATCCTGACGAGATATTGTTCGTTTCCTCTTATTTCTGATTCGAGTCAGTTTCCGTAACGCACAGGCACTGATGCAGGTGCCTCGATCAAGACGCACAGATCAGCAAGGTTCAGCGTGTTTTTGAGTGGCGCTTCTGCGTGGAATTTTGAAACGCCCACACAGCAGTTGAGTGATTGCTTCTGGCTTTGCCAGCAGCGAGTGGCTTTGCCAGCAGCGAGTGGCTTTGCCAGCAGCCGTGAATGGATGGAGCCCCAGATCACGTTCTGAAGGTTCAGCAGGTGGGGGGAGTTGCTTGCAGGCACCAAATCCCATCTGAACAGTTCAAGGACAGATCCAGCCTCTGGAGGGGTTGTTTACAGCGCTCTGTGTGGCTGGCACCTATCAAGGGGCAGAAAGCCCCATCTGCAAAAACCTTATCTGCGCAAAACGTCAACAGGCCTGGACTGAAGGATTTTCGTGGCCTGGATCGAGCAAAGGCTGATCAGCCCGTTGATTCAGAATTCTGTTGATCAGCACTGGAGTGCGTCAACTGGCCCCAATTGTTCAGATTCAGGCCTTCAGCCAAAGCCGCCAGTCCGGGAATGGAGCCACTGTCGTCTGGTGTGAAAAAGCACCAACCACAACTGCCTGCCAGGGCCTTGCCAGGCAGTTGCGTCAATCGGAAACGGCCTACCTCTGGAAGGAGGCTGGCGAACTGCAGATCCGTTGGTTTACGCCCCAGTGCGAGGTGGCACTCTGTGGACACGCCACGCTTGCTGCCGTAATCGCTCTCGGGCAGTGGAATCTCCTTGAGGCTGAGCGACAGGTGATTCTGCAGAGCTGCAGCGGCCCCCTGCCTGTGGCCTGGGCAAACAGTCCAAGTCTTGGCCTGGTCGGCAGGATTGAGCTGCCGAAGGGACGCCTCAACAATCGATCAGCAGAACTTGCAGACAGTGAACATGCAGAGCTTGAGCTCTGGCTGGGCCACTCGATCGAGAGGCTCTGGGGAAGCTCCCTGGGCTATCGCGTTGCCCTCTCAGACACCGTTGATGATCTCGGTGCCTTAAGAGTTGATGCCGGAACGCTTCCAGAAACCTGCAGACAGGGCTTGGTTCTGATGCAAGGCGCGAGTGGTGAGGGATTCTGCGTGGCTGGAACCGAGGCTGATTATCAGCTGCGTTTTTTTGCGCCTGGGCTTGGTATTGACGAAGATCCTGTCACCGGTTCGGCCCACGCTCTGGTGGCGGACTACTGGATGGCAAAACTTCAACGGGACTGGGTTGTCGGTTGGCAGCCATCTCAATCCTGTGGGGGAATGCGCTGTGAACGCTGCGATTCAGCCATGATTCGCCTGATCGGGTCTGGGTCGGTTCTGTGGCGCGGCGAGCTGGAGGGCTTCTGAATATCGCTGCTGCTGCTTTTGTCGGCGGAGTGTTGATCCATGGGGCATACGCCTGGCTGATCCGTTCGGAGTCCATCGATCAGGACCCTGGGAACGCCCTGTTGATTGAAGCCATGCTTGAGGGAAGTGACACCGCAACCGATAAATCGGCATCAGAGCCAACCTCCCATCCACAAAGGGATCGCAATCAACAACCAAGGCAAAGAACATCTGCATCGCCGAAGCTGCCACCACCTGGCACGCCCCTGTCCCTGTCCATCCGGGTGGCTCTTCTCTCTCAGCGTCCGCCAACAAGCCTGCGGCTCCAGGGACCTGCCAGCTGCCATAACGACTCATTCAGCCAGCTGAGTCAAGATCAGCTCAATGCTCTATTGCGCAAACCTGAAAAGGTTCAGATCCACTGCAGAACAGGGATCAATGGCCGCATTCTTCTGAATGATCGCGCCTATGAGCAGGAGATTCACATTCTCAATCGTGGCGATGGATTGCTGGCTGTGAACCAACTTGATCTTGAGCGCTATGTGGCATCGGTGGTGGGGGCTGAGATGCCAAGCCACTGGCATCATGAAGCCCTTAAAGCCCAGGCTGTGGCAGCACGCTCCTATGCACTGGCCCATATCGCCAGGCCGGCAGATCCTGATTTTGATCTCGGTGACACAACCCGTTGGCAGGCCTACGGAGGCCTTTCAACCCAGACAACCACCAGCCGGGCTGCTAGCGAGGCCACCCAGGGAATCGTGCTCAGCTACATGGGTGGGATCGTTGAAAGTCTTTATGCCGCAACAGCTTCAATCAGTTATGAGGCCCATCGTCATCTTGGTGCCAGCATGAGCCAGCATGGAGCCCAGTCTCTGGCGAATCAGGGCCTCAAATTCAACGAAATCCTCGGCTCTTACTACGTCGGAGCAGCCCTTGCCCGTTTGCAGAGCCGTGACAACTGAGCACTACTGGTCAGAAGCACTCGAACGCAGCAGGACTGCTCTCGAAAGTGGTGCACTCGTGCCCTTATCCACTGAGGTTCTGCAGATCTCCACCGTCACCCAGTGGCCCTTTGAACTTCGTCAGCTGTGTGGGCTGCCACCTCGTCACCTCAGACCTGAAGGCCCCAAACCGAATCCATTCCAGCCCTGGGACCAACGACTTGAAGTGGGATCGATCGGCGATGATCACATCCTGATTCTGAACAAATATCCTGTTCAGGAAGGCCACATGCTGCTGATCACACGGAAGTGGGCCGCGCAGGATGGCTGGTTGGAACTGGCTGACTGGGCAGCCCTGGCCAGGGTCGATCGTGATACCAGCGGCCTCTGGTTCTACAACAGCGGACCAGCTGCCGGAGCAAGTCAGCCCCATCGGCACATGCAGTTGCTGCCTCGTCATCCCCAGGCGACGATCTGTCCACGCATGGACTGGTTCAAGCAACGCCTTGATGATTCGGGAACTGCATCGAGGAACTTGCTCGAACGCAGTTGCGCGGTGAAAGCGAGATCAGCGTCAGGTGAACGCCCCGATCAGCAGGCTCTGCTGGAGGATTACCTGGAGCTGGCTGATCGACTCAACCTCGGCGATCCATTGCGTGATCAACGCCCCCTCGATGCCTACAACATGTTGTTAACCAGGCATTGGATGGCTCTGATTCGACGCAGACGTGAAGGAACGTTGGGTTTCAGCATCAATGGTCTTGGTTTTGCCGGCTATTTGTTGTCAACCAGGAACTCTGATCTGGACTGGCTTACGGCCCATGGTCCGGAGGCTCTGCTTGAGGAGGTGGTCTGAGTGATTCCGTGATTTCACGGTTGCCAAAACTGCTCGAAACATGAATCGCTGGAAATGCCCAACTGAGACAACGACTTGCTCAGACGACATTTCCAAAACCCATGAATCAAAAACTGCAACTGCGGAATCAACTGACACTGCGCAATCAAAGGATCGAAGCCCATCTGCATCTGGTCCGCCCTCTGGCGATTCACTATGCAATCAGAACAGGCCATGATCGTGATGACCTGATCCAGGCCGGATGTCTGGGGTTGATCAGAGCAGCCCAGAGATTTGATCCAGGCGCTCAGGTTCCCTTCAATGCCTATGCGAGGCCACACATCCGTGGTGCCATTCTCCACTATCTGCGGGACAGCGTTGGCCTGATTCGCCTGCCAAGACGAGTGGAGGAAAGGGCACAGGCTCTGCTGAAGCAAGAAGCCCACGGGTCCATTGCCGGGCTTGGCCCTGCCTGCAACGAAGATGATCGCCTGGCTAAAGAGAGTTACGCACAGAAAAATCTCTGGCAACCCCTTGATGAGCAAGTGATCCCTGCCCCAAACACACAGTGGAATGCCTTGATCAACGGAGAAAAGGCTGGCAGGGTCAACCGGGCTCTCCTGAAGTTGATGCCAGCGGAACGCCAGGCGATCGAACAGGTGGTGTTTCGTGGCGAAAGCCTTCGCTGTGCAGCGGCAAGGCTTGGAGTCAGTGCGATGACCGTTCAGAGACGGCTGAAGCGTGGTCTGACACAGCTTTCAAAGATCTGTAAGGATCTTGACCCCGGCAGAGGCTGAGGGCTCAGGCGAGAGGCGGTTGGTCCCTTTGGATCTGTTCATCGAGCGTGGACATGGCGGCCGTGACCGCGGCCAGCTGACGCTCAAGGCGATCACGCCAGAAACGAAGCATCTCAAGCTTCCTCTGTTGATAGTGGCTGCGCCTTGAAGACACGTCTGCAGAGGGCGGGCAGTAGAACGGCGGGAACATGGCAGAAAGTCGGCTTAACCAATATTGGCGAAATGTCAGGTTGACCGCGTTTCTGCCCACAGATGTTCTTAAGAGAACTTGGCTGTTCTAAGCCAATTGATTAGGTTTGAATGAAGCGCATTGGCGCCAGGATCAAAGCCCAGGCAACCCCCACCCTGTCTCACGTTGACGCAACGAGTCTCACTGCTGGTCTTGCTTGGTGTCTCAGCGCTGATGACTGAGACCGTTCAGTTGCGGCCTGCATGGTGCTACGTAGCCTTGATGGCAGGCCAGCAGGCAAGGCCATTAAAAGGACGCTTCAATAACATTCCGGTTCTACATTCCAATCAACCTGAGATTGTTGGTGGCCCAGGAATTCTTGTTAATTCAGCACCGGGATCTGCGATAGCGACTGAAACAAATCGCCCATTAAAGAATGCCTCATTCACGTTCAATGGTGAATTTGGTGTTCACGTTCACCACAAATACTATCCAAAAGATACATCGAAACTGGGCGGCACTCGTGCTCGCGGCCTTCTCACTGTAGCCACAATTGCTATCAATCCAGGTGGAAAACCAGTCACCCTCACATTCGAGAAAGGTTCCGTTAAAAACAGTTTTGAGGCCCCCTATCACCCCAACCATCTGATGGGTGTGAAGCCTTTGGGGCCTCGCCCCTGGAACACAGGGCCAGGCGATGCAACATCAGTGCAAATGCTACGCAGCCAACTTGATCGAAAGCTCACTGAAATGATTGTCATCCCACCGGGCGGACGAAAAGTGATCTTCAGCACGATGCTGCCTGCCCGTGGAATAGCCAATGGTCTGCTCAAGGGCAAAAGTGATGGACCATTCCAGATGGCTGTTGTTGCAGCAGAAGAAACAAATCGCAATCGTGATCTTATTTCTGTACTTGATTCAGGTCGTTTAGCTCCTGGGCGTATCTATCTAAAAAGAATACGAGAAATAGAAAGTGGAAGGGTTTTCTCAAGGGTTGCCGGTGTAGCCCTGGGTGATCGTTATCAGGCATCAATTCGCCATGATCTTCAACAAGGGGCATTACATGTACCCCTGACAAGTACACACAAACACAACTTCGGGACAAGGGAAGTTCAGGTCAACCCACTAACGACACGCATGATTGATTCTGCAGTCAACAATGTGGGGACCTATGGGGTTCGATTTGACGTCACCATGCATCTGCACGGATCAGGCCCCCATCAACTGGTGATGAGTCATCCAGTTGTGTCAGGAAAAAAACGCTTCACAGCCTTTCGCGGTTCCATTGGCATCGAGAGCCACGAAGGATACAAAGAGGTTCATGTAGGTTTGCGTTCCGGCGAAAGCCTTCCCCTCTCAGATCTGACCCTGAAGGCCGGTGTTGTAAACCCAGTCAAGGTCAGCCTTGTTTATCCAGCCGACGCAACTCCAGGCCACCTACTCAGTGTGGTGCCGGTGCAGCAGATGGCTGTTTTGAAGAAACGTCAGCAGATGATCGAGCAGGCGCGTCTCGCTGAACTCAAGCGCAAGAAGCGCAATGTCAATCCAGCGGCACCTCCGCCGACGATCAAAACAGCAAATAAGCCAGCAACAGAAGCCATCGATAAGGCAGTGATCAGAACAGGTGCCTCAAGACCCCTGGGAAAACGAACGAATCCCCTACTACCAGCGCACCGACGACCTATCGCACCTCCGCCGCCTCCTGCTCTCGTCTCCCCTGCTGGGGGGATAACACCGATGACCCCTGCTGTGATCCTTCCCCCCAGAATCAACAGCTCCCTTGAACAGCGCTATCGCGAAGCCATCAAGGCGCAACAGGAGTGGTTAGATCGCTTCAAGGGCAGATAGGCTCTGCGGAGTTGATGGATTGCTGCAGTGACTGCGCCTGAGGAACAAGGGCGACGCAGAATCAACATCCAGCTGCCGAGTCATCTGATTCAGCGCATTGATGGTCTCAAGAAAGAACTTGGGTTAAGAGCGAGGGGCGCTCTGATTGAGCGTCTGCTTGAAAACCTGTTAGGTGAAAACAACGCAGAGCTGACGGGAAGCACATCCGTTGATGGCTTGACCAGCTCAGAGGACTGTGAAGATGACCAGGTTCGGGCCGTTGAGACTGGCCAGAATCCCGCGCAATCCGACTATGACGAGACCAGCGCTCTGGTTCTGATCGGAGGCTCAGCGCTTCAACGAACCGATCATTCCGTTGATGCTGATCACACACCCAATGGCCTTGAACAGAACTCCTTAGCCAGAAATCGGCGGGCTTCAGCAGGAATCGACCTGCCGGGTTTTGTGCGCAAACGTACCGATCAACTCAGGGACAGCCTTGGGCCTCATTCCGCTTCGCAAAAAGCCAGGGAAATGCCGATGGTGCCAGGTGTGTCACCACTCGATCTTCTTGAAAGTCTGCAAACCGCCTCCGAGCATTGGTTGAGCCTTTATGGACATCCCCCTGGCGTGACTGTTCTTGAAGCAGCCATGATCTGGTTGAGCAGGGATATCTGGCCCCAAGTGGATGGTGCGGATGGACGCCCATTCACCTGGACAGCGGCCAATCGTTTGATGCAGGAGCTCTGTGGGAGCTGGGTGGCCAAACCCGCCAGTTTCGATCGCGTGATGGTGGTGGCTGGTGTCCTTGAAGATCCCTTTGCCACCAGCAGCCTGCCAGGACGAATGCCCACACTGATCAAACGATTTGTCAACAGATTCAAACGCAGCCGCAACGTCACCTCGTTCCAGACATTGGAATCAACCATGACTGTTCAGGGTGCACTCAAATTGCTTGGCTTGTCGACCCTGCCAGGTGCTGCACTGACGCTGTCCAGTATTCGTGATGCCTACAAAAACCAGGCCATGGACAATCACCCTGACGCTGGCGGATCAACGGAGTCGATGCGGAGATTGAATGAGGCCTACCTATTACTGAAAGAGCTGTACCGTCAAAAATAAAGTCTCATGCGTCCCGCCTAAGACTTGCAATGAGTCTAGAGATTAGACTCATTTGCGACGACTGTTACTCCCCCTCATGGCTGCGCACGATCAGCCAGGCACTTAAGGCAAGCAAGGTGACACAACCGCAGAACTGCAATAACTCGGTGATCGATCCGATAGGGATCTCGATCATGGTTTTGAATGCTGAAACAATCAGTGCCACCACGATCACGTTGGTGAGCTTCTGCTTCAGAGTCTCAAGTGAATCAATGCTGAGTAGGTTGCTGCGACGCTCCTTGACCATGTCCTGCCTCGCGTCGATATCAGAGATCACCAGCTCATAGATGCCGTAGCCAAAAATCAACAGGGCAATACCGATCACGTAATAGTCAATGCCGCCAATCATGTTGCCGAGTAATTCAGAGGCATGCTCCTCAACATCCTTTCCATGAAGCAACTGTGAAAAGGCATGCAACTCTTCAATAGTGCCGAGCACGAAACAGGCGACGCTTCCCAGCAGGCTCATGATCACTGGGAGCACGCTGACAAGACGAAAACGCCAGATCATCAACTCAAAGCTGCGCTCAAAGGCCCGACTGTTAAACCGCATTGAGCTGGATGCCTGTTAATCAACTCGCATCTTGCCCGTTAAGCACAGAGAAGCCAACCGAAGTCAATGCTTCTGTAAAAACAGGCTTCTGTAAATGCGATTTTCCGTAAAAACAGTTTTCCGAAAAAACAGCCGTTAGCTGGAGTGGCACTTAGCAAGACCAGCCCATGCGGAAGACAGTCTCACTCGTCTATTTTAAGACGCAGTACGAGTCTTGTCTTGCGACAACAAGGCGTCTCATGGGATTCGATTCGGGCTGGTCCTAGGAAGACTAAATAACAAGAATCAAAAATATTGATTTTCAGCTGTGCCCCTTGCCATTTGTGCCCATGCCTGTCCACAGAACGTCTTTGCTGATTCTTGATATTCAGAGCCACTCGTCGTGATCCCCTGGGCGTACAAGCTCCAGATGCCGTTGATGATGGCCATAAATCCCGTCCAGAGCTTGTCCAGAATGCTCACCCCTAACGCAAAATCCTTAAACAGCAATCGATTTTATCAATGCGTACCTGCTGTAGACACAGGTACGCACGGCCAAGAGCTCGTTCACTTAGGGGCTTGCCCTTAAAAACAGGCTTCCCTTTGCAACGATCCCGCCCATTGATTTGTCTCACGAGACCATCAGTCGTCTCACAGTTGGTCTCAATATTTGTCTCAGTCGACATGACTGAGACTTCATTCCTGGTCTTTTGTTTTTTTTCGCCAAGGCCTAGCAAGAGGCATCAACTCCAATGGCTGGGCAGCAAATCAATCGATCCAACGAAGACGAAGGGCTGAGAATAATCATGAAATTACGTAGTTTCATCAGTCTCTTGTGCGACGCTTATAGGGACTCATGTTGAGACACAGGCGAGATACGAGAGAAATTCTCTCCGCCTTTTCAAGCCTTCCGTTCTTTCGATTCTTGAATGAACTTTGTGCGGAATGCTGTCTAGCCAGGCAGAGCTCAGCCTCCAGCATGGAAGCGGTGAGGCTTGAGTCTCAGGCGTATCACCTGAGTCAAGCCATAAGACCAATACTGAG
>MPMF02197676.1_pt1 | contig 29032 bp, 24 predicted proteins | sample 1617271 | NCBI WGS metagenome assembly MPMF02 (sample SAMN05944812, study PRJNA350692) | marine metagenome | biome: marine; feature: ODZ; material: water; isolation source: 120 m water sample prefiltered with 30 um filter, filtered on to 0.2 um... | place: Pacific Ocean | collected 2012-04-09... | reverse complement strand
GGCAGCGACGTTGGCGTCGTCGCCGTCTCACCGGACAACCAATGGGCCTACGTGACGCAAAACGGCCGCGCCTTGGGCTATGTCTTTGCCCCCCTGCTCGGCCTGCAGGATACCGCCGCACCGGCTCCGGCTGCTGCCCCACAGGGGTTGGCTGAACGCCTGCGCGAGTTGGAGGAGCTTCACGACGCCGACCTCATCACGCAGTACGAGTACGAAGTCAAACGACAGGAGATACTCGACTCGCTTTAGGCCATTATATTGCTAGTCTAATGATTTGTGAGACGCATCGAAGCGCGCAGTCAGGTAGGCACTATTTCTGAGATGCGCAACTGACCATACCGAAGCCAAGTCCAGCTATCCAAAGTCAAAGACTTTATTGCATAGTACGCAAATGGATATGAATCTAGATTATTAATTTATCATCATTTTTTGAATAACGATGACAACCAAAATAGGGTATAAGTGTACTCTATGACATTCTTCTCACGCAGAAAAAGGGAGACACATTGGAATGTCTCCCTTTTCTCTGTGGAACAGCATTTCTACATGGTGCTATTCCTGATGATAATAACCCACCCCACAGACTATGCCGGCAACTCGTGTTACCAAACTCGTCTTCGTATATTCTTGCTCTGAGTCCGTGGTAGGTCTTGTGTATTGGTAAGTAACTTCCCCAATTTCACCTGCTTTAGCAGCACTGAAAAACGCCTCTCCAAACGGAGTTCCCTCCACATCTAAAAGATCACCGTCATAAATATTAACCCCGATGATACTCGGGTGCGCAATGATTGTTCCATTAGCGGAGGCACAGAAGACGTACAAATCCTTCAATGCCAGTCCACCCTCAAGTCTGGTGAACAAATCCAAGGCTCTGTTTTTATCTATCCTTACTATTGCAACGGCTCGTTCCAACAAAGTGGCGGCTTCTTCCTTTGTGCCGAACTCGTCTGCAAAGGAGGTTATACTCAGAAAACTGGAGCACACAGCCGCTAGGATTAGAGATTTTAAGATTTTCATTATTCTCCCCCCAAAGTTTTTCCAAAGTCTAGTCTCGCTACACAATGCCTAGTTTGGCAAAACTCTTTGAAAGTTGTCAACGCTACCCCCTGATACCACTCTGGTGATGTCAATTTTGGCCCCGCCGGCCTCAAAGCCTGCGACTGGGATGTTTCCCCCCAACCCCGACCCCGGCCCCCAAGTATTCGAGGTGTAATTGGCCGCCTCTGCTGTGCTGCTTGTGCATTTGTCTGTGCCGCCATCTTCCGCTACACCCGTGACCGTACTCGTGACGAGGGGGGAAGGCGATGGCAATCGATCCGGACAGGCTGCTCAACTGGCCGTTCGAAGAGGTAGAGCAGACCTATACGGCGAAGGACACCATTCTCTACGCCCTCGGTCTCGGCCTCGGGGCGGACCCGCTGGATGAGCGTGAGCTCGACTTCGTCTTCGAGGAGGCCGACTTCAAGGCGTTGCCGACCATGGCGGTGGTGCTGGCGGGGCCGGGCTTCTGGGTGCGCGATAGCGAAAGCGGTATTGACTGGGTGCGGGTGCTGCATGGCGAGCAGGGCCTGCGCATTCATGCGCCGCTACCGCCAGAGGCCACCGTGGTTGCAACCACCAAGGTCACGGGAATTGTCGACAAGGGCGCCAACAAGGGCGCGCTGCTCTATTCCGAGCGCACGTTGCGTGACAAGGCGACTGGCGCTCCGCTGGCGACCCTAACCTCGACCACCTTCGCCCGTGGCGACGGTGGCTTCGGCGGGACAAGCGGACCGGTTAAGCCCGTGCATGGGTTGCCCGAGCGTGCACCGGATGCGGTTTGCGACCTGCCGACATCGCCCCGAGCGGCGTTGATCTATCGGCTTTCCGGCGATCCCAATCCTCTTCATGTGAGCCCAGCGGTGGCGCGTTCGGCAAACTTCGAGAAACCAATTCTGCACGGGTTGTGCACTCTCGGCATCGCCGGTCATGCCATCCTCAGGACCCAGTGTGATTACGAAGTGAGGCGCTTTCGCTCGCTTGATCTGCGCTTCTCCGCGCCCGTCTATCCGGGCGAGACTATTCGCACCGAGATGTGGCGCAACGGCGATGTCGTGTCTTTCCGCGCCTCAGTGGTAGAACGGGACGTGGTAGTTTTGAACAACGGCCGGGCGGAGGTGGTGTGAGCATGGCTGAGACGAGACGGGGCCCGCTGGCGGGCGTGCGCGTGGTGGAGTTCGCCGGCATCGGGCCGGGACCGTTCTGCGCCATGATGCTATCGGACATGGGGGCGGATGTGCTGCGCATCGACCGCAAAGGGGCGACGCCGCGTCGCGAGCCCAGGTTCGAGATTCTGAATCGCGGTCGCCGCTCGGTGGCGCTCGACCTCAAGACCGTGGCAGGTGTCGAGGCGGCGCTCAAGCTCATCGCTGGCGCCGATGCCCTGATCGAGGGCTTTCGCCCCGGCGTCATGGAGCGCTTGGGCCTCGGTCCCGAGGTGGTGCTGGCGCGTAGCCCAAAACTCGTCTACGGCCGCATGACCGGCTGGGGTCAGGACGGCCCCTTGCGCGATGCCGCCGGACACGACATCAACTATATTGCGCTTTCTGGGGCGTTGAGTGCCATTGGCACCAAGGCCGGCGGGCCAGTGCCGCCGCTCAATCTGGTGGGCGACTTCGGCGGCGGTGGCATGTACCTCGCCTTCGGGCTGGTCTGCGCCATTTTGGAAGCACGCAGCTCTGGCCAGGGTCAGGTGGTGGACACGGCCATGACCGATGGCGCGTCGTCGCTGATGGCCATTATCTACGGTCTGCGCGCCTGGGACTTCTGGCAGGAGGGCCGCGAGAGCAACTGGCTCGACGGCGGCGCTCCCTACTACAACACCTACGAGTGTGCCGACGGCAAGTGGATTTGCATCGGCTCGCTGGAACCGCAGTTCTATGCTCTGCTAAGGGAGAAGACGGGCATCGCCGACGATAAGTGGTTCGACGATCAAATGCAGCGCGGAGAATGGCCGGCACAGAAGGCGCGTCTGGCGGAGATCTTCAAGAGCAAGAGCCGCGCCGACTGGTGCGAGATCATGGAGGGCACGGATGTTTGTTTTGCGCCCGTCCTCTCCATGGCGGAGGCAATTGAGCATCCGCACAACGTTGCCCGCGGCACTTTCGTCGAGATCGACGGTGTGGCGCAGCCGGCGCCGGCCCCGCGCTTTTCGCGCACCGCCACGGCAACCCCGACGCCGCCGGTGACGGCCGGCCACGACAACGCCGAAGCGCTTGCCGATTGGGGCTTCGGCGCAGAAGAGATCACGGCCCTGGAAGAGGCTGGCGCCCTGTAAGGAGAGAGATGTGAGCAACGAGCGTGTGATACCCGAGCCGACGCCAGAGACCCAGCACTACTGGGACGGCGCGCGGCAAGGCGAGTTGCGCCTGCAGAAATGCGATTCCTGTCATAGCATCTATTTTCCACCGCGGCCGTTTTGCCCAGAATGCGGCTCGTGCGAGGTCTCGGTGGTCACGGCCACTGGCCGTGCAACCTTGTACAGCTATGTGATCAACCATCTGCCGTCGCCGGGTTTCGAGTCGCCATTCGCCATTGCCGTGGTCGAGCTCGAGGAAGGCCCGCGATTGATGTCCAATATCGTAGACTGCGAGCAGACGCCGGAAGCCCTGCAGCTCGATATGCCGCTCGAGGTTACCTTCCAAAAGCTCTCGGATGGCATCACCTTGCCGCAGTTTCGGCCGGTGAAATAGGCGAGAGAGAACAATGAGACAAAAAACTGTCGCTATCGTCGGCGCCGCTGAGACCACGCAGCTGGGGAAAATTCCCGATATGTCGCAAATCCAGCTACATGCGGATGCGGCGCTCAACACGCTTGCCGATGCTGGCTTGACCATCAAGGATATCGACGGCATCGCCACGGCTGGGCACAACGCCAGCGAGATTGCGCACTATCTTGGCGTCACCCCGACTTGGGTCGATGGCACCTCTGTCGGCGGCTGCTCTTTCATGTTGCATGTGCGTCACGCGGCCGCGGCGATCAACGAGGGACTGTGCAGCACGGTGCTGATCACCCACGGTGAGAGTGGGCGCCACCGCGTGGGACGCTCCGGCGCCTCGATCTTCCCTTCCCAGTTTCAGATGCAGTTCGAGCAACCCTATGGCGTGACCCGGCCGCCGACCATGTTCACTATTCCGATGCTGCGCTACATGAAGGACTATGGCGTCAGTGAGGAGCAGCTGGCCAATATTGCCGTGGTGCAGCGGGAGTGGGCGGGCTTTCATCCGCGTGCCAGTTTCCGTGATCCCATCACGGTCGACGATGTGTTGTCGTCGAAAATGATCTGTTATCCCTTCCGCCTGCTGATGTGCTGCCTGGTGACGGACGGTGGCGGTGCTCTGATCCTGACCAAGGCCGACCGGGCCAATGACTTCCCCGCCAAGCCCATCTATATCCTCGGCACGGGCGAGGGTGTGGAGACGCCATTGATCAGCCAGATGAAGGACTTCAAAAGCTCCAGCGCGTTTCGAGTTTCTGGTGAGAAAGCCTTCGCCGAGGCGGGGATCTCCCATGCTGACGTCGATCATCTCATGGTCTATGACGCCTTCGCGCACCTGCCGCTTTACGGTCTCGAAGACCTCGGCTTCGTCGGTCGCGGCGAGGCCGCGGCTTTCATCGAGGAAGGCAACACAGCGCCTGGTGGCTCGCTGCCGCTCAACACCAACGGAGGTGGCCTGAGCTACATGCATTCCGGCATGTACGGCATGTACGCCCTGCAGGAAGGTATGCGTCAAATGCGTGGCGTCTCGCCGGCGCAGGTCGCGGGCGCGGAAATCTCTGTCGTGCACGGCGTCGGTGGTATGTTCGCTGCCAGCGGCACAGTGATTCTCAGCAACGTCGCGCCCTAAGCGTTATGATCCTTCCCCCATTGAATTGGTCCATGTCCTATCACCAGGAATTGGAGGAGGATCAATCACGGGGATTAAACGTCACGAACCAGAAGAGATCGTCAGCAAGCTACGCCAGTTAGAGACACTCGTGGGCCAAGCTACGAGACGGACCGAGCAGACAAGCGAAGGAGAGAGCGATGTCGGATGGTAACCAAGATGATGCCAAGAGCATGTCCATGATTGTCACCAAGGGCTCCCTCGACTGGGGCTACCCGCCGTTCGTTCTGGCCACAACGGCGGCTGCGATGGGGCTGAACGTGACGATGTTTTTTACGTTCTACGGCCTGACCCTGCTTAAGAAGCAGCTTGATCTCGGTGTCACGGCACTCGGCAATCCGGCCATGAAGATGCCGATGATGGGCATGCACATCGGCCTGCCAAACATGATGGGTGCCATTCCCGGCGTTGATGCCATGGCCACCGGTATGATGAAGAATCTGATCAAGAAGAAGGGCGTCGCCTCGATCGAGGAGCTGCGCAAGACGGCGGTGGAATCCGATGTGCGAATCATCGCCTGCCAGATGACCCTGGATCTCTTCGAGTACAAGCCAGAAGACTTGATCGACGGCCATGAGATCGGCGGCGCTGCCACGTATATTGAAACGGCCACGCAATCAGATATCAATCTGTTCATCTGAGAAACCGGGAGATTTGTGACATGGCAGACGTGTCGATCGATACCAAGGGCCTTAACTGCCCTCTGCCCATTCTTAAGGCCAAGAAGGGGCTCAAGGAGGTGCCTGCAAACGGTACCCTGGAGGTGCTGTCCACGGATCCGGGTTCGGTGGCGGATTTCGAGGCCTTCTGCCGCACCACGGGCAACGAACTGATGGCGTCTAAGGAAGAGGACGGCGTTTACAGCTTCCTTATTAAGAAGCTGTCCTAAATAACATTCTGATCCCGTAGCGTCGTGAACTCCGCCTCGTCGAGGCCGAGCCAGTCCACGAAGACCGCGCGGTTGTCTTCGCCCTGGGACGGTGCGATGTCGTGCGCCGGCGACGGCGCGCCGTGAAAGCGCAAAGGGCTGTTGGGCACGACAATACGCCCGAGTTCGGGATGGTCGATCCAGGCCAGCATGCCGCGACCGTGCATATGCGGGTCTTCGAGCACTTCCGCGAGCTCGCGCACCGGTGCCGCCGGCACGCCATGCTGCCTTGCCGCCGCGAAGACGTCGTCGCGGGATAGGCTCGCGGTCCAGGCTGCAACCAGCGCGTCGACCTCGTCCATGTGGGCGACACGGTCCTTGTTGCTGGCATAGCGCGCATCGTCCGCCAAATCGACCCGCTCCATGGCTGCCAGCAGGTTTTGCCAGTGCCCTTCGATAACCACGATGATTGCTACATAGCCGTCCTTGGCTGCATATACATTGTAGGGCACGACCGACAGACCGCCGTGACGGTTGTCGGTGCGCGGCGCCGTACCTGAGCCAAAGAACATGCCGATATTGGAAGCCATGGCCGGGTACGCGGCCTCCTCCATCGCCACCTCGACGAGGCGGCCACGACCCGTTCTCTCGCGCTGCAGAAGTGCCGTGACAATGCCGGCGTAAAGATGCGTGCCGCCCATGAAGTCAACCACTGCCGGACCAGCCTTGACCGGCGGCTTGTCGGCGTACCCGGTGACGCTCATGATGCCGGAATAGGCCTGAACGGTGAGGTCCATGGCGAGGTTATCTCGGTCGGGGCCGCTCAGGCCATAGCCTGTGCCTGAGCCATAGACCAGCCGTGGATTGATTTCAGCGAGGCGTTCGTAGCCAAGGCCGAGGCGCGCCATGACGCCTGGCGCGAAGTTCTCGATTAGCACATCGGTGCGCTCCACCATGCGGCAGAGCAGACGCTTCCCCGCATCCTGCTTGAGGTCAATGGTGACACCGCGCTTGTTGGCGTTGAGCATGGCCAACGGCACCAAGCCGCCGCGCACGTCGGCACGCCGCCGCAGGGGCTCGCCCTGGGGCGGTTCTATCTTGATCACCTTGGCGCCCGCCTTGGCGGCGAGAAAGCCGGCATAGGGGCCCTGATAGATTTGGCCCAGGTCGAGCACCACGAGGCCTGTTAGGGGTAGCTCCGTTGTTATCATGGCAAGGGTTTCCGCATCCACAGTCTGACCCATCATGACCTAAAGCGCTGGGTCACCGCAACAACCCTTGCCGTAGCCACGCCTCCGTCCTATGACTGGTCACGACCGTTGCCAAAAGCCGAGAGGACACCCATGAGCACCATCACGCGCATCGTCGTGCAAAGCTTTGCCTACGAACTGGAGGATTTCGGTGCCAATCCGATGGTCTTTGAGAAAGGTGCTAGCAAGCGCTTTGCAAAATTTGCCGTTACGGTGGAGAGCGATGATGGTCTTGCCGGCAGCTATATCCCCCACCTCGGCGGTACCGGCCATGCGCTGGCCCAGGTCAAGGAGATGGCACCTGGCCTGATTGGCCGCGATGCCGAGCAGCGAGAGAAGATCTTCGAAGACCTCAAGATCGGTTGGCGCCATTTCGACAAAGTCGGCATCGCTGCGCTTGATGCAGCGCTGTGGGATCTTGCCGGCAAGAAATATGACGCCTCCGTAGCGCGTCTCCTTGGTGGCTATCGTGAGCGCCTGCCGGCTTATGCCAGCACATATCCTGGCCAGGTCACGCCCGGGGGCCTTGACAGTGTCGAGGCCTATGCCGATTTTGCCGAGGACTGTGTCGCGCGCGGTTTTCCCGGCTTCAAGATCCACGGCTTCATGGACGGTAAGCCGGCCACCGAGATCGCCATCATGACCGCCATTCGCGACCGTGTGGGCAATACTATAAAGCTCATGACCGATCCCGCCTCTAGCCTGCCGTCGTTTCTTGACGCGGTCGAGGTTGGTCGCGCCTGTGACGATCTCGGTCTCTTTTGGTACGAAGACCCCTATCGCGATGCCTCTAGCAGCGCCGCAGCCCACAAGCGCTTGCGCGGTTTTGTTCGTACGCCACTGATGATCGCCGAGCACATACGCGGCTTCGAACAAAAGGCCGATTTCGTGCTCGCCGGCGGCACCGACATCCTCCACGTTGACCCGGAGCTGGATGGCGGCATCACCGGAACTCTCAAGTTGGCACGCTTCGCTGATGCACTCGGTATGGAAGTCCAGCTACATACCGCCGGACCCATTCACCGCCACTGCATGGCCGCTATCCCCAACACCCATTTCTACGAGCTGGGTCTGCTCCGCCCCGATGCCTGGAACGGCTTTCAGCCGCCGGTCTATGCCGATGAGTACGGCGACCAGCTTGATAATGTGGGTGAGGATGGCTGCGTTCCGGTGCCTACCGGGCCTGGTCTCGGCGTTACCTATGACTGGGGCAAGATCGCACGCTGGGAGACCGCACGCGAAGTCTTCGAGTAGCTTGTATCGCGACTTCCGGGGCCGTATATCTTGATCCCGGGTGGGTGATCTGATCGGAGTGTCTCGGTGGCCGTAGCCAGTATGACAGGGTTCGCCCGTTGCCAGGGCCACCACCAGGACCATGACTGGGTCTGGGAGATTAAGAGCGTCAATAACCGCGGGCTCGATTTGCGCTGCCGCCTCGGTCCGGGCAACGATGCCCTGGAGCCCGAGTTGCGACGACGTCTGGGTGAGTATGTGACGCGTGGCAGCGTCTCTGTCGGCTTGTCCGCACGGCGTGCGGCCGTAGCGACACCGTTGCATCTCAACAGAGCCTTTCTCGCTGACATGGTGGCAGAGACGCGGGCGCTTGCCAACGAGCTCGCACTGCCGCCGCCGGGGCTCGATGCGCTGATGGTTCTGCCCGGAGCAATCGAGCCGGAAGCGGAGCAAGAAGACGCGCTTGAAGCGCGTCACGCGGCAATTCTGGCGAGCTTCGATGAGGCCGTGGTCGCCTTGTGCGCGGCGCGTCGTGACGAAGGCGTCCGGTTGGCCGAGGTGCTGACGGCGCTGTTGCTCCAAATCGCTGACGGCACCGAGCTGGCAGCCGCAAGCGCCGAGGCGCAGCCGCACGTCCTGCGGGCCAAGCTCGAAGCGCAGATTGCCGAGATCGTCGAGGCCACGCCGGCCTTATCGGAGGAGCGTCTGGCCCAGGAAGTGGCCATACTCGTCGTTAAGGCAGACATCCGCGAGGAGATCGAGCGCCTGCGCGCACATGTTGCCATGGCGCGCGAGCTGTTGGCGGAGGGAGGTGCCATCGGCCGACGTTTCGACTTTCTCTGCCAGGAGCTCAATCGCGAGGCCAATACGCTGTGCTCAAAGTCTTCGGACGTGGCGCTGACTGCTATCGGCCTGGATCTGAAGGCGGCTGTCGACCGTCTGCGTGAGCAAGTGCAGAACGTGGAATGAGGAAACGCTCGTGAGCCCCAACCCGCACGTCACTCGTCGCGGCATGATGCTGATCCTGTCTTCGCCGTCCGGCGCTGGCAAGACGACCATATCGCGCCGCCTGCTGGAGGCTGATCCAGGTTTGTGGATGTCGGTGTCGGTGACCACCCGGCCCATGCGCCCCGGTGAGGTGCCCGGTGAGGACTATCGCTTCGTCAAGTCCGGTGAGTTTCAGGCCATGATCGATAACGGCGAGTTGCTCGAGTATGCGCGGGTATTCGATTACGATTACGGCACGCCGCAGGGCCCGGTTCTGCGCTCGCTGGAGCAGGGCCGCGACGTGCTGTTCGATATAGACTGGCAAGGCGCGCAGCAGCTCAGCGAGGGCATGGGTGATGACGTGGTCAAGGTCTTCATCCTGCCGCCGTCAACCAAGGAGCTGGAGCGCCGGCTAACCAATCGGGCGCAGGACAGCGTCGAGGTGGTGGCCAATCGCATGGCCAAGGCAGCGGCCGAGATGACCCATTGGGCGGAATACGACTACGTGGTGATCAACCACGACATCGACCAGGCCGTGGCACAGGTCATGGCAATCCTCACCGCCGCCCGACTGCGCCGCGACCGCTATGTAGATCTCAGCCGCTTCGTAAGCGAGCTTCAGGGCGAATAAGCGCGGGCCAAAGCGCAGAACTGGCAGACGCTCAAGGTCTCTGCCCGCGCCTCGCCGGCAATGCCCGCCTCTTCCAGCAGTGCCGCCGACTCACCCGTCAGTGCCTTGAGGCTGCTGCGCAGCATCTTGCGCCTTTGACCGAAAGCGGCGCGCGTCACGGCTTCGAGGCTGATGATGTTGGCCTCGGCGAGCGGCGTTCGCCGCGGCACCAGCTGGACCACGCTGGAGGTCACCTTGGGCGATGGCTTGAAGGCGCGGGCCGGCACGTCGAACAAACGCTGAACCTCGCAAAGCCATTGCGTCAGCACGCTGAGGCGTCCATAGCCGCGGCTGCCGGGCGCGGCGGTCAGGCGCGCGGCGACCTCCTTCTGAAACATCACCGTGAGGCTGGTAAAGGTGCCCGGCGATGTGGCGATGGCGTGTAACCAGCCGATTAGCAGCGCCGTTGCGATATTGTAGGGAAGGTTGGCGACAATGGCGCGCGGCGCTGCCACCAAGGTAGTGGTATCAAGCTTTAAGGCATCGCCCTCGATCACAGTCAGGCGTCCCGCCGCGGCCGCAACCAGGTCGGCGAGTGCGGTCACGGCGCGGCTGTCGCGCTCGACCGCCACGACCTCGCGTGCACCGTTGGCGAGTAGTGCCCGGGTCAAACCGCCGGGTCCCGGACCTATTTCGATGACGGCCATTTGCGAGATATCGCCTGCGGTGCGTGCGATGCGGTCGGTGAGATTGCCGTCGAGCAGAAAGTTCTGGCCCAGCGATTTCCGTGCTGCCAGACCGTGTTGCGCGATAACCTCGCGCAGTGGCGCCAGCCCCGAGATATCCAGCTTAGGATTAGTGGGCGTCGGCATGCTCCCGTAGCTCGACGAACGCTACCTGGCGCAGATTGCGGATCATACGTCGCTCCATCGTCGACAACCGCCTGGACGCGATTTGCTCGTATATGGCGTTGCTAAGATCGGTTTCCGTATCGAGATCCTTGCGTTCGCAAGCCATAAGGATGTGGATGCCGGCATCCGTGGTCTGCGGCGCGCTTGGCTCGCCGACCCGCAGTTCAGCGACAGCACTGCGCAGGACCTGCGGCAAATCGCCCAGGCGTACCCAGCCGATATCTCCGGAGAGGCTCGATTCGATGGTGGCGGCCCGCTCGCGCAAAGCGTCGCAGCCCGCCACACTGGCTGAGACCTCTGCTGCTTGTGCCAGACGGCTCGCTGCGGCGCCTTCCTTCTCTCCGGTCTCCGCCGGCAACAGAATCTGGCTAAGATAGATTTCCTCTTTACTGTTGTCCTCTTCCAGAACGCGCCGCTTGTCGCGTAGGTAAATAATATGAACCGCATCGAGCGTGCGAATCGGATCCGATATTTCGCCGACCGTCATGTTGGCCAGGGTGGTCTCGATCGCGGGTCGGCTTTGGCCCTCGCGCAGCCAGCCCATATCGCCTCCGGCGCGGGCCAGAGCGTTTTGGCTGAACTGGGCTGCCACGCCGCCGAAATCGGCACCGCTTCGCAGCTGCGCCACCAGGTCATTTGCCGTTGCCACCAGTGCTGCATCGGTGGTGCTCGGATCGAGGTAGAGGTCGATTTCTGAGAGTAGATATTCTGGCAGGCCCCTGCTGGCTTCGAGACGCTCGAGCTCGGCATTGATCTCGTCGTCGCTGACGTTGAGGGTCGGGCGCAGGCGCTGATTGACGAACTTGCCCCAGATAATCTGGGCTCGCACCTGGCTTTCCACGGCACTTACCGGAATGCCGACCCGCGCTAGATGTTCAGCCAGGCCACCGGGCGGCGCGCCGATATTGACGGCGATCTCCTCTACCGCGCGCTCGATCTCGGTGTCGCGCACGCGCACGCCCTGTCGTTCTGCTTCCTGAACCTGAAGGATCTCGTCGATGAGGTTGCGCAGAACCACGCGCACGAGCCGAGCGCGCATCTCAGGCGTGTCGGGCAGATTGGAGCTGTAGATTGCCATGGCGACCCGCGCCTCTAGATCGAAGGCAGAGACCACGTCCTCATTGACGATGGCGACAATGCGCATCAAATCCTGGGCGCGTACAGCCGTTATCGCTGCGATTAGTCCCAATGTTATCGTGGCAATATGCCAAAAGCGTCGTGTTCGAGCCGCCATCATTCTGCACTCCACCGAGAGGCAGCAAGCATAGGAACTGGGTCCGCTGGTCGCAATAAGCTCAACCCAGGTTGCGCAGGCGCACCATTACCGAGATGCTGGTCGAATTCGGGACGTCGAGCTGGTGCGTGAAACTGCGGTGGGCCTGCAGGGTCAGGGTGATGCATTCGTCCTCGTAGGCGAGGCCGACGCCGCTGGCGAGGCTGCCGCCGGGTGAGCTGAGCGCGCGCTGGTGGTGGGCCGTCAGGCGCCAGAATTTCTGAAAGCGATAGGCCGTCGAAAAATTGAGTTGCTCCACCGTGCTGGGCACACCCGACGTCGGCTGATGGCTTAGGTTGATATAGCTGAGATTCCCACGCAGCCACTCCGGCCCGGCTGACGCCGACAGTGAGTTGCGCTGAATGGAGAGATTGTCATTGTTGACTCGGAAGCGCAGACTGACATCCAGCCAGCGAGCAGGTGCCACGGTAAGGCGGCCGACATAGTCGGAGAAATGGTCGGCCAGGCCCGTGCCCGTTTCGAAGGTGTCGTCGTCGCGCGCGCGCCAAGTCTGGCCAATTAGCAACTCCGACCAGGCGCCACTATTGCCGTAATGGGCCATGCGAATCCCGGAATTTGCTCGCAGACCGCTCTCGATGCGGTCGAGCCCGGGATAGCGGTTGGCACTGAACAGGTTGGCGTCGTCGAATTCGAAGGACAGGCTATCCTCGTTCGGGATCTCGGTTGGATTGCCGCCATTCGGCCCGATGATGAGCTGCAGGATGGGCTCGACGATCTGACGGCTCTCGGCGCCGTCACGCACCCAGGGCCAACGCATATTTGCTTCTGCCTGTGGCACCACGCGACCGGTGATGCCGTCCAGGCTGCCGCCTGTCGGGCGTACTGGGTTGGTCAACTCTGTCACCCGGTATACGTCTCCTCTTAATGACAGGCGCAATTTCGTAAGCAGGCCGGCGCTGCTGACCAGCGGCATCTGCCAGCCGGTCGTCAGCGAAAGGCGCTGGCTGTCCGCCCCTCTGGGCCTGCCGAGTACGCGCATGTTGCCGTTGAACATCCAGATGCCGTCGGGGCCGGCCTCGCTGCGCCAGGCATAGTCGAACAGCGGCAGCACCCAAGGCACGGTCTTTTCGTCGATATTAGGATCGAGATTCTGGAAATAATAGGCGTCCAAGTCCGCCCGCACGCGGCTCTCGCCGCCATGCAGGTACACGTTCTGTATCAGCGAGGGTTGGCCGCGGGCAAAACCATAGCGCGCCAGATAGGTTGCGTCCGTCGAGCGCGCGATATCGAAACCTGCTTTCCAATAGGGATTGAGAGCGAACTCGCCATAGGTATCGATGTGCCCGCGGCTGTGCGCGCTGGGTCGGTTGTCGCCGGGCAGCCGGTCGCCGCGGGTAATGCTGCTTGCCGCCTCGAAATAGCCGTTCTCGGTGGCTTGACGATACTCGCCGGTCAGTATCGCCCCTTCCTTGGAGGTGACGATCGGCGTGATCGTGGCATCGAGGTCGTCGGCGATGTTGAAAAAATAGGGCTGACCGTAAGTGAAGCCGAGGGTCGAGTTCCGGCTGAAGTTGGGAGGCAGGAAGCCGGTCTTGCGCTCGACCGTGGGGTCCGGGTGGCTGAAGAACGGCGTATAAAGCACGGGAACGCCAAACACTTCGAGGAAGGCGTCCTGATAAGAGATCGAGCGTTGTTTGCGGTCATGGGTCACGCGCAATGCCTTGACCTGCCACAACGGATCCTTGTCGGGATTGTCCTCGCAGAGGTTGCAGGGGCTGTAGACCGCATTGGCAAGCCGAGTGCGGCCGTCGGCGCTCATGCGCCCGCCGCTGGCGGCGAGCTTTGAGCCGTCGGCGAGCAGCATGGCGAGACCATGCACCGCACCGCTCTTCAGGTCGCCCGTAAGCTCCAGCCGATCGGCGAAGATGACCTCACCAGAGGGCTCGACCAGGGCAACGTTATCCGTGGCTGTCACCAGGTCGCGGCGCTTGTCGTAGGCAATTTGGTCGGCACGTAGCACCCGATCCCCACGGGCCAGCTCGACCGATCCCACCGCCGTGACGATTCCGCTCCGATCGTCGTAAACAACTTCGTCGGCGAGCATGAGTACGTCGTCGTCCGCGAACTGCGTCTTTGCCGTAGCGGCCAAGCCTGACCAGGCCCAGGCCAAGGCCGCTGCCGCCAGGATCCAATTCGCCAATCTCAAGGCACCGCCTCCACTATGCCGTCGCGCGTGCTCTAGGTTCCTCTGACATACAACAGCATGCCCGTGCCTGCCAGCACCGTGACGCCAGCCGGTGCCCAGGCCGCGAAAAGCATCGGAATGCTAGCCGACAGCCCAAGCGCGGTGACCACGTCGGAGAACACGTAAAGGACGAATCCCGTGAGCACGCCTGCCGCGATCGTCAGACCCGTGCCGCCGCGCCGCACGCTGCGTAGCGAGAAGGTAGCGCCAATCAGCACCATGCCGAGCAAGAGCAAGGGGCCGGCGAGAACGGAGTTCCAGTAAAGCCGGTGCTTGAGCGCGGAGAAGCCGGCGCGCTCAAGCAGGGCAACGAATCGCGGAATCTGCCAGAACGATAGGGTCTCCGGTGCTGAGAAGCTGTCCTGTATCTGGCTAATCGTCAGCTCAGTCGGAAAATTGAAAGTTGCGTGGCGTTCACCGAGTTGGTCCGGAGCCGTGATCAAGGTATCCGAGAGCGCCCAGTAGCCGTCCTCCAGCTTAGCCGTTGCGGCGTCGATGCGTTGGACGAAATGATCCTTGCCTTGGTAGCGAAAAATGATCACTTCGTGCAGCGTCAGCTCGGGTTGTGTGATGCGCTGGGCGTGGATCACCGCCTCGCCCTCGTCATCCGCTTGGCGCAGCCACAGTCCAGAGCTGGATACGGCAAGATTGGAGATGTTTCCGCGCAGAAACTTTCCGTCCAGCAGCTCATAGCGGAACAGCATAGCCGCCGCTAGCGGGTTGAAGATGACGACCATAAAAGTGCCGATGGCCAGCGCCAGCAGCAGCGCGGGTAGCAGCATTTGCCAGGTCGACACGCCGCTGGTGCGAATGATGGCCATCTCCTGACTACGCATGAGGTGGGTCAGGGTCAGCATCACGCCCATGAGCACAGAATAGGGTACGATACGCTGCGTCAGATAGGGAAGATGTAGCGCGGCCATGCGCACCACCACCACGAAGTCCGCATCGCTCTCGCTGGCGGCGCGGCGACTGAGTTCGACCAGGTCGAACAGGAAAATCAATGTTGCCAGGGTGAGGAAGGCGATGCCGATGCCGATCAGGAACTGGCGCACGAGGTAGGTCGACAGGGTCCAAGAGAGGAGCATTTTGTCACGCCATACCCGGCGACAGAAGCCGCGCTGCCAGGCGCCAGGGCCGCTCGCTGATCAGTGCCATGCCTGCCGCGGCGCCGACACTGACGATCAGCACGTAATAGCCGGCCGCCAGGCCAGGGTCGCCGACGATGGCGCTGCCGAGCCAGAAGGCTGCGCCCTGAAAGCTGAGTGCCACGCCGGCGGCGCCGAGGATGCGCAAGCCCCGGCCACCACGGCCGACCTCGCCGGGCAACAGCGCGGCGCAGCCGATCAACGCCAATACCACTGCATAGAGGGCGGTACCTAGGCGGCGGTGCGCCTCGGCATGGAACTCGCGAAGATGGCGTGGCTCAGCGCTTTCGCCAGGGTTGATCAGCTCGGGCAGAAAGCGCTCCTTCGCTTCGCGAAAGCGGCCCGGTACAAACTCAGGGGATTTGCCAAAATCGAACGCGTAGGAATCAAAATAAAGCATCGACAGCCGGCTATCCTCGGCATTGATCTGCTGGCGGCTGCCGTTGAGCAGCATGAACCGTGGGCCCGACGGGGTTGCCACCAGCATGCCGCGCTCGGCCATCACGGTCGACGGCTCCATGGGGTCGCGCTCGTCATGCACTAGGATGCCCGACAGCTCGCCATCGGATTCGCGTCCGCGCACATAGATAGTCAGCCCTTCGACCGGGGTATTGAAGACCCCTTCCTGCAACAACACCGAGGCATAGGATTCGCGGATCTCGAACTGCTTGTCCTTGAATACGCGAAAGCCGGCCGGCATCAGGTAGAGGTTGATCACCAGAACTGCCAGCATCACCGCCAATCCGAGTCCGACGGCGGGTGTTGCCAGGCGCCAGTTTGAGAGGCCGATGGCCCGCAGCACTACGATCTCGGAATCGACTAGCAGGCGATGATAGACGTAAAGCACGCTGGCGAACAGCGCGATCGGCAGGATAACGCCGAGTACCGACGGGGTTAGCAACAGCGTCAGGGTCAGGAAAAGTCCGATCGACAGGCCCTTGTTGATGATCAAATCGACGAAGCGCAACGACTGGCTGAGCCAGATGACCCCGGTCAGGCTGAGGCTGACTACCAGGAAGGGCCCCATCAATTGCGCGAGGATGTAGCGAAAATGGCGGTGCATAGGAGTATAAGATAAACAACTTCTTCCCCTCTCGGCAACATCGGCTAGATTGGCACGAACGCAACCCAGAGCACGGATATCACCATGAACATAACATTCGCCAAACCGAGCTTAACCGGCACCGCGACCTTGGTCGTTGGCTGCGCCGAGGGTGGCACGCTGACGCCAAGTGCGGCGCGCCTCGACAAGACCTCAGGTGGCGCGCTGAGCAAGGCCGTGGCGCATGCGCGCTTCACAGGCAAAGCGGGACAGACGCTGACGCTCATGGCGCCAGCCGGGGTCAAGGCCGGCCGCATCGTCCTGCTCGGCCTCGGGGTCGGCAAGGCGCTCGACGGCTTGGCGGCTGAGAAGCTCGGTGGAGCTATCGTCGCTGCCCTGGCGATGTCAGGCGAGAGCCGTGCCGCGGTGGTGGTCGAGAAGCCTAAGGGCTGCAGGCTCACCAGCAACGAGGTCGCGGCCCAGATCGGCCACGGCGCGCGTTTGCGTTCCTATCGTTTCGACAAATATCGCACTAAGCAGAAGAAGACCGAGAAGCCATCGTTGACGCGCCTCACCGTGATGTGCCTGGATGTGGCGTCGGCCCGCGCTGCCTTCAAGCTTGCCGAGGCGCTTGCCGAGGGTGTGGCATTGACCCGCGATCTGGTCTCGGAGCCGGCTAACGTGCTCACGCCGCCGGTCTACGCCAAGGAGATCCGCAAGCTCTCTCGGGACGGCATCAATGTGGAAGTTCTCAACGAAGCACGGCTCAAGCGCATGGGCATGGGCGCCATCGTCGGCGTTGCCCAGGGCAGCCAGCACGGCGCCCATATCGTCGTCATGCGCTGGAATGGCGCCGGGGCCCGCGGCAACAAGGCGCCCGTCGCCTTTGTTGGCAAGGGGGTGACCTTCGATACTGGCGGCATCTCTATCAAGCCCTCGGCCGGCATGGAGGATATGAAGTGGGACATGGGTGGCTCAGCCGTCGTGGTTGGGCTGATGCGTGCGCTGGCACGGCGCAAGGCCAAGGTCAACGCGGTCGGCGTGGTTGGTTTGGTGGAGAACATGCCGTCCGGGACAGCACAGCGGCCGGGCGACGTGGTTAGCTCTTATTCCGGCCAGACCATCGAAATTCTCAACACCGACGCTGAAGGCCGTCTAGTGCTGGCCGACGCGCTCTGGTATACGCAAAGCCGCTTCAAACCCCGCTTCATGGTCGACCTGGCGACATTGACCGGTGCCATCATAGTTTCGCTCGGCAATTATCAGGCTGGCCTGTTTGCCAATGACGACAAGCTAAGCCAGCGGCTTGTCGCTGCTGGCAAGGCGGTGGCGGAGCCGGTCTGGCCCATGCCCATGGACGACTATTACGACAAGCTGATCAAATCCGACATCGCCGACATGAAAAATATCGGCGGGCGCGGCGGCGGCAGTGTCAGCGCAGCCAAGTTCCTCGAGCGCTTCGTCAACAAGGTGCCATGGGCGCATCTGGATATTGCCGGCGTCACCTGGACCAAGGAGGGCAACGAACTGGTGCCCAAGGGCGGTACCGGTTTCGGCGTGCGCCTGCTTGACCGCCTGGTGGCCGACCACTACGAAGGATGACGACCGAGGTCGGCTTCTACCAGCTCAGTCGCTGGCCGCTTGAGCGGGCTTTGCCACGTTTGCTCGAGCGTGCCGCAGCCCAGGGTCTGCGCTGTGTCGTGCGTTTTTCCTCGGCCGAGCGCCTGGCCCAGATCAACGCCTATCTCTGGACCTACGATGCTGATTCCTTCCTCGCCCATGGCGGGCCAGAGGACGGCCACACCTCTGAGCAGCCGGTCTACCTGACTTGCGTCGAGGAGAACCCCAATGCGGCTACGGTGCTGCTGCTGGCGGAAGGCGCCGAGGCCGGCGACCGCGACGCTTACGACCGCTGCCTTGATCTCTTTAACGGCACCGAGGCGCATGCGCTCACGGCCGCCAGAGCCCGCTGGAAGGCGCTTAAGGAAGCGGGCTACCCGCTAGCTTACTGGGCTCAGACAGACGACGGCCGGTGGGAAAAGCGAGCGGATGCCATAAACAATTGATTCAGAGGCACAGACAAGGATTAGGTTCGTTTGGTAAATTCGTGTAGACAGTTGGGTCTTGTTTTTTTTGACTCTTCCCTGTTTTTCGAAAGTCTTTCGATCAAGGGATGTGCTAAAAATAAGTAACTGTCACCAAGCAAGCCTCGCTGTCACCGCGGGATGATCTCTACTCCTCTTCGATCTCAATCAGCGCGATGCAGCCGGCTTCGGCGGTGAGAGCCAGCTCGCCGTGCTTGAGCGCTAGCGCGTCGTCGCCGAAGAGGCTGCGGCGCCAGCCGTGCATGGCTGGAACGTTGGCCGCATCGTCATCAGCGATGCATACTAGGTCGGCGCTGGAAGCGACCAGCTTCACCGCCACGTCATTCTCATCGCAGCGCATCTTCAGCAGAACTTTGAGCAAATCAACGAGTGGGCCGACACCGCGCGGTGTGGTCTTGGGTTTGTTGAGGCTGGGGTGCTCGCCTTTGGGCAGGGCGACGCCTGCCGCCACTGCCTCGAGCATGGCTGGGCCGAGCGGGCCCTTAAGTAGGCCTCTGCTCATGCCGCGAATGCGAGCCAGCTCGTCAAGGTCGGCACAGCGGTGGGCGGAAATTTCCAGCAGCGCATCGTCGCGCAGTATACGCTGGCGCGGCACATCGTGGCTCTGGGCATAGCGCTCGCGTGCCGCTGCCACCTCGCGCAGGATGGCCAGAAAATCAGGCGCCACGGTGCGCGTCTTGATGCGTCGCCAGGCGTCTTCGGGGCGCATGGCATAGGCATCCTCGCAGGTTAGCACGGTCATCTCTTCCTTTACCCAGGGGCCGCGCCGCGATTCCTCCAGGCTGGCCGAGAGCTTCTGATAGATCAGCGGCAAGTGCTCGACGTCGGCTAGCGCGTACGTTAGCTGGCGCTCGGTTAGCGGTCGCTTCGACCAGTCGGTAAAGCGCGACGACTTATCGATTTTGGCTTGCGCCAGTTTGCGCGCTAGCTTCTCATAGGCTGCCGCTTCGCCAAAACCGCAGACCATGGCCGCAACCTGGGTGTCGAACAATGGCACCGGTACCTGGTTTGAGAGATTGTAGAAAATTTCCAGGTCCTGGCGCGCCGCGTGCATCACCTTGAGGATGCTGGGGTCGTTGATGAGATCGAGCATGGGTGCGAGATCGATGCCGTCTGCCAGTGGGTCGACCGCTGAAGCCAGCCCGTCAGAACCAGCAATCTGCACCAGGCAGAGCTTGGGCCAAAATGTGCTCTCGCGCATGAACTCGGTATCGAGGCAAACAAAGGGCGCATCCGCTAGTTGCGTGCACAACGCGGCCAGCGCGTTGGTATCGGTAATCAGTGACATGGCGCTGCTATAGCACCCTTCACGACATCCGGGGAGAGGGTTCCGCGTTTTCAGAAAATCGAGTCGGCGAAATGTATCCCCATCCCGGAGGGGGAGGGCGGTCTCTCTGCCCAGTTAGGCACTTCGATTTAGCTGTCGAAGGTCTCGACGTGATGGCTTTACCGGTCTAGGTCACACTGGTTGGCAGTCGTGGCCGACCTTTCAGCTGAGCGCGTTGCCGGTGCCGCGATCGTCGGTCCGCATGGGGTCGTTCCTCCCGATTTTTCCCCAAGAGGCGACGACGAGGAGAGTGCACACGAAATAGGAGCGCCTACTTAAATGTCTGCTACCGTCACCGGCGCATTACCATGTTCCTGGGTCATCGAGTTGCTGAGCGGGTGGCCAAATTCCGGCACGTCTATCTCGAACATATCGCCCTCTTCCGTTTTTACCGCATCGGCGAAGCTGATGCTGCCAGCCCCTAAAAAATGGATGTGGATGTCGCCGGGGCGGCGGAACAGGGTGTACTTGAAGTGGTGGTGCTCTAGGTTGGCAACGCTGTGGCTCATATTGTTCTCGCCTGAGAGGAACGGGCCTTGCCATACGATCTCGTTGCCGCGGTGGATGCGCGTCGTGCCTTCGACGCTGGCAGGCAGGGGGCCGAGGCGCAGTTCTGGGCCGACGGCGCAATGGCGCAATTTCGAGTGCGCCAGCAACAGATAGTTCTGCCGCTCTAGCACATGGTCGGCGAATTCATTGGCTAGCGCGAAGCCGAGCCGCAGCGGAGTGCCATCGTCGCCGATAAGGTATATACCGGCGACCTCAGCCTCCTCGCCACCGTCGAGCGCAAAACTGGGGCTGGTAAGCGCCGCGCCGCAAGGCATGACGATCGAGCCGTCGCCCTTCCAGAACCATTCCGGATCGGCGCCGATCTTACCCGCTGCCGGCTTGCCGCCGTCAAGGCCCGCCTTGAACATCTTCATAGAATCGGTGAGATTTTCACCGCTCGTGAGCTTCGCGTGCATCTTGTCGCGTGCCTGGGCGCTGCCGAGATGCGACAGCCCGGTGCCGCTAACCAGGCAATGCGCCGGATCGGGGTGATCGATCGGTGCCAGCACACGGTTGTCGGCAAGTGCGGCGCCGTAGTTTTCCGTGGCATCGCCAAGGTGCGTGCTCACTAGCGCCTCGAGGCCATCGCTACGGGCCGCTGCCCGCGCCAGATCGTAGACCCGCTCGAAACCGTTGACGATGCGAATTATATCACTGTCTGGCACACCAACACGGCGCGCCCCGTCACGATCGCGGAATTGTACCAGGCGCATGATTTTTCTCCCCTTTAAGCCTTCGGCTATAGTCGTCACGCGATTGGCTGGCAACAGGGAAGCGGCTATGCGGGCATTGACAATATTTCTGACGCTGTGTTGGACAGGATCCGCCTGGGCTGTGGTCGAGCGCGTCGAGGTCACGTATCAGGGTGTCTTTGCGGGCGGCGTAAGTTTCGGCGATGTGGGTTCCTACGAAAAGCTCGCCGGGCGCCTGCACTACGCCATTGACCCGGACGATCCCGCCAACGCCGCTGTGATCGATCTTGCGCAGGTGCCACGCGATGCCGACGGCATGGTGCGCTTCGCTGGTGACTTTCTGTTGTTGCGCCCCGCCCACCCGACCCGCGCCAACCGCCGCCTGCTCTATGAGGTCGGCAATCGCGGGCGTATCGGCATGCTGAGCTTCTTTAACGAGGCCGACGGTAGCAGTGATCCGCAAAGCCTGGCGGACGTTGGCAACGGCTTTCTTTTCGCGCAGGGCTACACGCTGTTGTGGAGCGCTTGGAACTGGGACGTGCTCGAAGTTGACGGCCGCCTGCAAATCGAATTGCCGCTGGCTGAAGATATCGAAGGCTGGCTCTCTGCCGAGATCACGGTCAAACAACGCGAGGCCAGCCAGCCCGTCGCCTGGGGCAACTCGCGCGGCTATTCAGCCCTCGACCTGGATCAGACGGACGCCAAGCTTAGTGTGCGCGATCGCCAAGGCGATGCGCGCCGCGAGATCCCGCGCACGCAGTGGCGCTTTGCCCGCGATGAGGGCGGCGAGCCCGTCGCGGATGCTACTCACATCTGGCTGCAAGGGGGCTTTGCCCCCGGCTTGCTCTACGAGGTTGTCTATCGCTCGCGTCCCGTCGTCGTCGGACTGGGGCTGGCGGCGATCCGCGATGCGCTATCCCATTTCCGCTGGGCTGGCGGCATCGAGCATGTGCTTATCTTCGGCATCTCCCAGTCGGGCCGCGTGATCAGTCACATGGTTTGGCAAGGCTTCCACGTGGACGAGGTCGGGCACGCGGTGTTCGACGGCGCGCTGATCCATGTCGGCGGTGCTGGCAAGGGCAGCTTCAACCACCGTTTCGCCCAGACCACACGTCACGGCAGCCCGCACGAGGACCATCAGTACCCGGCCGACTTTTTCCCCTTCACTACTGTTGACCAACGCGATCCCATAACCGGTGCCGAGGGCAGCGTGTTGCAGCGTGCACGAGCGCTCGGCGCGGTACCGAAGCTGATTTTCACTAATACGGGCGGCGAATACTGGACGCGCTCGGCCTCGCTGCTGCACACAGACGTGACCGGCACGCGCGACATCGCGCTCGCAGATGAGGCACGACTTTACGTCTTCGCAGGCGCCCAGCATGGCAGCTGGCTGGTGCCGCATCGCGCCTGGTTCGAAAACTGTATCAACCCGCTCGACCATCGCCCGCCCATGCGCGCGCTGCTGCTGGCCCTCGACGCCTGGACGACGCGCGGCGAAACGCCGCCGCCGAGCGCCTATCCGCGCATCGCCGCGGGTGAACTCGGCACGCTAGCCGAATGGCGTACAACTTTTCCTGCCATCCCCGGGCTGCGCCTGCCCGTGGTTAATCTGCGCCCGCCACGTTTGCAGCACGGGCCGCGTTGGGCCGAGGGCATCATCGATACCGTGCCACCCGGCTTTGGCCCGGTTTTCGAGACTCGTGTTAGCTTACCGGACGCGGACGGCATCGCCCGCGGCGGCATTCGTTTACCCGCTGCCGCCGTGCCCCTCGGCACCTATACGGGCTGGAATCTGCGCCAGCCCCGCTTCGGCGCTGGCGACCAGATCGACCGCTGGGTGGGCTCGTTCTTGCCTTTTGCCCGCGACGATGCGGCGCGCGAAGCCGCCGGCGACCCGCGTGCTTCGCTCACCGTGCGTTACGCCGACCGCACCGCTTACGAGAGCGCCGTCGCGGCGGCCGCGGACGCGCTTGTCGCCCGTCGTCTGCTGCTCGACGCCGACGTCCCCGCCATCGTTGCTCGGGCCGCTGCCTTCTACGACCGCGTCCTAGCCCACGACCCGACAGACGCATCGTGCGAATATTTGGCACCGTAAGGCTATCCTGGTCAGCTTTGCTTGCGCTCAGCCGTGTCACTGATGCCGATGCTGCAGGCGCCGGCGACGAACAAAAAGTTTTCTGCCTTGTTTGCCTGGGTGAAGCCGAACTCTTTCTCGCCGCCGGGTAAATAAATTCTGTGGTTCTGGCTCGCTACGACGTCCTCTCTTGTACGATAGGGTAGTATCGGTCTTAGGCTAGGGGGGAAAGCGATGGCAAAGCGGCTAGAGGGCAAAGTAGCGTTGGTGACCGGTGCCGGCTCGATCGGACGGGGCTGGGGCAATGGCAAGGCGGTTGCGGTATTGTTCGCGCGCGAGGGTGCCAAAGTGGTGGCGCTTGATATCAACGCAGATGCGGCGATCGAGACGGCGGCTATCATCGCCTCCGAAGGCGGCGACTGCACGACCGTCACCGGCGATGTCAGCAATTCTGCGCAGGTGGCGGCCGCGGTGCAGACTTGCATAGACACCTATGGCCGTATCGATTTACTGCACAACAATGTTGGTATCGTGGTCAATGGCGACCCGGTCGAGACCAGCGAGCAAGACTGGGAGAAGGGTGAGGTGGTAAACCTCAAGAGCGCCTTTCTGACTAGCAAATACACATTACCGCATATGCAGGCGCAAGGCGGCGGCTCGATCATCAATGTATCGTCGATCGCGGGCATCCGCTGGATGGGTGTGCCTTATGTTTCATACGCCGCGACCAAGGCGGCGCTGCTCGGTCTGAGCCGCAACATCGCTGCGCAATACGCGCCCGATAATATCCGCTGCAACGTCATCCTGCCCGGCATTATCGATACGCCGCTGCTGCGCAATTTGCTCGCGGAAATCTATGAGGGCGAGGACATGGAGGCGCGCATCGCCTATCGCAATAAACAGATTCCCATGCAGCGTATGGGCGATGCCTGGGATGTCGCCCACGCGGCGCTCTATCTCGCCTCGGACGAGGCCAAATATATCACCGGTGCCGAGATACCGGTCGACGGTGGGGTGAGCATCGCGGCGCTTGCTGGGTAGCGTGGTAGGTGATGAACCTTTTCTGCGGTTCGGTGCGGTGTTCGCCATTGGCATCTTGATCGAATTCCAGCGTGGCTGGCAGTTACGTTCTTTGCCGGGAGGCGCGCGCGGCGCTGGCATTTACACGTTCGATCTGGTCTGTCTGCTCGGTGGAATTGCGGCCCTCCACGACCGTCGCCGCCCTTCTCACCTTTGGTCTTGCCGCGATTGTGGTCAGCCGTGACGCGGTATTGACCGCGACGAAGGCGCTGCTGCTCTATGTCAAGCTGAGCCTGCACGCTTAGCTCGGGAACCTCAGGCGCGACGAGTTGTTCGTCGTGCTCCAGTTGTTCGTGATGTCGGTGGTGTTGCCGTCTGCGCGGCCAGATCGCGATTTCGGATTCTGGGGTGCACTTAATCCCTACGGGCTGTGGCTCATAGTGGCACTGATCGCAGGAATATCGTTTGTTATCTAGTCATCGTCTGGTTTGGCGACAAACGCATTCACCTGCTGTTCACTGGGCGGTCTGGGCCTCGCTTTGTATTCTGCCAAACTGCCAGCCGCGGCCCGGGGCCGCCTCGAATAGAAGCTTTGTGTAGTCGTCGCGTGGATTGGCGAAGACCTCCGCTGTTGGACCCGTCTCCACCACCTTGCCGAGGTGCATGACCGCGATGCGGTCACAGATCTGCGCCGCCACACGTAAATCGTGGGTTATGAACAGTAGCGCCAGGTCGAAGCGCTTGCGGACCTCGTCGAGTAGCTTCAGCACCTGCGCTTGGATCGAAACATCGAGCGCCGAGACCGCTTCGTCGGCGACCAGTACTTCCGGTTCCATGGCCAGCGCCCGAGCGATACAGATGCGTTGACGCTGGCCGCCCGAGAACTGGTGCGGAAAGCGGCTGCGCGCGGCCGGTTCGATGCCAACCAGGGTCAGTAGGTCGACCGTGCGCGCATCCGCTGACTCGCGTGACAGGCCGTAATTGCGGGGCCCCTCCATGATTGCGCTGCCAACCGTCTGGCGCGGATCCAGCGAGCGATAGGGATCCTGAAAGATGATTTGGATGCGGCGCCGATGCGGCCTAAGCGCTCGCGCCGATAGGTGGCCGATTTGCTCACCATGTAACAGAACCTCGCCCGCCGTGGGCTCGACAAGGCGCATGATGCAGCGAGCCACGGTTGATTTTCCCGAGCCGGACTCGCCGACGATGCCGAGGGTCTCACCGCGGTGGATCTTGATATCGACGTCGCGGGCAGCATGCACCTCGCGCTGGCGCCGGCGCAAGCCGCCACCGCCATAGACCTTGGCTAAGCTTCTGGTCTGCAGTGCCACGTGCGAGGCCGTGATCAGTGAGCGCTGAGGCGGTTCGAGGCTCGGCACGGCGGCCATTAGCATGCGCGTATAATCGTGCTCGGGTGCGATCAGCACGCGCCGGGTCTCGCCGGTCTCCACGAGATTACCGTTTTGCATGACGGCGACTCGATCGGCGATCTCGGCCACGACGCCGAAATCATGGGTAATAAACAGTACGCCGGTTTGCCGCTCCACCTGGATGCGCTTGATTAGCGCCAGGATCTGCGCTTGTGTCGTGACGTCGAGCGCTGTGGTCGGCTCGTCGGCGATCAGTAACGCCGGCTCCAGGACCAGCGCCATGGCGATCATGATGCGTTGGCGCTGGCCGCCGGAGAGTTGGTGCGGATAAGCATGAATGAGCTTATCCGGTTCGGGCAAGTTGACCGCTACCATCACCTCGCGCACCCGTGCCGCGCGCTCGGCCGGGGTCATCTCGGTGTGTGTTGCCAGCACCTCCTCGATTTGCCTGCCGCAGCGCATGACCGGATTGAGCGCCGTCATGGGCTCCTGGAAGATCATCGACATCCGCTCTCCGCGTAGGGTCCGCAGGCGCTTTGGCGTTGCATCCAGTAGCGATTCGCCGAGTAGCGTCACGTTGCCCGCCACGGGCTCGAGGTGCGGACGCGGTAGCAGGCCCATGATGGCCTGGGCACAGACCGATTTGCCTGAGCCCGATTCACCCACCACGCACAAAGTCTCGCCGGCATCGACGTGCAGGCTCATATCCTCGATGGCATGGGGGCGGTCGGCGTTCGCGGGTAGGCGCACGCTGAGACCGCTGATGTCGAGAACGGTGCTCACATGCGCCTCGCGATGCGCGGGTCGAGGGTGTCGCGCAGGCCGTCGCCAAGTATGTTAATGGCGAGCACCGTCAGCGCCAGGAAAATGCCAGGGAAGAAAATGACCCAGGGGCTGACCTGGAACAGCGCCCGGCCCTCTGCCATAATATTGCCCCAGGTCGGGGTCTCCGGCGGGATGCCGGCACCGAGGAAACTAAGCAGCGCCTCGGTGATGATGGCTGAGGCGCAGACATAGGTGCCCTGGACGATCAGCGGCGCCACCGTGTTGGGTAGTATGTGCCGTAGCAGCATTTTTGGGAGACGGGTGCCGGAAGTCAGCGCGGCCTCGACATAAGGCTCCTCGCGGATGGTCAGCACGACGCTGCGCACCAGACGCACGACGCGCGGGATTTCAGGGATGGTGATCGCTAGAACCACCGTCGTCAGGCTGGCTCCGGCGAGAGCGATCATGGCGATGGCTAGCAATATGCCGGGAATCGCCATTAGCCCGTCCATGATGCGCATGATCACTGCGTCGAGCAAGCGTAGATAGCCCGACAATAATCCGATGAAAAGCCCGATGGTGAGACTCAGGCCCATCACGCACAAGCCCACCACGAGCGAGATGCGGGCGCCGTAGACGGTACGAGTATAGAGGTCGCGACCGTACATGTCGGTGCCGAACCAGTAGTCCCCGCTCGGCGCCTTGAGGCGATTGATAGGGTCCATGGTGGTGACCTCACCCGTGAACAGCCAGGGCGCCAGCAACGCTGCTCCAACCATCACCGCGATCAGCACGAGGCCGAACAGGACCCCGGTGTGGCCACGTAACAGCCGCCAAACGCGGTCGGGTCGCCCAGCGTTCGGTTGCGTCAGCTCCACACTCTTTATGCTCGTGATCAATAGTGGATCCTCGGGTCGAAGACCGTGTAGAGCAGGTCGACTAGCAGGTTAACGAGCACATAAGCGGCCGAGAAGACCAGGATGATGCCCTGGATCACCGGATAGTCGCGACGCAGAACCGCATCGACCGTGAGCCGCCCAAGGCCCGGGATGTTGTAGACGCTCTCGGTCACCACGACGCCGCCGATCAGCAGCGAGAAGCCGATGCCGATGACCGTGACGATGGGCACGGCAGCATTGGCGAGGGCGTGGCGCAGCAGCACCAAGCGCTCGTTAAGCCCCTTGGCGCGGGCGGTGCGCACATAGTCCTCGCTGAGGACCTCGAGCACGCTGGCGCGGGTGATGCGCGCGATCAGCGCGATGTAGATCATGCTGAGCGTGGCGCTCGGCAGCACCAGGCGATGCAGAAAGGACCAGAAGCCCTCGGCCAGGGGCGCATAGCCCTGTACCGGAAACCAGGCGAGTTTGATAGCCATGAGCCAAATAAGCGCGTAGCCAAGCACGAAGACGGGCACAGAGAAGCCGAGCACGGCGAAGCCCATGACGAAGCGGTCGATCCACGAGCCGGCCTTCCAGGCCGCCAGTGTGCCGAGTGGCACGGCGATCAGTATGGCAAGCGTCAGCGTGACCAGCGCCAACGCCAGGGTCGGCTCGAGACGCTGGCCGATCAGGGTTGCCACGGGCAGGTTGGAGAAGATAGAGATGCCGAGATCGCCCGTCGCCAGGCGCTCGATCCAAGTCAGAAACTGCACGTGGATGGGCTGATCGAGGCCCAGCTTGGCGCGGATGCGCGCGATGTCCTCAGGGCTCGCATAGTCGCCGGCGATGACAGTTGCCGGGTCGCCGGGGCTCAGATGCAGCAGCAGGAAGACGAACACTGCCACTACCGCCATTACCGGAATGGTGGCGAGCAGGCGCCGGCTGACGAAGCCAAGCATCAGGTGCGACGCCCGAGTGCGCCTATTGTTTTTCGATATTCCAGAAGAACTGCACCGGCGACTTAATCATGCCCTTGAGCCGCTCGCTATAGGCGATCGGGTTGAACCATTCGCCAAAATTGGCATAGGTGACGATCTCGAAAGCGCGTCGCTGCACAGCGTCGGCAAGGCGCTTCTGCTCGGCAGGATCGGCCTCTCGGGCATAGGCATCGCGCAAGCGCTCTATCTCCTCATCACATGGCCAGCCGAACCAGGCGCGGTTGCGGCAACCGCCGGAGACGCCGATATTGGCCACCGGATTGAGAATGTCGGCGCCAATCCACCAGGTGATGAAGATATTCCAGCCGCCCTCGTCGACCGGCTTGCTGATGGCGCGCCGCGAGGTCAGCGTGCTCCAGTCCATCGCCTGCAGCTCCACGTTCATACCGATCTCGCGCAAGATCTGCGCGGTGACCAGAGCGGCGCCATTGTTGATGGGAATATCGGTCGCCTGCAGGATCACCACAGGCGTGCCGTCATAGCCTGCTTCGGCGATCAAGGCGCGCGCCTTGTCCAGATCCTGGCTCATCAGGGCCTCGGCGGCGACATCGCTTTCGAGTGGCGTGCCGCAGCCAAAATAGGCGGGGCAGATGCCGTAATAGGCGGGATTGCCAATTACTGCCTGCAAGTAGTCCGCCTGATTAATCATCCACAGCACCGCCTGGCGGATGCGCACGTCGTCGAAGGGGGGGTGCAGATGGTTCATCCTAAGCCAGCCCTGTTGGCCGAGCGGATCGAGGTTCTCGACAAGCACGCCGGGCGCGGCTTCCATGATTGGTAGCAGGTCGTGCGGCGGTAGC
>MPMF02334840.1_pt1 | contig 29078 bp, 24 predicted proteins | sample 1617271 | NCBI WGS metagenome assembly MPMF02 (sample SAMN05944812, study PRJNA350692) | marine metagenome | biome: marine; feature: ODZ; material: water; isolation source: 120 m water sample prefiltered with 30 um filter, filtered on to 0.2 um... | place: Pacific Ocean | collected 2012-04-09... | reverse complement strand
CGTGCAGTTTTTGAGTTACCGTTGGCGTTCGAGTTATCGAATTACCTCCCCGCGCCGCGGGGAGGTCGGACGCGGAAGCGGCCGGGTGGGGCCTTTTCTTTGGCGTTGAGACTTGAAAAACTCGGTGAAGCGAATTGCCCTCTCCGAGCCTGACGGCCCGACTCTCCCAAAGGGAGAGTTTGGATGTTCGTAAATCAGCTAAGAAACAACACTTAAAGACTGCACGACCTCTTCAGGTAAGGATGTTCGCCTTGAAAAATACCAGTTTCGTCAGATTTATGATCCTTTCGCGCTTTTCCCGTCCTGCTCATGAACGGCTGATCTACCGGATGATCCGCCAGCTGCGTGCGACGACCGTCGTCGAGATAGGCGTGCAAGAAGGCGTTGGTTCACAGCGGATCATCGAGGCGGCGCTCCGATTCTCACCTGCCGACGAAATCCGATACACGGGCATCGACCTATTCGAGGCTCGGCCACCCCAATCTCCTGGCATGAAGCTAAAAGAAGCACATCGCAGGTTGAAACGACACGGCGTCCATGTGAATCTAATACCTGGTGACCCGTTTTCGGCACTGGCACGATCGGCCAACACCCTGACTGGAACGGATTTGATCGTCATCCGTGGTGACCAGGAGCCGGAAGCCTTACGGCGATCATGGATCTACGTACCCCGAATGCTTCACGAACGATCGGTGGTTCTGCAGGAATCGAATTCCGCCATGGAGGTTCACTTCACAACGCAATCGCACACCTCGATCGAACAGTGGGCAACGGGAAATACAGTGTCGCGTCGCGCCGCCTAGCAGCCCGTTGCCTTGACTGATTTTGCCCTGTCTCCGCAACTTAGCGCAAGCGCGGAATTCGGGCCAAATAGACGCCTGACGGCGTGTGATTTTGGGTCAGGAATCAAGCTCCGACAAAGCACTAGGACCATAGAGCTGCAAACTGCCTTGTTTAAGCAATCTGCGCCAACCACACGCCTTTCCTCGGCATCTATCTCAATTCTTGCTTTGGCGTTTCTGACGGGCATGGTCTGACCTTGCCGTGATGGTGATTTTTCGCCAGACTACCGCACTTTTTCTACCCAAAATGCACTTGGTTAGATCGTGGTTTCGCTCGAATTCTTGGTGTCGGAGAACGAAACCGCCAGGCGGAACTGCTGACACCGTTGGCAAGTCGCAGTCAATGCAGAAGAAATAACTCATGAATCGTAACGCTCGGCCTTTCGTAATTGCAGTGGCGCTATTCGTAGGCCTTTGTGGCTGCTCGCACCACTCGCTGTTTGCACCCTCTGCGGGCGACGTGACGCCCCCGGGGGCCCTGGGCATTGAGAATCCACTTTTTGTGCCGATTGCCGATCACGAATTCGTGTGGGACCAAGTGGTCGATGAAGTCGACAACTTTTTCAAAATCTCGTCGGAAGACAGAGTCCGGGTGGTTGGCAATGTCCTGACAGAGGGTCGCATCGAAACTTATCCCACTGCGGGTGCTACGTTTCTAGAGCCATGGCGGAAGGACGCCGCAACACCTTACGAAAAAATGTTCAGCACGCTTCAATCGGTGCGACGCCACGCAGCCGTTCGAGTCGCCCCGACTGAGGGCGGTTATTCCATCGAAGTGGCCGTCTTTAAGGAGTTGGAGGACGTTAGCCGACCGGAACACGCGACAGCTGGTGGAGTCAGCCTACGACACGACGGCTCACTCGTGCGTGTGGATCTGGACACGGAAGCACCGCCAACGACGCTCGGTTGGATCTCGCAAGGTCGGGATACGGCTCTTGAAGGGCGAATCATCAATCGACTGCGTAACCGTTTTGCCGACCGACAGCCCCATTCTCCAGTCCCAAACTTTCGCGTGCCACACTCGTAACTCTTCAGAAGCCGTTGCTGTCTAATCGGCCGAAGGGGTCGCGGGCGCGCCGTTGATTGGCGGTGTACTTATCGTCGGCGCGGGCACTGATGGTGTGCTGGACGTCGCAATAGGTATCACTGGCAGTTTGATGGTGAATTCCGTCCCTTTGCCTAGCGTGCTGGCGACACGGATTCTGCCGCGATGCGCTTCAATAATCTCGCGACAGGATGCCAAGCCCAATCCCGTGCCGCCCTTGCCAGTTGCATCCGGTCCCGACTTTGTACTGAAGAAAGGCTCGAAGATGCGGGGTAGTTTTTCGGGCGGGACCCCCGCGCCGGAATCGCGAACGATGATGTTGACCATGTCACCTTCGGCGTCGTGCTCCAAGCGAAGCAACACCCGGCCGCCTTTCGGCATCGCCTGCCGCGCGTTAATGAAGAGATTCAATAGCACTTGCTGAATCTGATTTCCGTTGGCTCGCACACGCGGGACTTTGCCAAACTGCCGCTCAACACGAATGCGGTATTTTGCAAATTCTCGTTCCAGCAGCACCAAAGATTCCTCGATCAGTGTTTCCAGTTCAGTCGGCTCAAACGACTGTGAGCGGTTTCGCGCCATGCCCAGCACCGAATTCGTGATCTTAGCCGCACGCTCTCCCGCCGCCAAAATCTTTTCGAATGCCTTCTTGCGGCTCTCGTCGTCCTTGCGACGCATACCGATTTTGGCATAGTTGATGATGGTCATCAGGACGTTATTGAATTCGTGAGTCGTGGTGCTCACAAGTTCGCCCAACGCCGTCATCTTTTGTGCTTCCATCAGCTGCTGACGCAAACACTCGATTTGCTCGTCCGCACTCAGTTGCTCTTTATTCCCGCTCATGCTCATGGGTGTTCAATCGCGCCAAGGATGTCTTCGAAGTGTGCCCAACCGGTAAAGACAGTGTTGAAAACTCCAATTTGACTCACTTACCGTAATCAATTGTCCTGTTTGTTTTACCCGACAGGCATGTCTTAACTCGTTTAAGAGAAGTAATTTAGGTTCAAACATGGTATCGTCGGATCAAGCTGGGCGACTAAAGCCGAAGCCGCTATAATCCGCAGTCGATGGATTCTCACCACTGGAGTTGGTGAACTGGACAAGCTGGGATGCAGGTGGACGCATTGGGATGCACACAGTCGAGTTGTTTGAGCAAGTGTTGACGGTCGCCGAACGCCTGGGATTTGGGATTCGGTATGAATGGCTGGGAGGCCAGGGTTGCACCGCCTGTGAATTTGGTGGGCGCAAGTGGATGTTCATCGACTTGGCGGTATCCACCGCCGAGCAGCTCGAGCAAGTGGCCGAAGCGTTGCAAGACGATCCGGGAGTTCATCTCTTAGAGCTCGAGGCGCCGATGCAAAAGCTCCTAGGAACACACCGCGCGGCGTAGCCTTCGTCTGATGATCGCGAATTCACGGCGGATCGAAAGCGGTAGTTAGGCCGCTGTGAATTGGAGAGCGGCGGACTTTCTTCAACCCGGTCGGTACCAGCACCGTATGAACTGGTGCCAATGGCTGGGCATTTCGCCACTGGTGCCAAGGGCGACGTCGGCCGATCCCTCTTCGAAACGGCTCCAGATATTCGGCAGCACCACAGTTTCCACATTGATCACGTGGATCTCATGTTCCTCGATCCAGTGGTTTGCGGCTGCCAGCGCGGCGTCAAACGATTCGTATTCGCCCGCCTTGAACAGACGAGGCGTCGCGATCATCTTCGGTACGAAGTCCTTGAACTGGATCATCCATCTGCTCCGATTCAGCTGTCCGCGGAATAGAGTCCGTTCTCTCGAATGTACATCTCGACGCCCCTCGGTGTCCGATATCGGATACTCTTTTCTGCGGCAACACGTTGGCGAATATCGGTGCTACTTAATTCCATGACCGGCATTGTCACCTGGCATTCCCGAATTTCGCCCAGGCGCTCTGCATCAACCAGATGCGCCAACTTGCCAAAATCTGGCTCGGCGGCTCCAGCCCGCCGAACGACCAACGGGACAGCCAGTTCGCAAATCCGCTCTGGCTCGCGCCAGGTCGGCAGATCCTCAAGCGAATCCGCACCCATCAGAAAGAACAACTTTTCGTCTGGGTAATCCTGCCGTAAGCGAGTCAACGTCTCGACCGTATAGCTGACTCCACCGCGTTCGACTTCAAGTGTCGAGACATGCATCGCCGGATGGCCGCCCAGCGCCAATTCCAGCATTTCGATGCGTGCTTCTGGAGGCGTCATTGTCCGGATCTTGTGCGGCGGCACGGCGGCGGGCATAAAAATGACCTGGTCCAGGCAATTCTGTTCGCGACACGTTTCGGCCAACAGCAGATGCCCATAATGAATTGGATCGAAGGATCCGCCGAAGATGCCAAAGCGCATAGTGCTCGAAGTGGGTTAAAGGCCGCCGCGTGTCGTTGCCAAGTATCTTAGCAGTCGGTCACCGAATTCTCTATTGCCGTCGGGCGGTCGTACAGATCATACCCGTGTCGTTTTGCAGGGGTTAGAGTCTAGCTTTGGGACATGCGCGCTCGGTGCGTGCATGTTTCGTGAGCGACGGGCACCGACCGCAGGTTGGTCGGGGAGCGTACCAAATACGGGCATGTTCCCTATTTGGCTGCGGCACTGCCGCGTTAGGTTGTGGATTTATCGAGTTTCAACCAAGTAGGACAATTCACAGCCTCCTTGCGAATCGCCTCCCGTGCACCCACCATGTGTTGTTGGCCTCGTCAATTGGTAGACTGACGGTCACCGGCGACATGCATCGGTTTATCCTGACACACCACTCATGCGTCCAGGTGCCTCGTCCGCCGATGGTAACACGTGCGTCTCCGTAACACGCCGGCCGAAGCTCATTGTCCTGGATGAGCCGAACTGGCACGAGCGATGACAGAAAAACAGCAGAACTTGTTTGAGTCCGATCCAACTCCCTGGGAGTTGGACGACGAGGCTGAGCGAGCGATCGCGACGGTCGTATTGGCTGCGGCGCCGTTCGGTCCTTTTGATTATCTGGCTCCCCCGGAACTGTTGGGCAAGATCGAACCGGGCCGTCGCGTGCGAGTACCCCTGGGACGAGGCAATCGCACCTTGGAAGCGTATTGCGTCGGCCTTCGCAATGAGTCGACCGAGGCAAGCCGTGCCCGGTCGTATCGTCTGAAACCGGTACGATCCGTGGTTGATGATCAGGCGCTGGCTTCTCCACGCATGCTGGCCCTGACCGAATGGATGGCCAAATACTACTTCTGCCCTTGGGGCCAGGTGTTGGAGGCAGTGATCCCAGCGGGAGTTCGTGGGCAGGCGGGGACGCGCGAAGTCGTGCTGTTGCATGTGCCGACCAGCGTCACCGCCAGACTGACGCAACTAAAGCTCCCGCCGAAACAGGCTCATGCCTTGAAGTGCCTCGCGGGTTCGACCAAACCGATCTCGATCGCTGATCTGGGAAAACTGGCCGGCTGCACAGCAGCCCCGATTCGCCAGTTGATGCGAAAAGGGTTGGTAAATAGCCAGACGGTCCGCCTGCAACAAGGGGATCACGATGTGGCGCCGCTCCAATCTGCAGCACCGCCCCAATTGAATGCTGACCAGCAGCGGGCGCTGGATGAGATTCTTGAAGTGCTTCGCGCTCAATCGAATGACACGATCTTGGTCCACGGTGTCACCGGCAGTGGCAAGACGGAAGTTTACATGCGAGCCATCGAAGAGGTCATCAGTTTTGGGCGACAGGCCATCGTGCTCGTTCCCGAGATCAGCCTCACGCCGCAGACGGTTGCCCGGTTTCGCGCTCGTTTCGATCGCATCGCCGTGTTGCACAGCCATCTGAGCCCTACGCAACGTCACTGGCATTGGCGCAGTATCGCTCGGGGAGAAATCCAGGTCGTGGTCGGGGCGCGGAGCGCTGTGTTTGCTCCCACGCCGCATTTAGGTCTGATCGTGCTCGACGAAGAACACGACGCCTCATTCAAACAAGACTCCGCTCCACGTTACCATGCGCGTTGCGTCGCCCGTCAGCGAGCGGAACTCGAGAATATCCCAGTTGTATTAGGATCGGCAACGCCATCTTTGGAGAGTTGGCACAACGCGCAAACTGGATCTTTCCGACTCGTCGAATTGGCCAGCCGTGTGCTTGACCGGCCACTTCCCAATGTGGCCGTGATCGATCTGCGGACGGAATTTCAGAATCGCGGTTCGCGCGGCGCGATCAGCCGGCCGCTGCAGATGGCCATGAAGCAAGCCTTGGAGCAACAGGGGCAGGTGATTCTGTTGCTGAATCGCCGTGGTTTTTCGACGAGCATCCAGTGCAATGCGTGCGGACATGTGGTTCGGTGCAATGAATGCGACATTGCCCTGACACATCATCGAGAGGGCGAGAAAGCCGTCTGTCACTATTGCGACTATCAAATCATCGCGCCCACGAACTGCCCGGAATGTAACTTCGAGGGCATTCGCTATGCGGGTCTGGGAACGCAACGTTTAGAGGCCGAAGTCCGGAGTCGTTTTCCAAATTACCAGTGTCTCAGAATGGACAGTGATTCCATGCAAAAACATGGCAGTCACGAAGAAGCGTTCGCCCGTTTTCGGGCTGGCGAAGTTCAGATCCTGGTGGGGACACAGATGATTGCCAAAGGGCTTGATTTCCCCGATGTCACATTGGTGGGTGTGATCAACGCGGACACCGCCCTGCACTTCCCTGATTTTCGCGCGGCCGAACGGACGTTTCAATTGGTCACGCAGGTTGCTGGCCGCACGGGTCGTGGTGAGCGCGGCGGTCGAGTCTTGGTGCAGACGTTTAGCCCCGACCATCCAGCCATCGTCGCCGCCATGCAGCACGATTATCATCGCTTCGCGGCGGTTGAAATCCCGATTCGCCAAGAACATGGCTATCCACCGTTCTGCCATATGGCGCGGATCATCCTCCGTGGCGAAAGCGAGACAATCACGGAACAGTTTGGTGAACAGATTGCGGATCGGCTGCGCGCAGAAAGTGAGAGGTGTGAGGTCAACGTACGCGTGCTGGGCCCTGCCCCGGCCCCACTGTCCAAGCTGCGCGGCAGGTTTCGCTTTCACCTGTTACTCCTTTGCACGCAGCCCCGCGCACTTCACGACACCGTTCAGGCAGCCATCAACGATTTAAAGACGCCAGATGAAGTGCAATGGGTCGTGGATGTGGACCCCAGCGACATGCTCTAGGAACCGCCATTCGTTTACTGTCGTGCCAAAAAGTAGCCATCGCGCTCCGCCGTGATGAGCCGGGCTCGCGGGCGGTGGTACAGATGGCAATGCATGTCTTCGTACTAACGTCGTCAGAATCAGGCCCGTCTCGGCGGAGCGTGACGGCGACTTTGAACGCAAATGCACTGGCTTGACGTTCGTAATGTCCATAGAATACTGGCAAGCACCAACTTCTCTTTTTGTATGCGTGTCCACCTATGGGTTACCGGACTGTCAAACGCGCGCTCGGCGAAACGAACATTGAACGCAAGTGTCGCATTCTCTTTGGACTTTGCCTGGGGCTGCTGATCTTCTCTGCGTTCTACTGGATTGGCTATATCGGCAAAAACCTGGTGAGAAAGACAACCAATCAAATTGCCCGCGATTACGTTGGGATGTCGTTGGTTTACATCCATTGGGGCGTGTGGGAAACAGACCCCGGTTCCGACTACGTCCTGGAGCAGATCCGCCACGACCTGCTGGAAGAAGAATATGACACAGCGTTCATGTCACTCGGTCCCGACGAGATTAGAGTGACACAGATAAGTGAACAGGGGGTTCAGCCAGAAAGTGACGAAGAGCGTGACCTTCTGATGGGGCTCCGCAAAGAATGGCGATCGCGGATTCTTGACGAGTTGCACGGCTCGCCAACAGATGAACCGCGGGAACATCTGTTCGATAAGCTATCCCAACCTGAAAAGGACGAATACAACTACTATCAACCGATTTTCTGGAAGAAGAGTTGTTTGAATTGCCACGACGCATTCAACGGCACTTTCTTCGCCGTGGATAATACGGCCGCCCTAGACCCGGCGTCCGCCCCTTTTCGTGTTGTGAGGGTCACGTTGCCGTATGACCAGACGCAAGACGCCATCGGAAACATGTATTCGATTCTGTACACCACGGCAATCCTGACGATTTTCCTGGCCATGGTCGCACTTTACTTGATCGTGCGATACGTGATCGTCAAGCCGCTTAAACATCTCCGCGACGTCAGCGAGGACATTAGTCGGGGCAATACGGAATTGCGCGCGGACATCCAAACCAGGGACGAATTCGAAGAATTAGGCGATGCTTTCAATCGTATGCTACGTCACTTGATCGAGGCGCAGTCCGAACTGCGCAACGTAAACACGGACCTGGACATCAAAGTTGATGAATTGGCACAGGTCAACATGCGTCTGTACGAAATGAACCGATTGAAGAGTGATTTCCTGGCCAACATGAGCCATGAATTGCGTACGCCGTTGAACAGCATCATCGGCTTTTCGGAAGTCCTGCAGGGCATTGACTCGCTGACAGACAAGCAGAAACGGTACGCCCACAACATTCAGAAATCGGGCCGTGTATTGCTAGAGATGATCAACGACATCCTGGATCTCGCCAAGCTGGAAGCTGGCAAGATGGAAGTCCGCCCAAGCGAATTCCGCATTGATGCGGTTGTCAGTGCACAATGCGATATGGTTCAGGCGTTGACGGAAGAGAAGAATATCGACTTGGAGGTCCACGTTCCGGCCACCGCGTCGCTGGTGTATCAAGATCAAGCCAAGGTGCAGCAAGTCCTCACAAATCTATTGTCCAATGCGATCAAGTTCACTCCCGAAGGCGGGCGCATCGTCGTCTCCGTTTCGCGCGCCGTGCAGGATGACTTGGAACTGACCGTCGCCGACACGGGTGTCGGCATCCATGAAGATGACTACGAGGTAATCTTCGAGAAATTTCGGCAAAGCGAGGCCGTACTTGGAAGCGATGGCCTCACTCGCGAATACTCTGGAACGGGCCTGGGACTGTCAATCGTCAAGGAACTTTGCAAGTTATTGGGCGGTGAGATCACATTCGAGAGTGAACTCGGCATCGGCAGCACATTCAAAATCACATTGCCGTGGAATTTGCCAACACGGTTGAAGTCCAACGTTAACTCGCAACTTGACGAACTCACACGTCCTAAACGCGATCAATTTCCAGATCGCCAACCTTCCCCGGCGTCAATCACCAGCGGTGACTGATGGGCATTTTGGCTGCACGGAGACACTGGCCTTTCGGCGACGCTTTTCTTATCTTGGACAGCTGCGCCATTGGGACGTCGACGGTTCAGGCCGACTGGCCGCACACATCGTTCGATTGTTAAACCACTTTTCCATCATCAACTGACAGCACACCGATGAGTTCTCCCACAGTTCATCTGTTTACTGACGGTGGCTGCAGTGGAAATCCGGGCCCAGGAGGCTGGGCGTTCATCTTGCGCCACATGGGCACGGCCAAAGAGATGGAGCAATTCGGTGCGGAGCGGGACGCGACAAACAACCGAATGGAATTAACGGCAGTTGTAAGAGGGCTCGAAGCGCTCAAGCGCCCCTGTGACGTCGAACTCTTCACAGACAGTGTCTATGTTGGAAAAGGGCTGACGGAGTGGCTTCCGAAGTGGAAATCGAATGGCTGGCAGCGCCGGGAAGGGAGAGAATGGAAGCCAATTAAGAATGAAGACTTGTGGCGAGAACTTGACGAACTCGCCCTGCAGCACCGAATCAAATACACTCGCGTGGCCGGTCACAGTGGACATCCGGAAAACGACCGCTGCGACGAGCTGGCCGTGGCCGCCTACCAAGAATACCGCTGAGTCGCCGTCCGTGACCTTGCAGGCCCCAACAAATTGGCTAGAATCATGGATTCGCGACGCTGACAGCAGGTGTAGCCTTCATCCGGTCGGTCTCGACTGTTTTGAGGTTCCCGGCATCCAGACATTCCCCCGAATTCACTCGTTCAGCAACTGCCCTCGTGGCTAGGAAAACAGCAGCGTGAGACCTCGAAACACACGACCCCGAAAACGCAAAAAGCTCACCACTCGAGCCAAGAAAAAAGACCCGCTTTTCGTGGATGGCAAACGGCCACGTCCGATGTACGTCGACTACAAAGACGTGGACATGCTGAAGAAGCTGATCAACCGTCACGGGCGGATTGTCGGTCGTCGTAAGACGGGATGCTCAGCGGCCAGCCAGCATGTGGTGACGCAAGCGATCAAGCGAGCACGCTTCATGGCCCTGCTGCCCTATACTGGCGAATGATCTCGCCCGCTGACAAGTAACAGAGCACTGCAGCCCGCCGATTTACGGCGGGCTTTTTCTTGCGCGCTGCGAGCGGGGCCAGAAGGGGTCGGGCGTCCAACTACTCCTTAACCTTCACCACAGTCAGTTCACGTTTTTCTTTCTGATCGGCCAACGTGATGGTCTTCCTTTCAATCCACTGACGTTTGGGGTCGCCATAGTTTCGATAGACCGTCACGTACACTTTACTGCGGACGTTTGTGCGATTCGCATCGCTGCCAAAGTAATTGGCCAGTACGCGATAGTCACCCGTCTTGGCTTCGGACAGCGTATACATCTCCGGCCCGAACCCTTCGGTTACGTCGCGAGTCATCCGGCCGCCCATCCGCGTACGAGGATGCTCGAAATAGCACTCTTCGCCCGTTGGCTCGATCACATGCAGATCGACATCCGTCCGATCCGTATTCCACATCATGGTGATCACCAAGTCTGCCTTGCTGACGGGCACGCGCCCGCGCATCGTTTCCAGCCTGGCCACGGCGTACTCGCGAGCGTGGCTAGACAATTCACCTCGTTCGATTCGACGTAGCAAATCCACGTATTCGACGCCGACGATCTGTTTCACATCGAGATAACGGTTGTGCCACGTTGCATTCAAAGCGACTTCGTAATAGATCATCGCCAAGTCGGCGTTCCCTGTTTCGGCTAGACAGAGGGACATCGCTTGATACGTCTGGGGCTCATAGGGCCGCAACTCCGAAACACGTCTTAGTAGATGAAAAGCCTGACCACTCAACCCCCATTCAAGAGCAGAAAACGCGACATCACGCGTGAGCACCGGATCGCCAGGGTTGTTTTCAATCAAGCTGCTCAGAGTCCGTAGGGCATCCGCCGGTCCAAGTTGTTCGAAGCGATCCGCCGCTCGACTGGTTACGGTGTTGTAGTCAAGTCGCCCGCTGTCCAACAGGCGCAGGAACTCCTTGGGAGTGTCGTCATTCTTTCTTTGCGAACAAACCAGACGCGCCTGCTGGACCTCAAACGCTTTCCGCGGCAGACGGTCCAAAACCAACCGCAGCGCAGTCGGCACTTTGAATTGCAAACCGGGTGTTCGTTCCAACTTGCTCAGCCAATCCGTTAACTCCGTCTTGGCATTGCCCAGATGATCGGCCAGTTCATCCAGTTTGGCGGTGATCAGATCCGCTGATGGACTGGTGCGTACCAGGAAGGCATCCTCTTGGGGCTTGATATTGAATCGCTTGTAGTCAGCCTCACTTTCCAGCATCAGCAACGAACATGTCTGGCCGGTAACACGAAAATGCCGGGCGTATGCAATTGCCACGTCTTCGACCCGGCTACCCAGATCCTCCAACTGACCGACGGCAACCTGACCATAGACGCGAGGTGCCAGAGTCGAATCGAGCGTTCGATCGATGGCCACTTCGACAACGTGCTGCTGATTGCCGCGGCGTACCCGGACAGTTGCCTCCGCGTCCGGCCGACCGCGTCCAGCAACCAAGAGCGACTGACCTGGATAGATGAACTTCGGTCGCCCAGCCACGAGCACGTCGCGACCGCCGGGTAGCGCAACATCGACCAATTGCCACGGTCGCTGTCGATGTGCCCGAGCAACCTGCGGGATCTCACTTTCGTTGATGACCGAAAAAACCGCACCACCAGTTTCGCGGGTCAGATGTTCCAACATCCCAACTGCAGTTCCCGTCATCCCAGTCTGATAAGCGAACAGCGGCCCGGATTCTGCTTTCTGCAGTGTCTGGCTCAGTCGATGGACATTCATTTCGCCCCACGTTACGGCGCCGTCGCTGAGCAGAAACAGGTCGGGGCGTGGTGAATTCTGGGCGGCACTCTCCTTGGCCCATTCCGGCTGCGTAGCCTCCCGCAACGCCTGCCGCAGATCGGTCGCGCCTTCGAGAGACAAGGAGTGGCAATCGGCCAATAGTCGATCCACGTTCTCCACATTGTTCTTACGAAACCCGTCCTGCCACCAATCGGATTCAATATTGAAAAACAGTACCGCAAACTCGTCCATCGAATCGCGATTCTCTGTCAGAACGGCCTTCAGCATATCCAGCCACACGTTGAACTTCTCCGGCCGCGAACTGAGCGACGTGTCCAGCAGGAACAACGCTCGGGGAGAACTGGCATTGGTCTCGTCACCAGGCAATTTGGGAGTCAGCCGCGAAACAAAGAACTCACCCGCAGGCTCGTCGGCCCCGGTCAACAGCACTGAACCCGCATTCTTGAAGCGGACGCTAATCGCCTGATCTTCGGGGTCCTTGAAGTTGTAGTAGGCGCGACCGCCAGACGTGAACGGACGAGCGTTAGGGGTCACTTCGGCCATGACTCCAGGCATGGCCGACACGTTCAGGTCAACCACGCACTCGCCCTGATCCACAGGCAGATCCAAGGCATACACCAGGTCGTCACCCTGCTGTTGCAGGTTAACGTCGTACCCAACGACCACGCGATGCAGCTTGTTCGGCATCAAGGGAAACACGCGAGCGTTAAAGACGCCGGCACCCGACCATTCGACCAAGGCCGGATCAACACGACGACGAACCGTTTCGCTATACGCGTGCGCCGCCTTCTCACGCGGCACAACGCGAGCTTCCTTGACGTCCGTCCAACTGCCTTCGCGAGACCTCATGATGCCGCGTGGATCCAGACTTGCAGCCCGGATCAAGTCTCCCGACAAGAATCCTTTGCTGGCCAGTTGATCCACCATCGGACGGTACTCGTATGCCGACTGCCCAAAGGCAAAGTAATACAGCGAAGCTTCATTGGGCAGGCGCAGCTTGAAATTACCCTCGAATCGTCCGCCCCGATTGTTGAAAAAGTACAAGTCCAACAGCACGCGGGCTCGAAATCCATCGACCAGCACGTTGACTTGCATCCCCTCGAGCGGCAAGCCGTCGTGATCGCCAATCATCAATTGCGATGCGTTTGGCGTGGCTCGTGAACGCACCCACGTCGTCTTGTCGGCCTGTTTGGCAGCTTTGTTTCGTTTGTTTTTCAGGCGCGCCGTAGCGCTCCTCTCGTCAGAGGATGCACCATCCTCGCCGTCATCACCTCCAGCAGGATCGCCATCAGATTGCTTCTTCAGCAACATCGGTAAGTCTTGTTCCTTCGACTCGTCAAGACGTTCTAATTCCTTGCGGACGCTGGAGAGGTCCGAAGATAAGTTTCGTCCACCACGGGTGACGGAATTCTCTGCGGGTTTGGCCGGATCGGTGGCTGACAAGTTGTCTGTGGGAACCGGTGATGCTGCCGAAATCGAACCTCGGCTCGTCTCCGACTTTTCACCAATCGCAGGACCGCCACTGGACGGAGACCGGATCACAGGCCCGTCCGACGCTACAGATCCGCTAAGTTCACCTCCACTTCTGCCAAGACCACTTTGGAATGGCGCTTCTTCGGGCATCGCCAAACGCTGCGAAGTTTGACGCCGGGGCCTTTCTCCTTCGCTTGCCGCTTCACTACCCAACAATGCTTTCCGCCCGCGCGGTTGCACGCCCTGCTCGCTTGTCGTTTCGCTTGACGGTTCGGCCTCTCGAACGTCCTCAATCTCGCGCAGCTGCATTTCTTCCGCCGGTTTTCCTGCCGAGAAGGACAAGACTCGCCCAGGCTCGGAACGCGGCGTCATTTCACTTTCGCCAAGACCTCTCGTAGAATCGTCTTCAGCACGATTGCCCAATCCGGCTTCGATGGACGGTTCTTCATATCCATCGAAATCACGGACGTCAACTGCTGGCGAACTCATGTCACCCTCGGCCGGCGCCAGCTCTGTTGACGCTTCCTCCAAGGACTGTGGCGCGTCATGACGATCAGCAGAGCTTATCAACGTGAAACGATCGAGATCCAAGGTGACAATCGCCGTACCTCCCACGACAACCAGGAGCAGGCTGGCGACGAAGGCTAGCGAGATCGCCCTGCGCATGGACCAACGGTTGGCGACTGGTTTTGGCGCCGATTGCACCGTCGCCGATGAAGTCGACTCTGCTTCGATGGCCGCGCGCTGCGCAGCAGTCAGACTGGGGCACGCTCCCGCCCCCAAAGACGCCTGCAACAGTTTCGCGCTCTGCTGGATCACCGCAACTTCGTGTTGCAATTCTGGCGAGGCTTGAACTGCGGATTCAATCTCCTGATGTTCAGCATCGTCCAGTTCGCCCAACGCAAAAGCCGTCAGCCTGGGGTCGTTGAGATCGATCATGTCGTTATCTCCGGATTGATTTCTGACGGATCGAATCCGTCCGGCCAGCGTGGAATGCAACCGCGCTGGCCAACCCTGCTTAGTTGCAATCGACGTGCAAGTCCTTGCGCAGCGATTTGATGGCCGTGTGAATCAAGTACCCGACATTGCTGACGGATAGTTCGGTGATCGCCGCGATTTCCTTGTAGCTTAGTCCGTTTTGAAACTTCAGCCGCACGACATCGCGCTGATTCTCCGAGAGCCCCTCAACAAACCGCGAGACTTGATCAACCGTTTCCTGACGCGCAACCTGATCGATGTCGCCGTCGGTGGCGGACTGGGCAGCCACCTGTTCCTGAGTCATCGTTTTCATGCGGTCCTCCTTGCGGCGGATGTCAAGGGCCCGATTTCGGCAAACTGTAAATAGCCATTGAGCCAACCGGCCGTCCAGCTGTTCAGGGTCCTGCTTGCATAATCGTAAGAATGTGTCCTGAACCACGTCGCGTCCGCGATCGAGATCGCCGGTAATCTGTGTGGCATAGCGAACGAGCGCACCTTCATACTGCTGGACCGTGGAACTAATCCAACGACCAGAATCGTGGAGGTCAGTTTCGGGGCAATTCCGCTGTGTCATGAGCACTCGCCAAACCTGGCCGTCTACAGATAAGACGATTCTGAAACCCATTTCTTAGGAGAAAACAAGAAATAGTCTATGATTTGATGGGCAGGTTCACCAAACAGAATGCCTGGGAGCTCAAACAGCAAGCCTGGATCACGGCGTTGGGTACCGGCGCCGAATCCCTAGACTCGAACGGTGGATCTCTATGAACTCACCATTCTTTTTGACAAGTGCTGAATTCGGGGGTGTCCCATTAAGGCGCCATTAATAAGGCGACGGGCAGGTCGAAACTTACCGATAGAACGGGCACGCATGCATGCCCGTCGCAGTAGGATTGACGGCCAAAAGTGCCCATCCTACGACTGGTAAGTCAGGTTCTGTCGATTTGACAATCGCGTTTCCGTGACCTACTGTTTCATTGTCACGTCCACAAAGGCGTTTGGAGTGTGCAACCCATTTCCTTTTGTGTGTGACCCACCAAAGCCGTCAAGCATCATTCGAGGCTTCGGCACTTGGCCGCTGCGATTCACCTCTCAGGAATCGGTTCCTGACCTCGCGGCGAACAGAAAGTCAGGCTCGTCTCGTCCGGATTAGGCCGCAGTGGCGAAGGCACAGACCCTGGAGCGAATGACAATGCGTATCGGGGCACAATTGTCTGGCGTCGATCGTCTACTTCTGAATTTGCTCTCCGAACAAAAAGCGGCTCCTGGCCTCCAAAAAGCCACTACTAACCTCGGCGCCTCGCAGTCAACCATAGCCAGCAACCCCACCGGGATGCTCTCACTCAGTACGAATGATACCCAGCGGGGTATCATGGACCGTACACTGTCGAGGATCGCGGCTGCTGCAGATACTGTCGGTCAGATCCAGTCCATATTCGACCAAATACGAACCCAGATCGATACGATTCACGAGAAGGCTGCAGCGGACGTTGGCCAACAACTGACCGGCACGGAGCGGGCTGCCAATCAGTCCGCCATCAACGACGCCATCGATGAGATCAATCGACTGGCCGCCACCGAAATCAACGGACAGCAAGTACTCAATGGGGCGGTGACCGTCAATAGTTCCACCACAACAATCTCAGGTCTCAACGAGGACCAGATCGTCGACTTTGAGGTTGTTTCAATCGCTGCCAATTCCAACCTGACGATCTCCGGGACGGTCCTTACCACGGCGCAACAAGCGGAGCTCAGTTACCAAGGCCCCAATGTCAAGAACGACGCCACCGTCACTCTCTCAGGAGACCTCGGTAGTACCTCTATCTCGGTCACCAAAGGAGAATCTTTGGCGGCCGTTCGCGATCGCATCAACGCGGAAACCTCCGCGACGGGAGTGACCGCGTCGCTCAATGAAAGTAAACTCATCATCAACAGCGTCGACTACGGTAGCGACGCGGGCGTCTCCGTCGACGTGACGTCTGGAGAATTCGGCGTCGCCGGTGGTAATGGCGACGGAACGGCCAACGGCATTGACCCCACGGCAATCATCAACGGCCAGACTCTTGCTGGCGACGGCAGTCAATTCTCGTTCAACGACGCATCAGGTAGTTTCACACTTGAATTTGATCCCACCTTTCAAGGTGATTTTGACCCGATTACGGTCTCTAACACCTCCACCACTTCCACCACCACACAGTTGCAGTTCTCACTGTCGAGCAACCCGAACAGCTTCGCGACGTTATCGATTCCCGGTGTACAGGCGGCCTCCTTGGGTGGTCTCACGGGCACGCTCGATCAACTTGCCACGGGGGAATCCAAGTCTGGATTGGGAACGAATGCCGATGACGCCGTGCGAATCGCTGACGAGGCATTAGCCCAGCTGACAGGAATCCGAAATAACGTTGACAACTTCGCCACATCGGTAATCGATTCTGCACGCTCGCTCTATAGCGGACTTAAGGAGGATCTGAACGCAATGCGTTCTACGCAGAATCCCTCTCCAGCGGCCATGAACTCCAACCAGGCAAAGGAATACTCACCCAAAGCCCAGCAGTTGGACCAGTCAAGCTATATCCGGCAAGCCCTCGATATGTTTCAACAGAGGCGCGAGGCGACGACGTTGGAGCTTCAGAGATTGGCAGGAGTGGTCGATGATGATCAACTTGAAATCGGCGCACAAGATGACAATTCACTGCTCGCCAATCCTACCGCAGGACTCGTCCCTAGTTTCCAATCTGCATTCAGTTTTGGGAATCCGTTTCTGAATCATAAGACAATCAGCGGTGGGGATGGCTTTAGTCTATTAGCCTGAACAAAGCTGCATTGGGTTCTCGATTTCTACGAAAACAGCCAGTTGGAAAACAGCCAACTGTTGCTCAACGGGGACACTGGTGCTGACGGGGGAAACTGACGCTCGTCAGCGAATGACTTCGCGGCAGCAAGGCCCCCCGGTCCTAATCGGAATGCCGTTCAATGAGGTAACGTGAGTCGAATGGTGAAGGGGTCGGGAGTCTTTTTCGGCCATCGGCGTCTACCGATCGTAAGCTGTTGCCCGAAAAAGACTCCCGACCCCTTCTCTGTAAACACCATTGAACGGCATTGCGGCTAATCCACGCCCGTGGCTTGCTCTCGACGACTACCACGTCAGCCCACCAGAAACCGGGCGTCTAACACCTGTATCCCCGATTCGGTAAGATGTCGGGACGACCAGGCATACTGCGAAACCGCTGTGTTGCTGTCACGTGGTTGATACCGGCGAGAGCAATAATCGTCTTAGCCAAAGTCAGGGGCTTCGGAAGCAAACCGCACCGTTCGAATTCTCACGAAATCGGCTACGAGATTGCTCCACGGTGTGGCGCGGTCGGGCTGGTAAGGACTTAGACGACGAAGGCAACCCTCTACCGCTCGATCCTGATAAACCTGCCTTCGCACTCTGCCGGTGCGGTGCCTCGTCCAAAAAGCCTTTCTGCGATGGTGCGCACAAGAACTCCGATTTCAACGCAGCGACTCGGGCGACGGAAAGCTAGATAGCTTGTTTCAGGTTCTTCTTTACAAATGAGCCGAGTCTTTTGGCGACGGGCAACGAACGCAGGTTGGTCGGGGAGCGCGTCGCCGCTACCGAGTGATAGCTCGCATCGGTCTGAGACACAGCCTCACTAGGCCCCCTGGTTGCGGAAGGCTGAAGACGAACCGGGAGCAAAGTATCCGCGAATCGACAAGTTTTCCCCACTGGCTGAAATCGCACTCGGTCACAAAAATGCCTACTCAAAGGCGGCCCAGCAAGAACTCCGGCGGGTGGCTGTTCAGTCGCGGTTCCGCTGGCTAACTTGCTAGGGTCGTAATTTGCAGGCCGTTGATGCAGCAGGTGAAAAGGAAGTCCCAAAATGAAAGACTCCAGTCTGTCGGGCGGTGAAGCGGTCCAAGTCCAAGTCGATTCTGAGCTAGAAGTAACGTCACAGCCCTTTGTCGGGCGATGGAACCGGTTGGTCAGCACAACCAACTGGGAGAAAGGTCGCATCATCACGCAATGGCGCGAAACGCTAATCGACCAGGACGTCTCAGCCACGGAATATTCTGACGAAGCCTGGGCTATTCTCGTGGGCGGCGTCACCGGTCAGCACGTCGGTCGACTGCGACGCGTCTACCAGCGGTTTGGCCCTAGCTACGAACAGTACGACGGACTGTACTGGAGTCATTTTCAAGCGGCGCTCGACTGGGGCGACGCAGAGATGTGGCTCGAAGGTGCCGTGCAGAACGATTGGTCCGTGTCTCAAATGCGACGTCAGCGTTGGGAGACGCTTGGTGCCGTCGAGTCCGACAAGCCACAAGAAGATGATGTGATCAAAAACGAACTGGATGAGGATTTTGAACCAGCGCTGGACCAATCGCCGCAGGGCGAGGCTGTCGAGGGATCCTATTCGGAAGTCCAGCAACTGGCTGCCGGTGGACCGCGGTCCGAAGGTCCCGATTTCGGCGACGAAGACGCGGCCGACGATCGCTCGAATTCAGCCGGCAGCGCACCTCGAGAAAACGGTGCCACGATCTATGCTGAGGACGATGAACGCGAAACAATCGACTTCGTGCGGCCATTCGCCAATCTTGCTGAATTGCCAGCAGATCTAACAGCCGCTTTTGACGCCTACAAGTTGGCGGTATTGTTTCACAAGAGCGAAGGTTGGCAGCAAGTCTCGCGCGACGACGTACTGGCAAGTCTCGATGCCCTCAAGGCACTCGCACTGGCCCCATCGGCGGACAGCTCGCCACTGTAGCAGCGGCATGTTCGCATTGGACAAAGCACTGTCGACTTCCCGGACGGCACGTCAGCAACATCAGCCGCAGGCTGGCTGGCGAGTTCATCAAGACTGTCAAGCTCTTTCAATATCTTCGAGAGAGTGTGTTCCATTTGTTCTCTGCTACGAACTCGGCCTCACAGGAACGACGTTGGCCTTGCTGTTCGTGCTGCGGTTGCTCGGCTATCGTATGCTCGTGACGATATAGACACACAATCAGGAGATAAGGAAAACGCGTTGCACCCTCAAGTCAAAGATTACCTCGACGCCGTTGCCGCCGAGAACCGTCCGGCCTGGGAAACGATGCTGCCTGCCGAAAGTCGTAGACTGTTTGCGAGCTTCAAAGCGGCCTTCGGGGAAGGGCCGCATCTGCATCGAGTCGTAGATTGTGTGATTGCCGAGGACGTTCCGGTTCGCGTTTACACACCGTCCGACGAAGATGACTTGCCCGTCGTGGTTTACTATCACGGTGGTGGTTGGGTTCTTGGGGATCTTGATACGCACGATGCTCTGTGCCGGCGGCTGGCCAGTGAGACAGAGTGTGTTGTCGTCGCGGTTGACTATCGACTCGCACCGGACGCAAAGTTTCCTGGGGCGTTCGAAGATTGCTGGGCCGCGACATCTCATGTATCGCAACATGCTGATGAACTCAACATCGATCCAACGCGTTTGGTCGTGGCGGGTGACAGTGCGGGCGGGAACTTGGCCGCAGCCGTGGCGATCCGGGCGGCGGAAGTGGGCTCGCCTGCGATCCTTTCGCAAGTCTTAATCTATCCTGTCGTGGAACCGAATTTTGAAACGGAGTCGTACGTCGCACATGCCGAAGGGTTTGGCTTGTCACGAAATACGATGATATGGTTTTGGGAACAGTACCTAGCCGGCAAAGAAGACGCCGCGAATCCGTATGCCGTACCGAGCATCGCAACGAATTTGGAAGCACTTTCGCCTGCTCACTTTATCGCTGCCGAGCATGATGTGCTATTGAGCGAAGGTGAATCGTATGCGAAACGTTTGCAAGACGCGGGCGTCCCGACGACAATGCGTCAGTATGCGGGAATGATCCATGGCTTCGTGCAGCTTTCCGGAGTGTTTGATGTTGGGCGGCAAGCCATCTCGGACTTGGCGGAACATCTGCGGACCCTCTTTAACGAATGAGCTACAGAAATGACTTTCACGTCACGTGTCAGGTCGACTGGCATTCTCCTTGCGACACTCTTTCTCAGTCACTCCGTCGCCGCCGAGCAGCCGAACGTGTTGATCATCATGGCCGATGATTGCACGTTCAACGATTTATCGCTGTACGGAGGGCAGAATGCACGAACGCCGAATATCGACGGGCTGGCGAGCCAAGGGCTGACGTTTAATCGCGCCTATCTTAGTTCCGCGATGTGCCAGCCGTGTCGATCGGAGCTTTTCTCAGGTCAGTACCCGATGCGAAACGGCTGTGCGTGGAATCACTCCGCGAGCCGTTCGACGACGATCAGTATGCCACAACGACTTGGCAAGCTCGGCTATCGCGTCGGGATCGCGGGCAAAATACATGTGAAGCCGGCAACCGCGTTCCCGTTTGAGAAAGTCGGTGGGTTTGATCCGAGCTGCGTTCGGAATCCTACACGACCCCATGACGTTGCCAACGTGCGAGCGTTCATGTCAGCCGACGATCCGTTCTGTCTTGTGATCGCTCTGGTCGAGCCGCACGTGCCGTGGGTTATGGGAGATCCGACACAGTATCCTCCGACGAAGATCAAACTGCCGCCAAATATTGCCGACACCGTACGGACACGCCAAGACTTCTCCCGTTATTTGGCTGAGATTACTTACATGGATGGTCAAGTTGGCGAAATCCTCGAGACTCTCGATAAGACCGGCAAGTCAGGCGAAACACTCGTGTTATTCACTTCCGAGCAAGGGGCTCAGTTCCCCGGATGCAAGTGGACGAATTGGGACACCGGTTTGCATACTGCTGTCGTCGCTCGCTGGCCCGGCAAAATTGCGCCCGGAATGCGGACTGATGCGATGATTCAATATGCTGATGTCTTGCCGACATTGCTCGACATCGGCGGCTCGGACTCTATCGTGAAGGAACTGGATGGCACGAGCTTTCTGTCAGTCTTGATTGGCAAACGCAACACGCATCGCGAGTTCGCCTACGGGATGCACAACAACTTGCCGGAAGGACCTGCCTATCCAATTCGCACCGTCACCGATGGCACTCACCGCTATATCCGTAACTTGAGTCCCAACGAGATCTATATTGAAAAACACGTCATGGGATCACGAGGCGACGGAGCCTTGAACAATCCCTATTGGGCGACGTGGGTGTGGAGTTCACAGACCGACCCGCAAATCTATGAATTGGTGAAACGCTACTCGTTACGTCCCCCGGAAGCGCTCTATCACACGGCAACTGATCCGTATGAGATGGCGAATCTGGCAATGGATGCGGCGAGCAAACCGATCACATCGCGGCTTGCAGCCGAACTCGATCGCTGGATGAAGTCTCAGGGCGATCCCGGCGCACCGCAAGACACGATCGAGTCTCTGACAGCGTCTCGACAGGGGAAACACCGTTTCGTTCCGCCGACAGACAATTAACCTTACGGGGAGTCGAGGCAGTTCATGAACCGACGACAGGCGTTACGGCTGATCGCGGCGAGCACGTCCGCCTCGCTGCTCCGAACAACATTCGCCCAAGGGCGCGAAGAGCCCGCAAAGACGGGGCTTGGCCTGGTGATCTATTGCTGCCAGTTCCGTCGCAAGACGTTGGCAAAGGCGACACCGCCGATCGACCTTTCTGAGCCAATGACGTTTTTGGAGCACTGCAAGTCACTCGGCGCAGGCGGAATGCAGATCCGGCTTGGCGTGATCAATGACAGCGATTCGCTTGATCTCCGAAAACGGGCAGAGGCGAACAAGCAGTATATCGAAGCGATCGTTTCGGTTCCGAAAGACAAGACGGATCTTGAGCGGTTCGACGCGGAGATCATGACCGCAGCGGCTGTCGGTGCCAAAGCCGTTCGCACCACGATCATCCCCGGACGTCGCTACGAGTACTTTGAGTCGCTTGAGATGTTTCGCGAGTTCGATGCACGTGGCCGCAAGACATTAGAACTTGCCGCGCCGATTGTCGAACGCCACCGCATTCCGCTTGCCGTCGAAAACCACAAAGATCATCGCAATGGCCAGCGCGTCGCGCTGTTCGAACACATTAGTAGCGAGTTCGTCGGAGCCTGCGTCGACACAGGGAACAGTTTTGCCTTGCTCGAAGATCCAGTCGAAACGGCCAAGGCCCTCGCGCCGTGGGCTCACTCCGTCCATCTCAAGGATCAGTCAGTCCAGATGTACGACGACGGGTTCTTGCTGGGTGATATCCCGCTCGGACAGGGCTTTGTCGACCTGAAAAAGATCGTCAAGATCCTAAGGACTGAGAAGCCGCAAGTTCATTTCAGCCTCGAACTCATCACCCGCGATCCTCTCAAGGTCCCGGTCTTCAACGACACGTACTGGAGGACGCTCCCTGACGTACCGGCAACTGATCTGGTTAGGACCTTGAACACAGTTCGCGCCGGTACGACAGACAACTTGCAATACATCAGTCGTATGTCGGCTGAACAGCAGCTTGCCCGCGAAGACGCGAATGTGCGGATGAGCCTTGATTATGCTCGCGATGTGCTGGGACTATCATGAACTCCAATCCTGTCACCCCCTCGCGCCGTCACTCCGTCACTCGCTCATTCAGCCGCCGCACGATCCTCAAGTCGGGTGCGGCGCTCTGCGCAACGGCATCGTTAGCCAACTCGCCTGTTTTTGGTGCGAACGAGCAACTCCGAGTGGGCCTGATCGGAACAGGTGTTCGAGGAAAGTACTTGATAGCGAACATGCCGGAGGTGGCTCGCGTCGTGTCGCTTTGCGATTGTTCGCTCGCGCAAGTTGAAAACACCCGCCATCCAGAGGGAATGATGACGGAACCGCTTGCGAAGTTCTCAGCACGGGATGCAAAGGCGTGTTCAATCTATCAAGACTATCGGAAAATGCTCGACAATGAGAGGCTTGATGCCGTCGTGATCGCGGCACCCGATCATCACCACGCACAAGCGATGATCCTTGCTTGTCAGGCTGGGCTGGACGTCTATTGTGAGAAACCGCTCTCGGTGACGATTGCCGAAGGGCGAGCGATGGTCAACGCGGCGAAGAAGTACAATCGCGTCGTACAAGTTGGCAGCCAGCAGCGGACGATGCAGATCAATCGCATCGGTTGTGAGTTTGTTCGCGATGGTGGGCTCGGCAAGATCTCGCTTGTGCAACTGAAGAACTTTCCCGGGCCGATGTCTTACGATGGTCGCTTTCCGACCGAGGCGGTTCCCAAGACGCTTGCCTGGGATCTATTCTGTGGACCGACGGAACTTCGCCCGCACAGCAGGAAACTGTGGGTAAAAGATGCGTTCAAAGTCGGACATCTGACTTGGCGAGGCTGGGATCTCTTCCGGAATTATTCGGGGCACTTGATGACAAACTGGGGAGCGCACAGTATCGATATGGTTCAGTATGCGCTAGGAATGGATCATACCGGCCCCGTCGAAGTCTGGACGGATACCGAGGCTCTCGAGATGTTCGATCGAGAGATCGATGACCGGTGGCACGAAAAGACTCCACCGCTGGGAACGCTCGGCGATCAGCAGGCAGATCGAATGCGGTTCTGCCCCCTCTCGATGCGTTATGCCAATGGCACGGTCATCCGCTTTGATCCGACCGTCAGGGAGACAATTTTCCACGGCCAGCGAGGCAAGCTCTACATGAGCCGGAACAAGTATCGAACCGAGCCGGCAGGCCTTGCCCCTCCAATCGATCCGCTGGAGCAAGCGCGCTGGAAAGGTGACGGACATGTCGCTCGGCCGCATCTGGCGAATTGGATCGATGCGATTCAGACACGAGGCACGTTGAACGCACCGATCGAAGTTGGCCACGGGACTGCCACGGTATGCCATCTGGGAAACATCGTCAGGGAACTCGGACGACACTTGCGGTGGAACCCGCAAGATGAGCAATTCGAGGGTGACGACGAGGCAAATCGTCTGATCAGTCGCGAGCGTCGGACGGGCTTCGAGTTGCTACTGAGCTAAGCAGTGTTCGATCTTTTATTGTCGTCTTTCGCTCCGCGATCAATACGTTTGGTTCGCGGAGAAACAACGACTATCAGCGACTGATCCAATGTGGAGTTCGCCCAACTCGGAGGCGACGAATCCAGGCATCTCTTGACGCTCTTCACGATGACGTCCGGCGGCCGATCATGTCAGGTACTGCATCGTCAGGTTCGACAAGTTTACCATTCCACTTCCACGCCCACCGTCGCCCCGTGTCGTTCTCGTTGCGATGCGATTGCCGCGCGCGACGCTGTGCTTCACCTGCTGATAGCTAAAGGAATTGCCCCCGTGGTCTGCCAAACGCCCAGCCTGAGTCACCCCGCTCCTGTTCCACGGTATCGTCGCCAGTAGAACGTGAGCGGGATGAAATCATTGATCCGGCAATTCGCTGTTATGCCAACGCTTCGACACATGGCCCATCACGGAAGTCGCACATCGTGCAAACGAATCCGGGACGATAAACAAAGCTGCCACCATCCAAGTCGTCAAGATACGCACGGATGATCTGAAAGAACCGTCGAAGGTGGGCATTCGTTCTGGGTGCGAATCGGTGATACTCAATCTTGGGAACCTTCGTCTTGATGAGGCTTCGGATCTCTAAGCCCGCCTCGAAGTCGTGAGCCCGTTGCCGAAACAGATAGGCGTACGCGGTTAGCTGCACTTCGTGCATGATCTCAACCGGACTACTTGATCTGCTCGATGTCTTGAAGTCGCAGATTACCGGTCCGTTTTCATCGTTCACAACGAGATCAACGACTCCGAGAAGAGGAATGCCGAGATTCTCACCGGTGAAGGGATCAACGAGTGGGACTTCGAGTCGTTTCTCCACCATTGTCGGCACGGGCTCATCGGGGGGAAGTTGCCGTATGTATTCCGTTACCAAGCAGGCGGCTTGCTTTCTTAACTTGGCCTCTTCGGCGCTGTCTGTGAACATGATGGCTTCTTCTTCAGCCCAAGGCTCCCAACAGATGTTCATCCGCTCGACGATGTCGATTGCTGAAAGTTGTACGCTCCTTTGTTGGTGCCGGTAGTAGCACTCCAGGCCCGAGTGAACCACCTTGCCAACGAACATGCTCGTGCTCGGCGAAGACCGAATCCCGTCGATGTAGCGAAGCTTGAAAGCTCGAGGGCACCGCAGCCAGGTGTTCAATCGCGAAGGTGAGATGTAAGCCCATACGTCGGTAGATCTCTCCTGGTGTTCATTGCCCTGGTGTTCGTGGCCCCGGTGTACATCGCGAATCATGAAAGTGCTCCGTTGAGGACAGAATCCAAATCCAAGAAGCCTTCCTTGATCGCTTTCAACGTGTCGATCAAGGTACTGGCATCCAGGCTCGACAGCCCGGCGATCGGCGTGTCGAACATTTCGTTGGCGAGCAATTCCAATCGGCGGGCTCCCAGCCCTTGAATCTGACCGGCAAGCTGATTGGCGTAATCAAGCTGCTTCTGAGAGGCTCGACTTCCGTTCATGCCGTTACGGTGCCCATGCCCGTTTGTCGTGGCAGTGCCCGCAGGGGGCGCAGAGTGCGTCTGGCGAGTGGTTTGGCTGGCGGTCTGGCTAGTGGGTGCCGTTTGCCGAGCCAACTCGTCATTGACGGCTTGGGCACACGCGACGTACGCCTGGCGCACCTTCTGGTGAAAGCCTTCCAGGTCATCGAAGATCAGGCAGCCATCGACTTCCACTTCGACGTTGCAAAACGTTCCAAGGCTGCCGTAATCCGGCAAGCCCATCTTTTTGTTAACTCCAACATTTAATCTGAATGACATGCTGTTTTACCTTCTATCGCGTTGACTATCGCGTTGACCATCGCGTTGACCATCGCGTTGACACGAGTGGTTATATGTCTGCACTAACCGGCCGTTTGCCGTTGACGTGGCGAAAAAACAGGCGGCCGCCGTGCCGCCAAGAACCTTCCTGCCGTTAAAAACCTCAGTGCCGCCAAAAACAAAATGAAGCTAAACGGGGTGGAGCACTGCCCGTGCCCGCTCAACTTCGTTCCAGTCCACTGCGAGCGGCGCGCGATCTCGCTCATAGGGGATGGTTGTCAAAGGAACGAATCCCATCCGTGCGACTATCGACACGGATTCGCCGGTAGCAGTAGCGACTTCCCGATTCAGTTCGGCTTGCGTCATGAATTGTCCTTTCAATTGAACTGGGGCAAAAAGCAAAGACAGCTTCCCCAGCGGAGACCGCCACTGAGAGCGAGAACCGCTTTTCCGATCGGCCGACTGGGCGTGACTTAATCCCAACGACGAGTCAGCCATCGGTGGGCAGACTCAGCCAGTTGCCTTCCAGCCAAGCACGTTCAGCGGCGAGTGCATCGCTTCGTTTCGAGAACGGTCCAAGCGATGGGCCCGAGACGGGAGAGAGGTCCACGCTCCACTCGCCCGTCGTATTCGGTTCGACATGTGAGCCGCGCGAAATGCTGACATGTCCCAGCGCGTGAAGATCAATCGCTTCGTCATACACACACTTGAGAGAACCATCCGGATGAACAACAAATTGCATCTTGACCTCCTAACTAACGAGGCCTGACTAACGAGGCCGACGCAAGATATTCCGACGTGGCCGGTCGACAAGCAGATCATCCAAGACGCTCTGCACCTGCGACAGCTCATGGGAAACCGATTCGCGGAGCCCTTGATTGTCCCGAAGCAACTGGGGTTCAACAGCCGAGACGACTTGTTGGCATTGACCAACCAACTCATCGAGTTGTTCGTTGCCACGGACGTTCAACTCACGAAATCGCTCGAAGAACTGTGTTAGGTTCTCGACCGCTGAATCACGGAAGACCTTCGGCTTGCCGTCCGTCTGTCCTGACAGTCGCTCGGTCAAATGCGAGACGAGACTTTGCAGCTCTTCGACGAATGCCGCCTCGGCTAGCTGCACCGCCTCATCGAACCGACCGGCAACACGCTCGCACTCCTGACGGTAGACTTCCGGATTGAGTTGTCGCAAGTAGTCCGGTGGCTCGACCGAGGGAAAGCCCCACGTCACTTGAAACATTCCCTGTAGCGACACGGGATAGTCGGCGGCGTTATACAAACTTCCCAGTCGCTCACCGGCAGCTGACTTTAGTTCCATGTAGTGTTCATCAAGTCGCCAGACCGCTGCGTCAAGTTCCTCCTTGAGCAGGTGGAGCTGCTCATTGAACACATCAATCTGATCTTGGCGAATCAAGCGAATGCCGGTATCTGGGAACGGCAGTGACATGGCCTTCCATAACGAGACGATGCGGGAGCGGACGCCGGTGACCGCCTTGAAAGCTGGGTGCGCGGTGTCGAGTAGTTTCTTACCGGCGGACAAGTATTGCCCCTCGGCCCCGAATGTTTCGGCAGCCCGAACTCTCTGTTCTGTCGTGAGCGTCTTGCGAGTTCCCAGCCAAGTGAATGCAATTCGCACAGCGGCAAAGGAAATTCGTAGCCGTTGTGACGGCGACGTGGATGGTTGAACTTCAGGTTCATTCAGCAATGTGCTCATCGGCGTGACCTCCTTGGTTGGCAATTGGAAAAAAGGCTGGTAAGCGGCAAGGTGATTGGTAAGTGGGGTGCCTGGTTAGCGACAAGGTGCCGATGGGTCGTGTGAGATCGCAACGATGTCTCCAAGAACGAGAAACGCCTCGGGCAACCAGATGGTCACCAGCGGCATCCAAACAAGAGCTCCAGTTTGGTTTTGAGTTCAGTTCAACGACGGATCACGCGAAAAGCTGCGGCGGGATTTCGGTGAAGTTGTTCCAATTGGGTTGTAAATCCCTGGCACATCGGCATCTAGGCAGCGACCTGACGCCCAAGCCTTCAAACGTGAGACGCTTTCGGCGGCAGTCATCGCAACTGGCACCACATTCTTGGCGGCTTCAAGCAACGATACGTCCAGCAAAGCCGCCAACCGGCAACAACTGCGGATCTCCGCCCCCGTCCATTCCGCCGTCTTCGGTTTCGGCTGATCAACATCAAGACCGAACTTGGCGAGGTACAGCTTCCAGATCGCTCCCTTTTTTGTCGCACTCGGAAGACCCAGAAAGAAGATCCCATCAAACCTCTCAGCTCTGGAAAACTCGGGCGGGAGTTTGCTAATGTCGTTACAAGTGCAGACCACGAACACATCCGACTGGTGGTCGTTGAGCCACGTCAGAAACGTGCCAAACAATCGAGCCGATACACCGCTATCGGCCTGACCGCTGGATGCGACACCACTCAACGCTTTGTCGATCTCGTCCAGAAAACAGATGCAGGGTGCCATCGCATCGGTGATCTGCAACGCTTGCCGGATATTGGCTTCGGTCTGGCCCACCAGCGAACCCATCAACGCTCCAATGTCGAGCGTCAACGTTGGACGGTTGGTTTCATTTCCGAGAGCTTTGCAGAATGCCGACTTGCCTGTTCCTGGAACGCCCAATAGCAAGACACCACGGGGACGCTTGAGAGGGTTGGGGTCTGCCTGCCGTCTCATGGCCCGCGTACAGAAGCTCTTCAAGGAATCCAGGCCACCAAGATCGTCAAACGACTCGCTGCCACGGTGCAGCGAGACCAGGCCGCTTTTCTTGAGCATCTGGCTTTTGAGTTCCCAGATCGACTGCGGCCGGATAGCCTGCTCACGAACTAAGGACAGACTGAATGCTCCTTCGGCTTCGTAACGAGTAAGCCCCGCCGCCGCATCGAGCACCGTGTTCAGTTCGTCACCCTCTGGTAGTTCGCCGTCTTCGGTCGCGATGCTTCGAGCAAGTTCTTCCAACTGGTCACGCCCTGGAAGCTCATGTCCAAT
>MPMF02284336.1_pt1 | contig 29197 bp, 25 predicted proteins | sample 1617271 | NCBI WGS metagenome assembly MPMF02 (sample SAMN05944812, study PRJNA350692) | marine metagenome | biome: marine; feature: ODZ; material: water; isolation source: 120 m water sample prefiltered with 30 um filter, filtered on to 0.2 um... | place: Pacific Ocean | collected 2012-04-09... | reverse complement strand
TAAAGCTTTTGCTGATCTGGCAGCCGTCCAAGCTCGACTGGAGACTCTCGAGGTTCAGTTGCGAATGCAGCGGCGGGAGGTAACTCGTTATCAAAAAGCTGCCATGGTTGGAGCTTCATCTCTGGTGGATTTGGAGGAAAAGCAGGAAGAACTCGTCAAAATCGATGGCAAACGTCGGGAGGCCTTGGCTGAACTCAGCGGACTTGAGGCTGATCTCGCTGATAGTGAATTGAAGTCGCCAATCGATGGTGTGGTGTTAAGGGTGCGCACTCGCGTCGGGGAGCGTCCAGGTAGTGATGGCGTGATGGAAGTTGGCGCCAATCAGGCCATGGAAGCCTTGATCGAGGTCTATGAGTCGGATGTGAATCGAGTGAAGGTTGGTCAGGTTGTTCGCTTAACCAGTGAGAACGGTGGCTTTGATGGAACTTTGATGGGTCGTGTGGAGCGCATTAGCCCCCAGGTTCGTCAGCGCAATGTGCTCTCAACTGATCCCACTGGTGATGCAGATGCCCGCGTGGTTGAAGTTCGGGTCAGTCTTGACCCGAACTCAGCTGCTCGGGTGAGACGTCTCGCGGGTATGAAGGTGATAGCTCGCTTTCAGCCCTCGTGATGTCTGGCTTTTGGCAACGGCGGAGGATCCCTCTGGCTTGGTTGCTACTGAGTCGTCAGCCTTTGCGGCTTTTGGTTGCTCTGGCAGGAATCTGCTTCGCCGGAATCCTGATGTTCATGCAGTTGGGCTTCCGAGATGGTTTGTTCGATGCCAGTGTCACGGTGCATCGTCTATTTGATGCTGACCTGGTGTTGATGAGCCCTCGCTCGATGAGCTCGATCAGCATGAGTGGATTTCCACGGCGTCGGTTGGTGCAGTCCATGGCACATCCAGACGTCCAGGGCATCACGCCTGTGAACTGGAATTTTTTGCTTTGGAGAAATCCGCAAACCCTCGCGACTCGCCAGATTCTTGCCTTGGGTTTTGAACCAGGGGATTCGCTATTCACAGACCCTGAGCTTGCGGCCAAGGCAAAAGCACTGACCAGTCGTGGCCGTGTTTTGTTTGATCAGCGTTCTCGAAATGAATTCGGACCTGTTGCCAAGTGGTTTGATGAGGGCCGCATTGTTGAGACTGAGCTCGCCGGGAAAAGGGTTCGAGTGGCAGGGTTAGTGAGCCTGGGGCCATCGTTTGGAGCTGACGGCAATCTGCTTACCAGTAGGGAGACATTCCTTGAGTTGTTACCCAGCACTCCGCCAGGAAGCATTGAAATCGGTTTGCTAAGGCTGCGGCCAGGGGCAGATCCAGATGCTGTGGTTCGATCTCTAACGGCGAGTTTGCCCAACGATGTGCAGGTCTTTACCAAGCAGGCTTTCATTGAGTTTGAGAAGAATTACTGGAGAAGCAGTACTTCCATTGGCTTCATTTTCAGTCTCGGTGCAGCAATGGGTTTTGTTGTGGGGTGCGTGATTGTTTATCAAATCCTCTACACCGATGTCAGCGATCATCTTCCTGAGTACGCCACTCTGATGGCGATGGGTTATCGGTTGAAGACTCTTCTAGGCGTGGTGGCTCGCGAAGGGATCTTCCTGACAGTGATGGGGTATGTGCCGGCCTATGCCGCCGGCCAGGCCCTATATGCCTTGGTACGCAGTTCGACAAAACTTCCTGTGGCGATGGATCTTCCGCGTGCCGTGCTTGTTTTCAGCCTGATCCTGGTGATGTGTATGGGATCGGCGGTGCTGGCGATGCGCCGCTTGGTCGATGCCGACCCTGCAGAGATTTTCTGATGGGTCTGTTCTCGTTCAATCATTCGATCAGGAAGACATCGCCATGAATGAAAAGCTCATGGTTGAGGTTCAGGGTCTCAGCCACTGGTTTGGCATTGGTGCAATGCGACGTCAGGTGTTGCAGTCCATCTCTCTGCAAATATCCCCTGGAGAGGTGGTGTTGCTCAGTGGGCCTTCAGGCTGTGGCAAGACCACCCTGCTCACTTTGATAGGAGCGCTCCGCACAGTTCAGGAGGGAGATGTATGCGTGTTCGGCCATCAGTTACGTGGATCAGATCGTCGCCTTCGCCAACAGCTTCGATGTCATATCGGCATGATTATTCAGGGCCACAATCTCTTGCGGTGTCTAACGGCTGAGCAGAACGTGCAGATGGGAGCTGATTTGTTGCCAGGTCTCTCTTATCGGGCTCGCCGTGATCAGGCTCGCTATTGGTTGCGGGCTGTGGGTCTTGACGATCACCTAAGCAAACTGCCCCATGATCTTTCTGGTGGTCAAAAACAACGGGTCGCAATTGCACGTGCTCTGGCGGCTCGACCTCAGCTATTGCTAGCCGATGAACCCACAGCAGCCCTGGATAGCGTCACAGGCCGGGAAGTGGTAGAGCTGCTTCAACGATTGGCCCGAGAACAGTCTTGTGCGGTGTTAATGGTGACCCATGATCCCCGCATTGTTGATGTCGCGGATCGATTGGTACAGATGGAAGATGGCCGCCTGATCTCCTCTCTTGGTTAGGTTGGTTACAGATCTCTAGTTTGGAAGTTCTAACAGCATGGCCAAGCGCAGAAACCTCAAGAAAGAAAAGCAAGAGCGAAATCGCTCCTATGCCCGCAAATTCAAGAAGCGCAAGCTACGCAATGACGGCCGAGGTGAGGGAGCTGGTAATGGTGTGACCGGAACTGCCAACAACGGTGGTGCTGCCGACTAATCCCATCGACAGACTCTTTAAATCAACAGATGGGGGCGTTGATGGGCCCCCTTTTTTCATGTCTCTAGGCTGTTGCTTGTCTGCAGCAGATCTGGTTGCGAATGTTCGCAAGCGTCGTGATACCCACCTACAACCGTCGATCGATCCTTGAGAAGTGTCTGTTGGCTCTCGAGCAACAGGTCCTTATCTCTGAGCTAGATGGTTATGAGGTGGTCGTGGTGGATGACGGCTCCACGGATGGCACACCGAGCTGGCTGAGGGATGAGGCGTCTCGCTTTCCACATGTGCGCATGGTGGAGCAAGAGCATGGGGGCCCGGCAGAGGGGCGTAATCGCGGGGTGGACAATGCCCGAGGTGATCTAATTGTTTTTATCGACAGTGATCTAGTTGTAACCGAGTCGTTTCTCGCCTGTCATGCGAGAGCTTTGCGAAAAAGTTGGCAGCAACGCGGTAATCGACTTTCTTTCACCTATGGCGCGGTGATCAACACGGCAAATTTCGAGCAGCCCACTACAGAACCTCACAAATTCCAGGACACCTCATGGGCCTACTTCGCGACAGGCAATGTGGCCATTGATCGTGAGGTGCTTGAACGTTCTGGACTATTCGATACCAATTTCCGTCTGTATGGCTGGGAGGATCTAGAGCTTGGGGAACGACTTCGACAGATGGATGTTGAATTGGTGAAATGTCCCGAAGCAGTTGGTTATCACTGGCATCCTGCACTGCGTCTTGAGCAAGTTCCAGACCTGATCAGAGTTGAGCGGGAGCGGGCCAAAATGGGCCTGGTCTTTTATCGCAAGCACCCGACGCGACGAGTGCGTTTCATCATCCAATTCACCTGGCTTCATCGGTTGTTATGGGAGTTGCTTACGCTCGGTGGCTTACTTAATGAGCGCAGTCTCAGGCCTTTACTTGGCTGGTTGATTCGCAACGGCCATCAAGGCTTGGCAATGGAGCTGTTGCGTTTACCCCTGAACCGAATCGGGGTACGAGCGCTCTTCATGGAAGCAGCCCTGTCAGGGCTGAGCTGAGCTGAGCTGTCGCTTTGATAAATTTCATATGTTCTTTCATTCCGCACACCTGTCCGTTTCGGGTGATGAATGAGTCGACCCAAGCCTTTTGGCTGAATCGTCTCGCATACCTGGCAGGTGGAGGCGAACCCGAAACCTAAAACCTATGGCTGTTGTCACTCTTTCAGAAATGATGGAGGCGGGCGCCCACTTTGGGCATCAAACCCGTCGCTGGAATCCCAAAATGTCGCGCTACATCTACTGCGCGCGTAATGGAGTCCATATCATTGACCTGGTGCAGACCGCGATCTGCATGAACAATGCCTACAAATGGACTCGTTCTTCCGCCCGAAGTGGCAAGCGATTTCTTTTTGTTGGTACCAAAAAGCAGGCCTCTGAGGTAGTGGCGTTGGAAGCCACTCGCTGCGGAGCTTCCTATGTGAATCAACGTTGGCTTGGTGGCATGCTCACCAACTGGACCACGATGAAGGCTCGAATTGATCGCTTGAAGGATCTGGAGCGCATGGAATCCAGTGGTGCTATTGCCATGCGACCCAAGAAAGAAGCTTCCGTTTTGCGTCGCGAGCTTGAGCGACTGCAAAAGTACCTCGGTGGTCTCAAAGGTATGAGACGGTTGCCGGATGTCGTGGTGCTAGTTGATCAACGCCGTGAAACCAACGCTGTACTTGAAGCCCGCAAGTTGGACATTCCCTTGGTGTCCATGCTTGACACCAATTGCGATCCTGACCTTTGCGAGGTTCCGATCCCTTGTAATGACGATGCCGTTCGCTCTGTGCAGCTTGTGCTGGGCCGACTGGCTGATGCCATCAACGAAGGCCGTCATGGCACTAATGACCAAAGAGGTGCTGACGACAGCGACGATTGAGTCCATTTAAAGCGCTAAGTTCTCGCCGCCGTCCTACTTATCTGGTCGGCTGCATCCCTAATACTCCTCACCCCGATTACCCATGGCGGACGTATCAGCCAAGCTTGTCAAGGACCTACGCGACAAGACCGGCGCGGGAATGATGGACTGCAAGAAAGCCCTTGCAGAGAGTGACGGCGATATGATCAAGGCAAGCGAATGGCTGCGTCAGAAGGGTATTGCCAGTGCAGAGAAGAAATCTTCTCGCATTGCTGTTGAAGGTGCCATTGGTACTTATATCCACACCGGAGCCAGGGTCGGGGTACTTCTGGAGTTGAACTGCGAAACTGATTTTGTTGCTCGTGGTGATTTGTTCCAAGAGCTTTTAAAAGATGTCGCTATGCAGGTGGCGGCCTGCCCGAATGTCGAATACGTGAGCACAGAAGAGATTCCTGTTGATGTCGTTGAAAAGGAAAAATCTATTGAGATGGGTCGCGATGATCTTTCTGGCAAGCCTGAGCAGATGAAGGCAAAGATCGTTCAAGGACGAATTGGCAAGCGCCTTAAGGAACTGGTCTTGCTTGAGCAACCCTTTATCCGTGACAGCTCCATGACGGTCGCGGAACTCGTCAAGCAGGTCGCTGGCAAGATTGGAGAGAATGTCAAGGTTCGCCGCTTCACCCGCTACACCCTTGGGGAGGGGATTGAAGTGGACCAGACTGATTTCGCTACGGAAGTGGCGTCCATGACGACTGCTTAATTTTGGATGCGGAGAAGTAGAGATTGCAACGCTTCGAGCCCGATCAGCAGATTGCCTCACTAAAAAAGCAGAGTCAGCGCCTGTCGCTGACTCTCTACCGCGATTTAGCTCTCTACCTGCAATTATTACGTAGGGAACTGCTCAATGTTGTCCGTCAGGCCCTGTTCCTGTTGATAACTGATCGGGATCAGAATCGTCTGAGTGGGCTTTCGGACGAGACAAAGGCAGCTTTACAAGATCAGGTTGAGCAATTGGTCTGTCACTGCTGTTCCTTATTGACTGTCGAACAGTTGATGGATCTGGTTCGCCAGATGGAACGTGAACGACAGAGAAAGAGCGATCAAAACAGGCGTGAGCTGTTGTTGGCTTTTCGTTCTGAACAGGACTCCATGCAAGAAGCTGAGGGGTCCATTCACCTAAGCCTTGATCCTCCACTCGAGCATCCTGATCGTCTCGGCAGCATGTTGACTTTTGACCATGATCCCCAAAAAGATGGCTTCAGCACAGGGTTGGCTGTTAATGAGGATGTCGATGAGCCTGATTTAGGCAAGGATGATCAACCTCAGCTTGCCTCTCAGGAGTTGGAGTTGGCGTCAGAGAACTCAGAACCGATTGACGGGCAGAAGGGTGATCTTGATGTGCTTCGCTCTCTCTTTGTCATGGCTGGCGAGACCATGGCTAAAGATAATGTCCTGGCCAGTGAATTCAGCGATTTGCAGCATGGTGACAGCACCCGGCTTAACAGTGGTCTTGATGAGGAGCAGGTTTTTTTGCCCGTGAGCCCTCTTGAACTAGCACGTTGGATGGAATCTCTTGATCGTGCTCTCGCTCGTAGATTGCGCAATCTTTCCCATGCTCTCAACGTGGAACTGTTGCGAGCCGGAATTGTCAACAGCCTCTTACCAATCAGCTTTCTTGATGCTGTGTTGAATGGTCAGTTGGAATCTGAACCTGTGGCATCCAATTTGCTGAGATTGCGCGTACCGGTATCAACCAATCCAATGGTCTTAGAGGGCATGGAGATCATTTGCGTTCTTCTGCGCCCATCCGAATTGGAGTTTGACGACCCGCGTTTGCGACGTTGTCGGGCTCAACTCAAGCGACATCGCCGTACCTTGCTCAAAATGGTTCGACAACAGCGGCACTGGCAACGTCGCGCCATGGCTCAGGAGGTAAAGCAACAGTGGTGGCAGAGCCCTTCCGCCAATCCTCCAACCAGTCCACCCAAGGCCTGAGTACGGATCAGTTGCAGCATCTACTCAGCTGGATGCGCACTCTGCAGCAAGCGTTAACCCTGGAGGCTGAGAACGGTTTTAACAATCTTGAGGGGCGTCAGGAAAATTTTCATGCATTCTTGGTGCGTCAGTTAGCAGAACCACCCTCTGGATTGCTGCCTACTAAAAGTCAGGCTCGTCTCGGCCAGTTAGCTGCAGCCTTTGCGAATTACCCAGACAGCTCTGAATCGGCGCGACGTCGATTGGTGACGGACTCAAGACAGCTTCTACATGGCATTCGCCAGCGATTAGAACCACCAACGCCAATAGGCCCTCCCAGACTCAAGCAGGGGGGAGGTGAAACGCAGCGGCAGATGGCTTTGCCTAGTGGGAACCGCTCTCTGAAGTTGGAAAGCCCACTGTCAGAGGTGAAGGGAATCGGCCCAAAACTTGCTGAACGCTTGGCCGGGCTTGGATTACTGCTCGTAAAAGATTTGCTGCAGTACTACCCCAGAGACTATGTGGATTATTCCTCGCTGCGGCGTATCCAGGCCCTAGAGGCAGGGGAGGCCGCCACGATTGTGGCCACGGTGAGGCGTTGTCATGGCTTCACCAGTCCACGCAACCCAAATTTGTCCATTCTTGAGCTGCAGCTTCAAGACCCAACTGGTCGGCTCAAAGTGAGCAGATTTTTCGCTGGTCGGCGTTTCAGCAGTCCTGCTTACCTCAAAAGCCAGTCACGCCTTTACCCGCCTGGAGTCACTGTGGCCGTAAGTGGATTGGTCAAAGAGGGTCCTTACGGCATGAGTTTTCAAGACCCTTTGATTGAGGTCATGGAGAGTCCGCATTCGCCGTTGCGATCGCAAAGCATTGGCCGGTTATTGCCTGTGTATGCCCTCACTGAAGGCCTTACGGCTGACCGTTTTCGTGATCTGGTACGGCTGGTTTTACCTTTAGCAGCAAGTTGGCCTGAATCCCTGCCTGAACCGCGTCGTCAGGCATTGCGTTTACCCAGTAGAAGCGATGCCTTGGTCGCAATTCATCATCCAGACGATCAGCACACATTGCAATCTGCTCGCCGTCGGCTGGTCTTTGACGAGTTTCTTCTATTACAGTTGGGGTTGCTGAAACGGCGAGCAGAGCTGCGCAGTTGTTCTGCTCCTGTGTTGCAGACGGCAGGGCAGCGAGATGGCCTTGTAGCTCGCTTCCTAGAGCTTTTGCCATTCCCTCTCACAGGAGCTCAGGAGCGTGTGTTGACGGAGATCGAGGCTGACTTGGTGCTCTCGGAACCAATGGCGCGTCTCATTCAGGGAGATGTTGGTAGTGGCAAGACAGTTGTCGCAATAGCAGCCCTGCTCACAGCGGTAGAGGCCGGCTGGCAAGGCGCTTTTATGGCGCCCACGGAGGTCCTTGCCGAGCAGCACTACCGCACATTGTGTTGTTGGTTGCCTCAGTTGCATATCAGCGTCGAGTTGCTTACGGGAGCAACCACTCGTATACGTCGCCGTCAGATCCTTGATGACCTCATCAATGGATCCTTGAAAATCCTGGTAGGCACCCATGCCTTAATCGAGGATCCAGTTGCCTTTTCAAGACTGGGACTGGTGGTGGTTGATGAACAGCATCGATTTGGAGTGAAGCAGCGCAACAGATTGTTGAACAAGGGGCTCCAGCCTCATCTGCTGACCATGACGGCAACGCCCATTCCTCGCACACTGGCACTTTCGTTGCATGGGGATTTGGATGTGAGTCAGATCGATGAATTACCTCCCGGTCGTACCCCCATTCAGACTCAGATGATTAGAGGCTGCGATCGGGATCAGGCCTATCAACTCATCCGTGATGAAGTGTCTCATGGCCAGCGCGCTTATGTGGTGTTACCGCTGATCGAGGACTCCGAGAAACTTGATCTGCGTTCAGCAGTTAAGGTTCACAGACAATTATCAGAGCAGGTATTTTCGGAGTTCACGGTTGGATTACTACATGGACGTTTGAGTAGCCCAGAGAAGCAGGGCGTGATTCAGTCCTTCGCAACGGGTGATTGCCAGGTGCTGGTATCTACCACTGTGGTGGAGGTAGGCGTGGATGTACCTCAAGCAAGTGTGATGGTGATAGACCACGCGGATCGTTTTGGTCTAGCCCAATTGCATCAACTGCGAGGTCGTGTGGGACGTGGCGCAGCGGCGTCCCATTGTGTGCTGATCAATGACAGCACAAACCCTTTAGCAAGGCAGCGACTTGAAGTCCTTGTGCGCTCCAGTGATGGCTTTGAGATTGCTGAGATTGACTTACGCTTGCGAGGGCCCGGGCAGGTACTTGGCACAAAACAGTCTGGATTGCCTGATTTGGCCCTGGCCAGCCTGGCGGATGATGGGTCTGTGCTTGAAGAGGCTCGCAATGAGGCTCAAAGACTGCTCAGCGTTGATCCGGACCTGATTGACCACTCTCGGCTAAAGGAATTGCTGGAGGCTCAGTGGCAGCGCCTGAGTGGAACAGCCCATCTCAATTGAGCCCATTGGTTTTTCCACACACTTGAGACTCGTTTGAGTCTTAATACTCAGGAATTACGAGCTGATGTGCCTTCTGTCACCTCGGTCGCCGAGCTGGTTTCTGGTGCAGTCGTTGTCGTTAGTGCCTAATTTTTTTTGCTAGTGCCGCAAAGGCACTGTGCTGCAATCGATCTCAATGGGTTGTTTCCAGTATATTTTTCCATTTCTCATTTTTCAAATGTTTATCAAGGTTTTACTTGCTTGATGTTGGTTGCTTGTACCAATTTCAAATCTCGCAGCATCAACGAGATTTGCTTTGTGGAAAACTAGGTTGTCGCTGTGGAAATGTTGTCGGCGCGAACTTTTTTCCTGCTGCGCCCTTGGAGTGATAGGCCCATTCGTGATTGCGGGGAATCCCTCAATCAAATCCCTCGTTCGTTGCACCGATTGGAGCCACATCCCTATGCATCATTAGGTGCCCCGTATGGTGTGGATGCTGATCCCTTTCGGCTGCGTCAGGGTGTGGTCGATCGTCTGCTGAGGGCTCAAGATGAGCTGCAACAAGAGCATCCAGAACTTTGCTTTGCCATTTTTGATGCCTGGCGACCGATCCCTGTTCAAGCTTTTATGGTCGAGCATGCCATCGCTGAAGAGTGCCGCAGACGCAAACTGAAGCTCGATGAACGCTGTCAGGCCGAGGAGCTGCAAAGGGTTATTGATGATGTTGGCAGGTTTTGGGCACCGCCCAGCCTCGATCCTTGCACTCCACCTCCTCATAGCACTGGAGCTGCAGTGGATCTCACCCTTGCTGATAGCCAGGGAACAGCTCTGAATATGGGTGGCGAGATCGATGCTATTGGCACCATTTCAGAACCGGATCACTACCGCGAAGCTGCGAACGATCAAACTCAATCAGAGGCTTACCTCTGGCACAACAGGCGCCAAGCTTTAGCTGAGGCCATGGGTAAAGCTGGGTTTTCTCAGCACCCGAATGAGTGGTGGCATTTCAGCTATGGAGATCAACTCTGGGCGTGGAGAACGGGTGTCGCTGAAGCAATCTATGGAGCCTGGCCACTACCAGACAGCAAACCAAGGACGGCTTGATCGCCAAGTTTGTTGACATGATCTCCGAGGCTGCGTCGTCCACCAGCTTGCTTCCAGCTCAGCAATAGGGGCTCAAGTGTGCTCTCGAGTTGATCGAGGGGCATCCGCTGTAGATAGGGTTTGGCAAGACGTTGCAGGTTTGGGGTGCCTCCCAGCCAAAGTTGATATTGATCAACACCACTTCCCACTAGAGCAAGCTCTGCCATGTAGGGCCGAGCGCATCCATTGGGACAACCTGTCATGCGGATCAGGATCGATTTAGTAATTTCAAGACGTCGCAGCTGAGCATCAATTCGCTCAAGCAAGACAGGCAGCGTTCTCTCTGCTTCGGTTACCGCCAGACCACATAAGGGCAAAGCAGGGCAAGCGATTGCATGCCGTGCCAGCATCGCCGGAGCCTCTGGGGCACGAATGCCTAGAGCGGCTAGACCTTTGCGCACACTGGATCGTTGTGACGTCCCGATATTGCAGAGCAGTAGATCCTGGTTCGGTGTTAGGCGAATTTCAAGTTGAAAGGTCTCCACCAGTTGGCGGAGTCCTTTCTTTAGATCTCCTTCCAGGCGACCAGAGAGCAATGGCAAACCAACAAACCATTGGCCAACGCTTTGCTGATGCCAGCCCAGATAGTCCTCAAGTTTGCTCTTTGGTTCAGGCCTTAACGCTTTGATTGGGTGAAGGAAGTATTTGCTCTTGAGTTCCTGTTTAAACCAGCAAATCCCCTGATCATTGAGAAGATATTTCATGCGGGCATGACGCCTTGTCTTTCGGTCTCCGTAGTCGCGTTGCAAGGCCAAAATCGACTGCACCAAATCCAATACATGCTCTGCAGCTACATAGCCAAGAGGATCAGCTGTGCGGGCGAATGTCTGTTCATTGTTGTGGGTTCGACCCATGCCACCACCCACGTAGACATTGCAACCTTTCATGTCACCGTTTGGAGCAGTAAAGACAACTAGACCGATGTCATTGGTAAGTAGATCAACTGAGTTATCGCCTGGCACGGTGACGGCGCACTTAAACTTGCGCGGCAAGTAGGTCGTGCCATAAAGAGGTTCCTTGGCATCTCCACTGAAGACGTTGCCCTGCTGCTGGCGGGTACGAACTTTTTTCACTCGCCTGGAGGGGCGGATGCGGTAAGTCGCACTTCCATTCACCCATAGGTCCAGATAGGAGCCCTCCGCTGCCGTTGGGCTAAGAACATCGGCGATTTCATTGGCAAGTTGTCGAGCAGCTGGATAACCACCTTTCTCATAGGGAGCTGCTGGTGACATAACGTTGCGGGTGATATCACCACAAGCCGCCAGGGTTGATCCCATTGATCGGATAATTGTGCTGATAACTTCGCGCAGGGCCTCCTTACGAACCCCATGAATCTGGAACGCCTGGCGGGTAGTGGCCCTCAAGCTCCCATTGCCAAGGCGATTGGACAGATCATCTAAGGCTAGAAACAGTGATGGTGGGATGCATCCGCCAGGACTGCGCAGACGCAGCATCATTTGCCAATCCTTACCCTCTCCTTTCTGGCGGTTATCTCGGTTGTCCTGTTGATAGCTTCCGTGGAATTTGAGCAGCTGGACGGCGTCGTTGCTGAAGTGATCACTGCTGTTCTCAAGTTCAGCGGCCAGGGGGTCTAATAAGTAGCTGCTGTCAGACTTGAATTGTTCAAATTTGCTCAGTTCTGCCCCGCTGGCGAGACAAGCTGCGAACTTGAGATCTGCCGCTTGGCCAGATGCTGTCTGCCCTTCGGTCACGGCGTCAAAATTTTCCTAATACACCGTAGCGAAATGCACACGACATGTTGAGCTGCTCCCTTCAATACAGTGGGTGGTCTTGATAGCTGGCCTCCGTGTCGACCCTTCTAGTAGAGATTGGGACTGAGGAGCTGCCAGCAGATTTTGCCAGGCTTGCCTTGCCCCAGCTGGAGCAGATAGTCAATCGTGATTTGCATGGTTTACGTCTTAGCTACGGCATGATCCAGTGCACGAGTACGCCAAGGCGACTTGTCGTGCTGGTGGAAGACTTGGCCAGCGCTACTGCTGATCTAGAGGAAGTACGCAAGGGCCCACCAGCTGGCCAAGCCTTCAAAAATGGTGTGCCAACTCAGGCAGCCGTTGGCTTTGCCAAGCGCTGTGGGCTGAGACCAGAGGATCTCGAGATTCGGGAGACCCCGAAGGGACCTTTGTGTTTGCAACCGTGCTTGAGCAAGGACGTTCTGCAATGGAACTGCTAACAGACCAGATCCCTGAGTGGATAGGTAGTCTTCAAGGTCGACGGTTCATGCGCTGGGGAGAAGGTGAAAGGCGTTTTTCTCGTCCTATTCGTTGGCTTGTGGCCCTGCTAGATGAGCAGATCATCCCTGTTTGCCTTGACGGCAGCGACCCAGAGATTTGTGCAGCGAACCTGAGTCGAGGCCATCGACTTCACGATCAAGCTGTCATCATTCCTTCTGCAGGCAGTTACGTACAAACCCTCGCCGAGGTTGGTGTAGAGGTCGATCGGCAAAAACGTGGCGCCTTGATCCGTCATGCAATTGATAAGGCTGCTACTGGTCTTGAAGCATGCCCTGATTGTCCTGATGATCTTTTCGAAGAGCTCACCGACCTAGTGGAAGCACCTCTGCTTTTAGAGGGAGCCATGGCTGAGTCATATCTAGATCTACCCGCTGAAGTGCTCAGCACCGTGATGAGAGTGCATCAGCGCTATGTGCCCCTTTACCGTCTTGATGCTGTCAAAGACCCTCTTGCTCTCGATGCCAAGAGCAGCCTTCTGCCCAGATTCCTTTGCATCAGCAATGGGCTCGCTGAGGCAAGCGATCCTGTAAGACGCGGCAATGAGCGGGTGCTCAAAGCCAGGCTGGCTGATGCAGAATTCTTTATCGAGGCCGATCGCTCTTTGGCCAGCATCGAGCGGCGCAAAAAGCTAGCGCATGTGACCTTTGCCGAGGGCCTTGGTTCTCTGCTCGATCGAGTTGAGCGCATGGAATGGCTCACTGATGTACTTGTTGAGCTGCTTGATCTTTCTGCTGAAATTTCTGTACAAGTACGTCGCGCCGTCCATCTCTGTAAACACGATCTGGTCAGTCAGATGGTGGGCGAATTCCCGGAGCTACAGGGCGTGATGGGAGCGAAATATTTGTTAGCGGAAGGAGAGCCTCGAGAAGTAGCCCTTGCCGTTTTGGAGCATTACCTGCCACGTGGGGCAGGGGATGCTTTGCCAGAGTCAGAATCGGGAGCAGTGCTTGCCCTGGCCGAACGCCTGGAATTGCTGCTCAGCATCTATGCCAAGGGTGACCGTCCTAGTGGCTCCTCAGACCCCTATGCCTTACGCAGGGCCGGTAACGGTCTTTTGCAAATCCTTTGGGCGAAGGGTTGGCAGCTGAATCTGCTCGCCTTATTGCAACGAGCGACAAACCATTGGAGCAAGCTCCTACCGCATCTCAAGGTCACACCATCCACCTTGGCGGCTGAGCTGGGTGAGTTTCTTCGCCAGCGGATGCTCAGCCTGTTGGAGGAGGCAGGAACCGATATTGATCTGGCCCAAGCGGTTGCTGGTGAAACAGTTTTGATCGATCGTCTTCTTTCTGACCCTGCTGATGCACGAGTGCGAGTGGATCTACTCGTAAGGATGCGCCAGACGGGTAAGTTACTGGCGGTTCAGGCTGTTGTTACCAGAGCGGCACGCTTAGCAGAGAAGGGAGACCTACCAGCAACCGTGCTGAGTGCTGCTGAGGTCGTTGATCCTGATTTGTTTGAAAAGCCTAGTGAGTTGGAGATGTTGAAGGTGCTCGATGCTCTTGAACCAATCACCAAGGATTCCTCAAGTGAGCGCTACCGCCATTTAGCGGATGGCCTGATTGCTGGCTCCGAAGCTCTCGCAGCTTTTTTTGATGGTGATCAGAGTGTGATGGTCATGAGTGAAGATCTCGCTATACGTGCAAACCGTCTCAATCTGCTTAGCCTTTTGCGCAACCAAGCTGGTGTGCTAGCCGATTTCAGCCAAATCAACGGTTAAGTGGTTATTTCAGGCTTAGGATTTGTTTGAAACAGCAGGGTCACGTTCTGCTTGCTCTGATGCCAAATTTTGCTTGGAGGCATCTTTGTTGTTGTCAACTTTGATACCGCCGGTGATGGTTTTGATCGCCAGCATGGCATTCACTTCTTCGTCGCTTCGTACAGCACTGGGGACAGGTTTATAGCTTGTTGGATTACGGAAAATTCCCCGTGCGAATGCATCCACAGTTAGCAGTGTGAGTTTGATCTGTTGCCATGGATTCATCGCAACAACTTTTTTGTAGAGGTAACTATCGAAGGTGAGGCGTTGCACGTCCATGTCATCGCACATGGCGACAAAGGCTTCTCTGGCAGTGTCATTCGAGTAGAAAATAGCTTGGAGTATTGAAAGAACTGTGTAAGTGGCACCGTATTTACGATCCCACTTTTTCAGATATTTCTTGAGATCGGCTTCGGAGGGGATTAATTCACCTGCCCGACTCGATTCCACGATCTGTTCAGCACACATGCGGCCACTTTTGGCAGCAAAGTAGATACCTTCACCAGAGCTTTTGGTGACGTAGCCCGCTGCATCTCCCACAAGGGCCATACGGCCAACAACCCTGCGTGGACGAGGATGCTCAGGAATCGGGTGGGCTTCAACTTTGATCACCTCTCCATGAACAAGTCTTTTCTTAGCTCGTTCGCGTACTCCTTTTTGCAAGCTTTTTATTAGGGTTTGATTTTTTTGCATGGTGCCTGTGCCCACTGCAACATGGTCGTACTTGGGGAACACCCAACCGTAGAAGTCTGGTGATACATCAGTGCCTACATACATTTCTGCTAGGTCTTCGTAGTAAGACATTTCTTCCGCTGGTAGCTTGATGCGCTCTTGGAATGCGATTGCGACGTTGTAGTCACCGGCATCCATAGCTGTTGCGACACGGCTATTGGCACCATCAGCTCCAATAATGAGGTCAACCTCGAGGCTTTTGGCTTCACCAGTGGATTTACCAGTTGAATAGTCGGAGTAGGTGATTGTGTATGGACCTTGACGATTAGAGCCAGTGTCGATTTTGGTAACGAGTCCATTAATCAAGTTAGTTCCTAGGCTGGCGGCGCGATCTCGCATAAAGGCATCCATGACCTCTCTGCGGCACATACCTATGTATTCACTCTTGTCTTCTGCGCTGTAAACCTTGTCCAGAGTGATGTCTACCTCACGGTTTGATGGAGAGATCATTCTCATGTTGCGAACCTTGCGGTCGATGATCGACTCGGGCAAGTCGAATTCATCCACCATGCAAAGAGGAATAGCTCCACCACAAGGCTTAGCGTTATCGAGTTTGCGTTCGAATAGCCAGGTTTGGATACCTGCTTTGGCAAGAACTTCTGCGGCGCAGGATCCACTTGGACCACCACCGACAACGGCAACACGCAGCATGTTCAGATCCGCTCCGCGGAATCACTTAAGTAAAACTTACTTCCCTGAAAGAGATTTTGGGGGCCCCTGGCGCCCCCCCTTACGATCTAGATAACACTGCATCAACTTCGTGGCTCGAGCAATCAACGCTCGACGCATCAGCCGAGATGACATTCCCGTTGCTCGTCGGTCGCGTCCTCAGAGACGGGCAAGGGGGGGGGCATTGGGATTATTAGTGGCTTGTTTGATGGTGTTTGGAGGTTCCATCACAGCTGTGTTGTTCGGCCCATGGCTATTTGCTGGGCTTATGGGTCCAGCTCCTGTTGAGGGCATTCAGGATCGTCCTACTGCTGATGGACGTCTGCTCGGACATTTCCCTTATCCAGAAGCCTCAGTGCAGAATCGAATTCTCATGCAGCCTGGGATTGAGCTGCATCAGGAAGCGGCTGATGCATTGAGTGCCATGCGTGCTGCTGCTTCAGCAGATGGTATTGATTTGAGGCTGTTGAGTGGCTACCGCTCTCAAGACCTACAAGAGCAAATCTTTTTTGATATCAAATCAGACCGGAACCAGACGGCAGCCGAACGGGCCAAGGTCTCTGCACCTCCAGGTTATTCCGAACACAGCACTGGCTATGCCATTGATCTTGGTGACGGGACGATTCCTGAAGCGAATCTGTCTGAGAGCTTCGAAGCCACTAGGGCGTTCCGCTGGCTGCAGGATCATGCTGCTAGTTATCACTTTGTCCTTTCCTTTCCCCTTGATAACCCACAGGGGGTGACTTATGAGCCTTGGCATTGGCGATTTGAGGGTTCAGCTTCTGCTCTGAGACTCTTTGAATTGGCTCATCAACTGGAATGAATGAACTGAAGAAGGATTTTTTCGGTCTTAGAAGTTTTGATTAGCTAGCCGAAGGGGCCTAGAAGTTAAGTCGAATCTCATATTGAGATATCCTTCCGCCACTACGCCTGTGTGCGTTCCCTTTTCCTTTTGAAAGTCTCTGACCCATGAGTGCCCAGGCCAAGGCGATCCGCAACATTGCAATTATTGCTCATGTGGATCACGGCAAAACAACCTTGGTGGATGCCCTGTTGACTCAGTCCGGGATCTTCCGAGACAACGAGGCTGTGCCCACATGTGTCATGGACTCCAATGATTTGGAAAGGGAACGGGGCATTACGATCCTTTCAAAGAACACGGCCGTTACCTACGACGAGACGCGGATCAACATTGTTGATACCCCTGGGCATGCCGATTTTGGCGGTGAGGTTGAGCGGGTGCTTGGCATGGTTGATGGCTGTTTGCTGATCGTTGACGCCAACGAAGGGCCTATGCCACAGACGCGTTTCGTCCTCAAGAAGGCGCTTGAGCAGGGACTGCGGCCGATTGTGTTCGTGAACAAGATTGATCGTGCGCGGGTGGATCCTGAAACCGCTGTCAACAAGGTCCTCGATCTGTTTGTTGAACTCGGTGCAGATGATGACCAATGTGATTTCCCGTACTTGTTCGGCAGTGGCATGGGTGGTTTTGCCAAGCCGGATATGGCAACTGAAAGTCGAACAATGAAGCCACTATTTGATGCCATCCTGCGTCATGTTCCACCACCAGTTGGGGATGAGAGCAAACCTCTTCAGCTACAGATCACTACTCTCGATTATTCAGACTTCCTGGGCAGGATTGTGATTGGCCGGGTTCATAACGGAGTTATCCGTAATGGTCAGAGTGCTTCGTTAATTAAGGATGATGGCAGCATTAAGCGTGGCCGGATTAGCAAATTACTCGGTTTCGAAGGGTTGCAACGGATTGAGATCCAACAAGCTGGAGCCGGTGATCTCGTTGCTTTAGCCGGTTTCGATCAAGTCAATATTGGCGAGACCATTGCCTGTCCAGATGAACCAAAGGCTTTACCTCTAATCAAGGTGGATGAACCCACTTTGCAGATGACATTTGTCGTCAATGATTCACCCTTTGCTGGGAAAGAAGGCAAATTCGTCACTAGCCGGCAGCTGCGAGATCGTTTACGCAAGGAATTACTCACCAATGTTGCCTTACGGGTTGAGGACACTGATTCTCCTGATCGTTTTGCGGTTAGCGGACGTGGTGAGCTACACCTGGGCATCCTGATTGAGACCATGCGCCGCGAGGGGTTTGAGTTTCAGGTAACCCAGCCTCAGGTGATCTTCCGAACGATTGACGGCACTCCTTGCGAGCCCGTTGAGACCTTGGTCATGGATGTACCAGAGGCAGCCGTTGGCGCCTGCATTGAGAAGTTGGGTGTGCGTCGGGGTGAAATGCAGAACATGGAAGCCGGTAACGACGGTCGCACCCAGCTTGAATTTGTTGTTCCTTCTCGAGGGTTGATCGGTTTCCGTGGTGAGTTTGTACGTGCTACCAGGGGTGAAGGAATTATGAGCCACTCTTTTTTTGAATATCGCCCAATGTTGGGTGAGTTTGATGCTCGTCGGAATGGTGTTCTGATTGCTTTTGAGCAGGGCACTGCGACCTTCTACGCACTCAAGAATGCTGAGGGCCGAGGTCAGTTCTTCATCTCTCCGGGTGTCAAGGTTTATAAGGGGATGATCGTTGGCGAAAACAATCGACCTCAGGATCTGGAGTTAAACGTTTGCAAGGCCAAACAACTCACAAATATTCGCTCTGCTGGTGCAGAAGAACTCGATACCTTGCAGACACCTGTACAGATGACCCTTGAACGTGCTCTTGAGTACATCGGTCCAGACGAGATGCTTGAGGTCACCCCAGAGTCCATTCGCTTGCGCAAGTTGCCTGCCAAGAAGATGGCCAAACGCTGAAGCTCTTGATGGAGAGATTCCAGCCTATTGATCTGATCAATGATCCACGTTTTCAACTAGCCGTGGAGCTTTTTAATAACGCCGATTGGTACCCCGCTCATGACGCCTTTGAGGAGATTTGGCATGAGACATCCGGTCAAGCACGCCAGACCATCCAAGGGGTACTTCAGGTTGCTGTTGCCCAACTTCACTTGCAGCGCGGAAATCTTCGCGGGGCAACCCTTCTTTATGGTGAAGGCCTCGGGCGTCTAAAAGCTCTAGGAACTCCAAACCTGGGCCTTGATCTTGATCAGCTCTGCACCTGTGTAGAGAATCGCTTACAACGACTTCAGCAGGGACAGGATCCCGACGAGTGCACTGTCCCAGGCCTGATCTATTACAGCTCAGTTCCTGAGTAAATTAACCATCAAGATTTCGATCGTTCCGCTTTGGCTGCTCTTGTTCAAGTCATGGCCAGGAGTTTGCAAGTTCATCTCGCCATAGCGACAGCGTTGGTTGGAATGTCTACCCCTGCCGTTTTAAGCCAGGAGGGCAGCCCTTCAGCTCCGGTAGAAGATGGCAGTTTGATCACAATCGAATCAGATATCCAAAACGCAGACAGCGTCACAGGGGTTTTCACCGCCATCGGCAACGTTCGCATCGTTTATCCAGCCCGAGGCATCGTTGCTACCTCTAGACAGGCTCAGTACTTCAGCAAAGAAGATCGTGTGGTCCTTACCGGAGATGTTGATCTGATTCGGGACGGGGAAAATTCCATGCAGGCTGAGCGAGTTGTTTATCTTCTCGAGGAGGAGCAAGCGGTAGCCGACCCACGGCCTGGTGCTCAAGTGTTCACTTCTGTGCAACTTGATTCCAACAATCAGGCAGAGGCACCCTTGGCCCAATGAGTCTTTGTTTAGAGCAGGTGGCGCTCACCGTGGGAGGGCGTCACCTGGTAAAAGATGTCTCCTTGCGCCTTGATCCAGGCGAAGTTGTTGGCTTACTCGGTCCCAATGGTGCCGGCAAGACCACAACATTCAATCTTGTAATCGGCTTGTTGCATCCTGATTACGGGCAGGTGCAACTTGATGGACAGCCTGTGGCGGATTTACCGATGCCCAATCGAGTTCGTCTAGGTATCGGTTATCTGCCTCAGGAACCAAGTGTGTTCCGGCAGCTCAGCGTGCGACAAAACCTTGAGCTTGCGCTCTCTCAGAGTCATTTAACAACTCATCAGCGTCGGGAGCGTCTCGAGCAGTTGGTTGAAGACTTTCATCTCAACTTGTTCTTAGACCGTCGTGGCTATCAGCTTTCCGGAGGCGAACGACGTCGCTGCGAGGTAGCACGTGCCTTGGCGGTAGGGCTAGATGGTCCCACCTACCTCTTACTTGATGAACCCTTCGCAGGTGTTGACCCCATGGCAGTGGCGGACCTCCAGGTTTTGATACATACCCTCCGGGAGCGTGGCATGGGCATCCTGATCACTGATCACAATGTCCGTGAAACCCTCGCCATCACTGACCGCTCTTACATTCTTACGGAAGGCAGCATTCTTGCTTCAGGCCGTTCTGAAGAAGTGGCAAACAACCCCTTGGTGCGGCGTCACTATCTCGGGGAGGGTTTTCAGCTTTGAGCAAATGGCGCCTTGGAAAGTTGAAAGACGTTGATTCTTGGCCTTGGAAGTGGTGGCGCTGGGCTTCGTCCAAGTGGAGGCTGATACCGCTGCTGGATCGATGGCTTTTAGGTGAGTTGGTACCCGTATTGCTGTTTGCCATAGCGGCCTTCACAGTGGTTTCCGTCTCAGTGGGGGTGATGTTTGATTTGGTGCGCAAGATTGTTGAGTTTGGATTGCCTCTGCATTTTGCATTGCAGGTTTTTAGCTTGAAGTTGCCTTTCTTTCTGGTGATTTCTTTTCCGATGGCCACTTTGTTGGCCACCTTGTTGGCCTATAGCCGTCTTTCTTCTAACAGCGAATTCACGGCTTTGCGCAGCCTCGGTGTAAGCACCAGACGAATCGTTGCTCCAGCATTGGCGTTGGCGTTATTGATGACAGGGCTCACTTTTGTCTTCAATGATGTCATTGTTCCAAGAACAAATAGTAGCGCTGAGGTGACGGTAAAGCGAGCTCTTGGTAAAGCAATTGCTACAGAGAAAGGCAAACATGTTGTTTATTCCCGATTCGGAACGATTACTGGTGCAAAAGCTGAAGAAAAAAATCAAGGACTTTCTCAGTTGTTTTATGCAAGTGAATTCCTTAAGGGAGAAATGGAGGATGTCACAGTGCTTGATTTATCTCGTCTTGGTTTTACTCAGATGTTGAAGGCCGAGCGGGCTATTTGGAATGAGCGGGAGGCGATGTGGGAATTTTTTAACGGCAATATCCTTACTCTCACACCAAGTGGGAGTACCACTTCAGTTGAATTTGATCGCTATCTCTACCCCCTAACATCAGGACCAATTAGTGTGGCCAAACTCCCTAAAGATGCCAACAACATGACGGTTGCGCAGGCAATGGAGGCTGTAAGTATTTATACCGATGCTGGTAACCGTAAAGAGGCAAGGCGTTTGAAGGTGCGTATCCAAGAAAAATTCACTTTCCCGATGTCATGCCTGGTGTTTGGCCTGATTGGCAGCAGCCTTGGAGCAAAACCTAATTCTCGGACCAGTCGAACCCAGGGATTTGGCATCAGTCTCTTATTAATTCTTGCTTATTACACGCTTAGCTTCAGCTTCAGTTCTCTAGGGGTTAAGGGCACTTTGACACCCGTGTTGGCAGCGTGGACCCCTGTTTTTATCTCTTTGGCAGGTGGCGGTCTGTTGCTGCGTCAGGCCAGTCGTTGAACTGCAGCGGCAGAATAAGAGAGTTGTCGCAGGGACCTGGTGTTTGGAGTGACGTTGGCTGAGCTTTCCGCCTCGCTAGGGGATCCTGTTTTAGCTCTTGGTTTGGCTGCATTTGCCCTACTTCTGTTAGCAATACCAATCTCTTTTTGGATGGTTTCAGGAGGTAGCAATTCTGCTGTTGTCACACTTTTGGTGGCTCTTGCCAATTTGGTTCTTACCGCTCAATTGGTTTTGCGGTGGTGGCAGTCGGGTCACTTCCCGATCAGCAACCTTTACGAATCCCTCTGTTTTCTGGCCTGGGCTTGCACACTTGCGCAGCTATTGGTGGAGCGTTCCTTGTCTTCCCCGATTGTTTCAGCTGCTGCTACACCAATGGCTTTGCTTTGTGTGGCTTTTGCCAGCTTTGCATTACCAGAAACTCTTCAGGAGGCCTCTCCTCTAGTACCGGCTCTTCGCTCCAGTTGGCTTGTGATGCACGTGAGCGTCATCATGTGCAGTTACGCTGCCCTGCTTGTTGGTTCTTTCTTATCAGTGGCGGTTCTATTTACTGATCGCCAGCAAACTTTGGAGCTACGCAGCAGTTCAATTGGAACGGGTGGCTTTCGTCAGGCAAAGCTAGCCACATCTGCTATGGATCAGAATGATGGCCTGCGCCTGAGTTCAATCAGATTGAGCCGCACTGAACAGTTGGACAGCCTTAGTTATCGCACGATTACGGTTGGCTTTTTGTTGCTCACGCTTGGCTTGATCAGTGGTGCCGTTTGGGCCAATGAGGCCTGGGGGAGCTGGTGGAGTTGGGATCCAAAGGAAACCTGGGCTCTAATTTGTTGGATGGTTTACGCGGCCTATCTGCATACACGTTTCAGCCGTGGCTGGAGCGGGCGACGTCCGGCTTTAGTTGCCGTAGCAGGAATCATTGTGATCGTTGTTTGTTATATCGGTGTGAATCTGTTAGGAATTGGTTTACACAGCTACGGCTGGTTCTTTGAAGCCTAATCTTCTAATGTTGACCTGTTCTTTTTAACAACAAATCCCCACAAAACTAATACGCAGGAGATGCAGTTTTTGCTGCATCTTTTGCTTCAGACAAGAACACCCTCAGGACGTTTGCTGTTACGGATGCCTCGGATAGCTTCGGCGTAGTCGGGCTGATTGAACACGCCAGATCCGCTCACAATTGCATTGGCGCCAGCTTCGATCACTTTCCAGGCATTGTCGGCCTTGATCCCTCCATCGACTTCGATCCAGGGATCGAGACCCTGTTCGTCGCAAATGCGACGCAGGTCGCGGATCTTTTGCACTTGATTGTCGATGAAGCTTTGCCCACCGAAGCCTGGGTTTACGCTCATGATCAGTACTAGATCACATAGCTCCAGGCAGTACTCAAGGGTGTCCAGAGGTGTGCTTGGGTTAAGTACTGCTCCTGCTTTCTTGCCGAGATCCTTAATTTGCGCAAGGTTGCGGTGAAGGTGTGGGCAGGCTTCAACCTGCACATAGATGTGATCTGCACCAGCTTTTGCGAAATCTCCTACATACCTTTCTGGTTCCACGATCATCAGGTGGACATCTAGAGGCTTACTGGTCACAGGCCTTAGTGCTTCAACGATCAGAGGACCAATCGTGATATTTGGCACGAATCGGCCGTCCATGACATCCACATGAATCCAGTCTGCGCCGGCTTGATCTACAGCCTTAACGTCTTCCCCTAGGCGGGAGAAATCGGCAGAGAGGATCGAAGGTGCAATTACCAGGGGCTTCGTGCTCATCGATCTGAGTTGAGGAGTGGGCGATTCTAGGAATCGACTGTATGGGCATTCTCGTTGTCGCCTGCACTGATACAGTGAGCAGCGCTTTAGAGCCGAGAACCCCTGCGGCATCGGGTCCTTTCACATGATCAGCGTATAACGCTGACCCGTGAATTCAGTCCAGCCCTGCTCGTTTCTTTGGTCGTCACACCCATCCCCACCGCCGCATACCAGTGGATCGCACTCTCATTCAGGAAATTCTCGAGGTCGTTGAGCAAGCGGCCATTGCGTCTGCACATCTGACTGGTCTCGGCAAGAAAGACGAAGCCGATGCAGCAGCTGTGGAAGCCATGCGCAAGCGGATGGGCCAAATCGAAATGCAAGGTCGCATCGTCATCGGCGAGGGGGAGCGCGACGAAGCCCCGATGCTTTATATCGGCGAAGAGGTTGGCAGCGGCAGCGGCCCAGGCGTTGACTTTGCTGTCGATCCCTGCGAAGGCACCAATCTTTGCGCCAACAACCAGCGAGGTTCGATGGCTGTACTGGCCGCCTCTGATCGCGGTGGCCTTTTCAATGCTCCTGACTTTTACATGAAAAAGTTGGCGGCGCCCCCGTCAGCGAAAGGCAAGGTGGACATTCGCAAATCTGCCACCGAGAACATCAACATCCTTAGCCAGTGTCTTGGGCTTGCAGTGAGTGAACTCACCATTGTCGTGATGGATCGAGCTCGTCACAAAGGCCTGATCTCTGAGATACGTGCCACTGGTGCACGTGTTCAACCCATCTCAGATGGGGATGTTCAAGCCGCCATTGCCTGTGGTTTTGCCGGCACCGGAACCCACTGTCTAATGGGCATCGGTGCTGCTCCTGAGGGTGTGATTTCAGCTGCCGCAATGCGTGCTCTTGGTGGTCATTTTCAGGGCCAGCTGGTGTATGACCCTGCCATTGCTCAAACCAGTGAATGGGCCGATTACACCAAGGAAGGCAACATTGCCCGCCTCAATGAGATGGGCATTACTGATGTTGACAAGATCTATGAAGCCGAAGAACTGGCTTCCGGTAACAATGTTGTTTTTGCGGGTAGTGGGATCACTGATGGACTGTTGTTCCATGGCGTTAAGTTCGAACCTGACTGCACACGCACTAGCAGCTTGGTGATCAGCACTCTTGACAACACAGCTCGGTTTACCAATACCGTGCATATCAAGGATGGAGCTAAGAGCATCGCTCTGAGCTAACCATCCAAGACAAGATCTAAGGGACGTCTCCATGCACATTGCCGTCGTCGGCTTGAGTCATCGCACGGCGCCGGTGGAAATCCGTGAAAAGCTCAGCATCCCTGAGCAAACCATGGAGACCTCCCTGCAAACTCTTCGCGGCAACGATCAAGTCCTTGAGGTTTCGATCCTTAGCACCTGCAATCGGCTTGAGATTTACACCTTGGTACGTCACCCTGAACGGGGTGTCTCAGCCATCAGTGATTTTCTAGGCCAACATTCTGGTTTGGCAACGGAAGATCTTTCCCCCCATCTTTTCAACTTTCATCACGATGAAGCAGTAGCCCACTTGATGAGGGTGGCTGCGGGCCTAGACAGTTTGGTTTTAGGAGAAGGGCAGATCCTTTCCCAGGTGAAGAAGATGGTGCGCTTGGGGCAGGAGCACAAGTCCATGGGCCCGATTCTTAACCGTCTGCTCACTCAGGCAGTGAGTACTGGCAAACGAGTTCGTAGTGAAACCAATCTGGGTACGGGGGCTGTCTCAATTAGTTCTGCGGCTGTGGAGTTAGCCCAACTGAAACTTGGCCAGGCGCAAGGGGAAGATCAGTTGATGACTCTTGAATCTGAGTTAGTCGCAGTGGTGGGTGCGGGCCGGATGAGCCGACTACTGCTTCAACATCTTCAGGCGAAAGGTTGTTCTGGGGTGATGTTGCTGAACCGCACGCGGCAACGAGCTGAGGATCTATCGGCTGATTTCCCTGAGCTCCCCGTTGAGTGTCGACCCCTTGATGATTTGAACCATTGTCTAAGTACCTGTTCACTGGTATTCACCAGTACGGCTGCTGACGATCCGATTGTTGATGCATCTCTGCTCAAGCAGCTCAAGCGCCGCAGTTTTCTTCGTCTGATTGACATCGGCGTGCCGCGCAACATCGCCTCAGATGTTGTCGATGTACCCGGTGTTGAATCCCATGATGTGGATGATTTGCATGAGGTGGTGTCTCGTAATCAGGAGGCCCGTCAGCAGATGGCCAAAGAAGCAGAGGTTGTGCTCCAGGAAGAGACGCGTCTGTTTTTAGAGTGGTGGGACAGTCTGGAAGCTGTGCCAACCATCAATCGCTTGCGGGCGACCCTTGAGGCTATTCGTGCAGAGGAATTACAAAAAGCGCTCAGTCGTATGGGGCCTGATTTCTCTGCTCGTGAGCGCAAAGTAGTTGAAGCTTTAAGCAAGGGAATCATTAACAAAATCCTCCATACCCCTGTCACTCAGCTACGCGCTCCTCAGGCTCGCCCAGAGCGGCAACAGGCTCTGCGTGTGGTGGCGTGTTTGTTTGAGTTAGATCCCCCACTAGAGGATGGGTAGTTCTATGCCAAATGCTGGTTGCGTCTTGATTTGCAGAAGTCTTGTTGGATCTTCGCAGCAGACAGCTTTAGATGGCCAACCGTCCGGTAAGTTTGCTGCGCAACGCCGATTTGCGGGGGCGGCATGAAGCGTGTTTTGGCCATCATTCTCGGGGGAGGAGCTGGAACGCGCCTCTACCCCCTCACCAAGATGCGGGCCAAGCCGGCCGTACCTCTTGCAGGCAAATATCGTCTGATTGATATCCCAATCAGTAACTGCATTAACTCCAGCATCAACAAGATGTATGTGTTGACGCAGTTCAACAGCGCTTCTCTAAATCGACACCTTGGACAGAGCTACAACCTCAGTGCTGCCTTTGGTCAAGGTTTTGTAGAAGTTCTTGCCGCACAGCAGACCCCAGAAAGTCCTTCATGGTTTGAGGGGACTGCGGATGCAGTTCGTAAATATCAGTGGTTGTTTCAGGAATGGGATGTTGATGAATATCTGATCCTCTCTGGTGATCAGCTCTACCGTATGGATTACAGCCTTTTTGTAGAGCACCATCGTCGCTCAGGTGCTGATCTCACAGTGGCGGCTCTTCCCGTTGATGCAGAGCAGGCTGAGGGATTTGGTCTAATGCGCACGGATAGCGATGGAAACATCCAGGAGTTCCGTGAAAAGCCCAAGGGTGAATCACTGAAGGCCATGGCCGTCGACACCTCTCGCTTTGGCTTGTCAGCTGAGTCAGCAAGGAACAAGCCCTATCTCGCCTCGATGGGGATCTATGTGTTCAGTCGCGCCACTCTCTTCGATTTGCTGCATAAGAACCCTTCTCACAAGGATTTTGGCAAGGAGGTGATTCCTGAGGCCCTGGCTCGAGGTGACCGGCTTCAAAGCTATGTGTTCGATGAGTACTGGGAAGACATCGGCACGATAGGAGCTTTTTATGAGGCGAATTTGGCCCTTACCCAGCAGCCCAATCCACCTTTCAGTTTCTATGACGAGAAGTTCCCGATCTATACACGACCCCGTTATCTACCGCCGACCAAACTGGTCGATGCGCAAATCACGGAATCGATTATTGGAGAGGGATCCATCCTCAAATCCTGCAGCATTCACCATTGCGTCCTTGGTGTGCGTAGCCGAGTTGAGAGCGATGTGGTCTTGCAAGATTCCCTAGTGATGGGCTCTGATTTCTATGAATCATCCGAGGATCGCACTCTTCTAAGGCAAGGAGGAGGCATCCCGCTCGGCATTGGCCAAGGCACCACCGTGAAGGGTGCGATCCTCGACAAGAACACACGCATCGGCAACAAAGTCACGATCGTCAACAAGGATCACGTTGAGGAAGCCGATCGTGCTGATGAGGGCTTCTACATCCGCAATGGGATCGTGGTAGTGGTCAAAAATGCCACCATTTCTGATGGCACCGTGATTTGATGCTGCCCGAGGCTGAATCAACACAAGATCCAAGAAGTTTTTTTGGAAATTTTGGTGTTGATCTCTACGGTTTCTTATGTACAACGAGGATGGTTCAACCCTGACATAGCCGTACAGATCACAGCAGATTGGAGTTGCTGTGGTCACACTGACGCCAGTTGATCGTTTCACTGGCCATGTCCAAGGCACATTTCGGTTTGATCGGTCTTGGCGTGATGGGCGAAAACCTTGTGCTCAATGCAGAGCGCAATGGTTTCTCTAGTGTCGTTTACAACCGCACCTACGCCAAAACAGAGGAGTTCCTCAAAGGGCGTGGAGCTGATAAAGCCATTCAGGGTGCCAAGGACCTTCAAGATTTCGTCGACAAGCTCGAACGACCCCGTCGAATTCTGATGATGATCAAGGCAGGTTCGGCTATTGATGCCGTTATTGAGCAGATCTCCCCTTATCTGCAGGAGGGTGATCTACTCATCGATGGTGGAAATTCCGAATTTCGTGATACCGAGCGACGTGTCGCCGAGTTAGAGAGCAAAAGCTTTGGATATATCGGCATGGGTGTCTCCGGTGGGGCTAAGGGGGCACTTGAAGGGCCGAGCATGATGCCAGGCGGAACAAAAACCTCCTATGAGGCGATTGAGAGCCTTGTTTGCAAGATGGCTGCCCAAGTGGAGGATGGTCCCTGTGTCACCTACATCGGTCCTGGAGGTTCTGGGCATTTCGTTAAAACCGTCCACAACGGTATCGAGTACGGCATTGAGCAGATTCTTGCCGAGGCCTATGACCTGATGAAGCGTGTTGGAGGCATGACCGGCACCCAGATTGCTGATGTCTTTGCGCATTGGAATGCCACAGAAGAGCTCTCTTCTTATCTGGTTGAGATCACCGAAGTGTGTTTGCGCACCAAGGATCCTGACGATGGAAGTGACCTTGTTGAGAAAATTATGGATCAGGCAGGCCAGAAGGGAACTGGTCTATGGACCGTTGTCAGTGCCTTGGAGTTAGGAGCTTCAGTGCCAACCATTTACGCCTCTCTGAATGGCCGTGTGATGAGCTCGATGAAGCCTCAAAGAATTGCCGCTGAGCAGATTTTGCATGGGTCAGCGATCAGACCATTTGATCTTGGCAGTTCCGCAGATGGCATGGCGCCGCTCATGGACGCCGTCGTGTTGTCTTGCATGGCTAGTTACGCGCAGGGCATGGAGCTACTGCGTATAGCTTCTACTGAATACAACTACAACTTGCATTTGCCCTCCATCGCGCAGATTTGGAAGGGTGGCTGCATCATCAGGTCCCGTCTGCTGAAGCGCATCCAGGATGCCTTTAATGCTGACCCTCAGCTTTCCAACTTGTTGATCGATCCTTGGTTCGCTGAGCAAGTGAACCGTCGCCTACCGGGCCTAGCAAAGGTGGTAGCCGGCGCAGCTGAAGCCGGTATCCCAGTGCCTTGCTTCAGCAGCACGCTCGATTACATCAATAGCTATCGCACGGCACGCTTACCCCAGAATTTGGTGCAGGCCATGCGCGATTGCTTCGGCTCACATACCTACCAGCGGGTTGACAAAGAAGGAACCTTCCATACTGAGTGGCTGGACTGAGGAGATCGTGATGACGACCTACAAAGTTGAGCGAGCGAGCGACTCTGAGGATCTGGCACGTCGCGCCGCCCAGAGGATCGCATCTCATATTGATCTGGTACTTGATCAGCGTGATCGCGTTCAGATCGCTCTCTCGGGAGGGAGCACCCCAGCTATTGCTTATAGGTTGCTTGGTCAGGAGCGACTGCCCTGGGATCGTGTGGATGTTTTCCTGGGCGATGAGCGCTGGGTTGATGCCAGTGATGACGCCAGTAACGCCCGCATGCTTCGCAGAACACTTCTTGCTGAAGGCCCTGGATCGCAGGCTGCGTTTCATCCCGTGCCAACGTTGGAGCTGCCAAACCCTGACGCCAGTGCCGAGGCCTACGCGAAGCTCGTGCAGAAAACCTGTGCAGGTGATCCACCTGTGTTTGATCTAATGGTGTTAGGGCTTGGTGAAGATGGTCATACAGCCTCTCTATTTCCAGGAACCGATGCCCCCACCGTTGTTGATCGCTGGGCGACTGTCGGTAGAGGGAAGGGTACAGAGAGAATCACGCTCACAGCACCGGTGCTCAGCTCTGCACGCGAAGTGATCTTTCTTGTGAGTGGTGTAGGGAAGCAGGTTGCCCTGAAGCGGCTAATGGATCCTGCTGAGTCACCTGAACGTACGCCTGCACGTTTGG
>MPMF02163468.1_pt1 | contig 29205 bp, 28 predicted proteins | sample 1617271 | NCBI WGS metagenome assembly MPMF02 (sample SAMN05944812, study PRJNA350692) | marine metagenome | biome: marine; feature: ODZ; material: water; isolation source: 120 m water sample prefiltered with 30 um filter, filtered on to 0.2 um... | place: Pacific Ocean | collected 2012-04-09... | reverse complement strand
GGCATTGGTGGTCGAGGACCGCCTTGCCGAAATTGCCCGTCGGGCCGCTCGGGCAATCGGAGCACCGTTGGCGGGTGTTGACCTCCTGCCGACCCTCGATGGCAGGTTGCTCGCCTTGGAGGTGAACGCCGTGCCTGGCTGGAAAGCCCTCTCAAAAACGCTCCGGATCGATGTGGCTGCTTTGGTCCTTGAGTGTTTAAGAGATCAGGTTGTTCAGCAATCGATGTCGAACAAACTGTGTGTGGCCAATCCATGACAACAACGCTTGCTGAGCAACAGGTTACGAATGTCGCATTGCGTTTGGCCCAGCATGCCCGGCAGCGTCCCGCGCAGATTGCGGTGGTCGAGCCGCAGGGTCGCAGGCGCTATCGCACGATCACGTTTGGCGAGTTGCACGCCGATAGCGATCGGATTGCTGCCGGCCTTTTGGCCCGGGGGGTGAGGGCGGGGGATCGGTTGGCCCTGCTCGTGCGTCCGGGAATCGATTTTGTTTCGCTTGTGTTTGCTCTTTTTAAATCGGGAGCAGTGACGGTTCTGGTCGATCCGGGGATGGGTCGGCGAAATCTGCTCGGTTGTCTCTCGGAAGTTGAGCCGGACGGTTTTGTGGCGATTCCGGCGGTCCACGCGGTGCGGATGCTCAAGCGGCACCGTTTTCCAAAGTCGCGGATTCACGTTACGGCCGGCCGACGGCTCTTTTGGGGAGGTTGTACGCTAAACCAGCTTCGCACTGCCGGAGAGGGTTTGCCGTTGAGCGTCTCGACCCGGAGCGACGAAGCGGCCGCAATTATTTTTACGACCGGCAGTACAGGTGTGCCCAAGGGGGTCCTCTACAAGCATGGAAATTTTGAACATCAAATCAGCGAGATCCAGAACCACTATTCGATCAAACCGGGCACCGTGGATCTGGCCGGTTTTCCTCTCTTTGGCCTCTTCAATAGCGGGATGGGGGTGACGACCGTCGTCCCGGAAATGGACGCAACGCGGCCGGCCGACGTCGATCCGAAAAAAATTCTCTCTGCGTTGTGCGATTGGCAGGTGACCCAGTCGTTTGGTTCTCCAGCACTCTGGAATCGAGTCGGACGCTACTGCGAAGCGGAGGGTGTAAAAATTCCGGGCGTCGAAAATATTTTTTCCGCCGGGGCCCCCGTCCCCGGGCGGGTCTTGGCTATGTTGAAACGCAGCCTGCCGACCGCTGCTGAAATCCATACCCCATATGGAGCGACCGAGGCGCTGCCGGTTGCCTCCATCAGCGCAAGTGAAGTCCTCGGAGAAACGCAGCGCAAAACCGATCAGGGTGCGGGTGTCTGCGTGGGACGTCGTTTTCCGGCGATCCGCTGGAGGGTGGTTCCGATTGTCGATGGACCGATCGATTCGCTACCCGAGGCAGTTCCGCCAGGAACGATTGGGGAGTTGGTCGTATCGGGACCGGTCGTGACCGATGCCTATGTGACCCGGGTCGAAGCAAACCGGCTGGGAAAAATTGTGGATGGAAAAACCCGCTGGCACCGGATGGGGGATGTCGGCTATCTCGATGAGCAGGATCGTTTCTGGTTTTGCGGACGGCTGTCCCATCGGGTCCGCTGCGAGAGGGAGACGCTTTACACCATTTGCACCGAAGCGGTCTTCAACACCCACCCTTCGGTCTACCGGACCGCGCTTGTCGGTATCGGCCGAACCGATGCGCAGAGGCCGGTGCTCGTTGTAGAACCCTTTGCCGAGGCGTTTCCCCGCAGCAGGCGTGCCCGCAATGCCCTGGTGGACGCGCTTCGTATCGTTGGAGAGAGCAACCCGCACACCCGCACGATCGAGGATTTTCTCATCCGGAAAAAGCTGCCGGTCGACATCAGACACAATGCAAAAATCTTTCGCGAAAAACTCGCCTGCTGGGCTGCGAGGCGGATTGTATGAGTCACTCAGCGCTCGTTACCGGTGCCACGGGGTTTCTCGGCCGACATCTGGTGCAGCAGGCCTTGGCGCGCGGGGACCGGGTCCGCGCTTTTGCGCGGCGCGAGGACGCCCAATTGCGAGACTGGGGTGCCGAGATCGTCCTGGGCGATATTCGCGATCCGCTGGCGGTAGAAAATGCCTGTCGGGGAATGGATGTGGTGCATCATGTCGCCGGCATTGCCGGAATCTGGGGGCGGGCAAAAGAGTATTTTGAGGTCAATACGCAGGGGACCGAACATGTGCTAGCGGCATGTCGCAACTGTGGCGTGCGCCGGCTCGTCTATACGAGCAGTCCGAGTGTGACTTTCGACGGGCGGCCTCAGGAGGGGATCGATGAAAGCGCCCCGTATGCAAATCGCTGGTTGTGCCACTATCCGCACAGCAAGGCGCTCGCCGAGAGGGCGGTGTTGGCCGCCAACGAGCCGGGCCGCCTGCTCACCTGTGCACTTCGTCCGCACCTTATCTGGGGACCGGGCGACCGGCACCTGGTGGTCCGCCTCTTCGAGCGCGCTCGTCGCGGGCGATTACGCAAAGTCGGCGACGGCCAGAACCGGATCGATATGATCTACGTAGAAAATGCGGCCAGGGCCCACCTGCTTGCTGCCGATGCACTGGAGCCAAACGGTGTTGTTGCCGGGCAGGCGTACTTCATCAGCCAGGGCGATCCGGTGAACTGCTGGGCGTGGATCGATCAGTTGCTCGCGTTGGCGGGAGAAGCGCCGCTAAAAAAATCGATCTCGTTGTCTACCGCATGGCGGATCGGCGCTCTTCTCGAGGGGTTTTACCGGACGTTGCGTATCGGCGCAGAACCGCCGATGACTCGGTTTCTCGCCTCCCAGTTGGGGACGTCCCATTACTTCGATATCGGGCGGGCACGGCACGATTTTGGATATCAGGTGGAGGTCTCCACGGAGGAGGGGATGCGGCGGCTCGGTGCGTGGCTCTCGGGTGGGGCGGATTGAGGCTTTGTTGGCCCACAGATTGCTCTGCCACCTTGTAAATTCGGGGAAAATAGATAGATTCACAGTCTTCGAGACAGGTAACTCCCAGCAGTCCCTCTGCCATGATTTCCATCCCATCAGACGACCAACGGATTGTGATTACCGGGATCGGCCTGACCGCGCCGAACGGTAACAATTACGGCGAGTTTCGCGAGAGCCTGCTCGCGGGGCGGTCCGGGGTGACCCCCTATGAAATTCGTTACGTCGGCAAGACGCTTGCAGGGATTTGCGACTTCGATGAGCTCTCTTATCAAAGGCGGAAAGATCTCCGGCGTGGTACCCGCGCCGGGAGTGTCGGCATTTATGCGGCGAACGAAGCGGTCGTCGATTCGGGGATCGATTGGGAGAACACCGATCGGTCGCGGGTCGGGGTCTACATTGGTGTTACCGAACACGGCAATGTAGAGACCGAAAATGAAGTTTTTGAACTCAAGGGTTTTGATTACGACACGCAGTTCTGGTCCCATCACCATAATCCCCGAACCGTGGCCAACAATCCGGCGGGTGAAATCTCACTGAACATGGGGATTACCGGTCCCCACTACTCGATTGGGGCGGCCTGTGCGGCAGGCAACGCTGGTCTCATCCAGGGCGCGCAGATGTTGCGTCTCGGCGATTGCGATCTGGCGTTGGCCGGAGGCGTTTCTGAGAGCGTCCGTACGTTCGGCATCTTTGCCAGTTTTAAAAGCCAGGGTGCGTTGGCAGAGCATGAAGATGCAACCCGCGCTTCCCGCCCTTTTGATGTCGATCGCAATGGCATTGTGGTGGCGGAGGGGGGATGTATTTTTGTGCTCGAACGTTTTTCCGATGCCAAGGCCCGGGGCGCGGAAATCTATGGCGAATTGGCCGGGTATGCAATGAATAGCGATGCCAGCGATTTTGTACTTCCCAATCCTGACCGTCAGGCAGAGTGTGTGCGGCTGGCGATTGCGCGGGCGGGCCTGACGGCGGATCAGATTGATATCGTCAGCACCCATGCGACCGGGACAAGCAGTGGGGATGTCCAGGAATGTGCGGCGCTGCGGCAGGTGTTTTCAGAGAGTGAACGAACCTGCTTTAACAACGCAAAGAGTTTTATCGGTCACGCCATGGGTGCGGCCGGGGCCTTGGAATTGACCGGAAATCTTCCCGCATTTAAGGATGGGGTTTGCCACGCCACCATCAATGTCGACCAGCTTGACCCCGACTGTGCTTTGAATAATTTAGTGTATGGCGATGCGAGGGAGGTCGGCAACGTCCGTTATATCCTCAATAACTCTTTTGGCATGTTAGGCATCAACTCAGCGGTTATTATCAGGAAGCTTTAGAAACAGCCGCCATCGCGGTATAATCAGACATCGAGGAGACGGACACGTCAGGCAAAGAAGGATCGTACGGAGGAGCGGATGACGGCTGAAAAAATACGTGAAGTGATTATTGATATCCTGAGCGACATTGCTCCGGATGAGGAGTTGGGCGATTTGAAGGATGAAGTTCCATTTCGGGATCAGTTGGAACTGGACAGCATGGACTTTCTGGATATTGTGATGGAACTTCGCAAGCGTTATCGGGTACAGGTGCCGGAAGAGGATTACGGCGAACTGGCCAGCATGCAGAGCACCGTCACCTATCTCGAACCGAAGATGCAGGAATGCCAGTAAGCTCTGACGCGCTTTTATGTACGATACCGTCATCATCGGCGCGGGTATGTCCGGCTTGGCTGCGGGGATCCGTCTGGCGCATTACGATCAGCGCGTCTGTATTCTCGAGCGCCACTCTACCATTGGTGGCCTGAATTCATTCTACCGGCTCGGTGGCCGGGACTTCGATGTGGGCCTGCATGCGGTAACAAACTTTGTTCCCAAAGGGACCCGAAAAGGTCCGCTCGCCCGCCTGCTGCGCCAACTCAGGTTTCGCTGGGAGGATTTTGCACTGGCTCCCCAGATCGGATCGGAGATTGCATTTCCTGACGTGCGGATTGCCTTCGGGAACGGCATTGAGGTGTTGGAGTCGGAAATTGCCAGATGTTTTCCTGCAGAGAAGGATAATTTCCAGCAACTGCTCGGAAGCATCATCGACTACGATGAATTGAATCAGGAGGCATTCGAGCTATCGACTCGAGAATTTCTCGGCAAGACGCTCGCCGACCCTCTGCTCATCGAAATGCTGCTCTGCCCGACGATGTGGTACGGCAACGGTCGCGAGCGCGACATGGATTTTGGCCTGTTCTGCATCATGTTTCGCAGCCTTTTTATGGAGGGGTTGGGGCGACCCTTTGCCGGGATCCGGTTGATCTTAAAAAATCTGATCCGACGATTCCGCGCTCTCGGTGGCGAATTGAAACTCCGCAGTGGCGTCGATCACATCAAAGTCGAGAACGACCGGGCGGTCGGAGTTGTGCTCGATGATGGACAACAGATCGAAGCGCAAAGCATCCTCTCTTCGGCCGGACTCGTTGAAACAATGCGTATGTGCGAGGATGTTAGCGAGGTTGATGAAAGCCGTTCTGGCCGCCTCTCATTTTGCGAAATGGTCTCGGTGCTCGATGCGCAGCCGCAGGATGTTGGCTTTACGAAGACGGTTGTCTTTTTTAACGATTCAGAAAAATTTACCTGGCAGCGACCGGAGGAGTTAGTGGATTTACGAACCGGTGTCATCTGTTCGCCGAACAACTACGGCTACACGAGTGAAGAGGGCCAGTTGCCCGAGGGAATTATCCGTATCACTGGACAAGCAAATTTCGACCAGTGGGAATCGCTCTCAGAACCGCAGTATCGTGTACAAAAAGCGAACTGGTATGACCGGATGATCGAATCGGCAGTCCGCTTTATGCCTGATTTCCGCCATAAGGTTGTGGCTACAGATATGTTCACGCCAAAAACCATCCGGCGGTTCACCTGGCATCAAGGTGGAACGGTGTATGGGTCGACGCACAAGCAACTTGATGGCGCCACCCACTTGGCCAATTTGCACATCTGCGGAACAGACCAGGGATTTATTGGTATTATCGGGGCAATGACCAGCGGAGTCGCCATTGCAAATCACTGTTTGTCACGACAGCATGGTTTCTCTGGCGACCGTAGCGCAGAAAACAATCCATACTAAAACCAATTGTGGTGTTATGGCTCGCGACTTTCTTCAAGGCGTTTCCGATGAGTACGATGTTATCGTTGTCGGTAGCGGATTGGCAGGTCTGACTGTCGCCAATACGCTCGCACGGAGTGGGCACCGGGTGCTGCTCCTCGAGCAACACTACAAACTGGGAGGTTTGGCAACCTGGTTCAAGCGACCAGGTGGGCACATTTTCGATATTTCGCTGCATGGATTTCCCGTAGGCATGGTCAAGAGTTGTCGCCGGTACTGGTCGCGCGATATTTCTGATTCGATTGTTCAACTCAATAACATTCGCTTCGATAACCCGAACTTTTCGTTGACGACCCGCTACAACCGCGACGATTTCACGGAATTATTGACAACCCGATTCGGCATCGCCCACGAACAGGTGACAGCATTTTTTGATGCGGCTCGTGGAATGAATTTCTACGACGAGCAACAGTTGACCGTTGGCGAGTTCTTCGAACGGTTTTTTCCGGGTCGCCAGGATGTGGTGCGCCTGTTGATGGAGCCGATTACCTACGCCAATGGATCGACGTTGGAGGACCCGGCCATTACCTATGGAATCGTATTTTCCAACTTTATGTCGAAGGGTGTCTTCACCTTCGAGGGGGGGACCGATCGGCTCATTGGATTGATGCAGAAGGAGTTGGAACGCAACGGGGTCGATATCGGGATTCGCTGCGACGTGCAACGCATCCACGTCGAGCGCCAGCGCGTTACGGGAGTCACGGTAAACGGGCGCTTTATAAAAGCGCGAAGCGTGGTTTCCAATGCAAATCTCAAAACGACGGTTTTGCAGCTTGCCGGTGCATCGCATTTCGACAAAGCATTTATCGAGAAGACAGAGGAAGTACGGCTGAATAATTCAAGTACACAGGTCTATATGGGCCTGAAACAAGATGAGCAGATCGATGAAAGTACGGGGGATTTACTCTTCAGTTCTACCGCACCGGTGTTTCAAACCGATTTGCTACTCTCTCGCGATATTACGAGCCGGACGTTTTCTTTTTATTACCCGAGAACCCGGCCGGAGGGCTCAGGACGGACTTTTATCGTCTCCAGTACGAACGCCAACTATGCCGACTGGGCCGATCTCGATGAGCGGGAATATGAGGCCAGTAAACAGGATCTGATTGAAACAACACTCGATGCGCTGGAAAAATACGTGCCCGCGATTCGCGACAAAATCGACCACGTGGAAGCAGCCACACCGCGGACTTTCAGGCATTACACGAAACACGCTCTCGGCGCCAGTTTTGGTACAAAGTTCGAAGGATTGGCTATTAGCCGTGGCCTCTCCGAGCAGGTGGAGGGCCTGTTTCACGCCGGAAGCGTCGGGATTATCATGTCGGGTTGGCTGGGGGCAATCAATTACGGAGTGATTGTGGCCAACGAGGTCGATGCTCAATTGCTCCACTCGGCATCTTCGGTGGTTTCCTGAGAGTTGGTGAATACAATGACGCTTGAGGCAATCAAAGCTGCAATACCCCATCGGGATCCCTTTCTGTTGCTCGACGAGATCGTCGATCAACAGGAAAACCGCATTACCTGCCGCAAAACATTCACGGGGGACGAATTCTGGTTTGCCGGACACTATCCCGACTATCCACTGGTTCCGGGTGTCTTGCTCTGCGAAGCGTCGCTGCAGGCGGGGGCGGTGCTACTGGCCGAGCATACCCATGGCGTAGAGGGTGTGCCGGTGGCAACGCGGATCGGAGATGTTCGCTTCAAACAGATGGTGCTGCCCGGAGATACCATCACCCTAGATATCACTTTGGATGAACGGGTTAGCAGCGCTTTTTATCTCACCGGGCGTGTGACCGTTCGGGGCCGGACCGCGGCGCGGCTCACCTTTGCCTGTACGGTGGCACCGGCTGCCGGGACGCCTTGAAGGATGGGGAACGATTGATGGAATTTCTTGACCTCAAGGAGAAGACAGTGGTCGTTTTCGGTGTGGCGAACCGAAAAAGCGTGGCCTGGCATGTGGGCCGGGTTCTCGAGGAAGTCGGTGCCCGAGTGGTCTATGTGGTCCGTACCGAGGAGCGGCGCGAACAACTAAAAAAACTCGTCGGCAAAGCTCCTCTCTATGTTTGCGATGTCGAATCGGACGAGCAGATTTGCGCCGTGCGGGATGCAATTGGGAAAGAGTTTCCAAAGATAGATGGGATATTGCATTCGATCGCTTTTGCCGACTACGAAGGAGAGATGAAACCGTTTCACGAAACTCCCAAACGGGCCTTTCTGAGGGCGGTCGACATTTCGTGTTATTCTCTCCTGGCGATTTCAGACGCCTTCAAAGCGTTGCTCGATCCTGAGGGGTCGGTGGTCACGATCTCAATCTCGACGACCCGGATGGCGAGTGAAAATTATGGGTACATGGGACCGGTCAAGGCGGCGCTTGATTCCTCCCTCGCCTTTCTGGCTAAATCGTTCAGCGCTTTTTCCCGCGTCCGGTTCAATGCGGTAGCGGCAGGACTGCTCAAGACATCAGCGTCGGCTGGAATTCCAGGCTATGTCGATTCCTACCTCTATGCCGAGCAGGTGATTCCCCGGAAACAGGCAGTGCAGACTCAGGAAGTGGCGAATACCGCAGCGTTTTTGCTGAGCAGTCGCTCGAGCGGTATCAACGCCCAGCAGATTGTTGTCGATGCCGGCATGTCGATCAATTACTTCGACCGGGACATCGTCACCCGGAGCGTCGAGTAAATGTGAGACAGTAAATGTGAGACGTTGTGTGAGACGTTGTGTGAGTCGTTGCGTAATGCGTTTCGCGACAATCCGTGTTACTGCGATTAGTTTCGCAAATACCAGAGACCGCCGATTTTCTCGAAGACGAGCTGTTTGCGAGAAAAATTCTTAAGATCGATCGGGTACTGCGCAATATTGCCATCGGCGCTCAGTTTGGGTTGCTTGTCCTGAATCTCCTCCAGTAAGAGAGCGACGCGGGCAGCATGGTCTTTGGCAAAGCCGCGGACGAGTTCCTCGAGTGTTTTCTGCCCCAGGATTTTTTCCAGTTCCTTGGGTACGGCGTAGTGCCGAATAAAGTTTTCAAATTCGTCTGCCTGAATCAGTGCCAGGGCATGCGGAATGGCGGTGGCGAGGTCCGCCTGAGGATTGGCTTCCTTGGAATCGGCCGCCGGGGCGGTGATCGAGAGAAGAACGAGAAGGGTGTAGCTCATGATTGTTTCTGATGGTTTGCCGGAGCAATGTTTCGGGGCTGCACATTGCTCCCCAACGTTAACTTGTTGCCGCTTTCTTGTATCTCCTCGACGTTACTCTGTTTCCTCCACCACCCAGATGTTGCGATATCGGACCGGATTTCCGTGGTCCTGAAGATGGATAAAACCCGGTTTGGCACCTTCCTTCAAGGGAGCTGCTGCGGTTGCATGCGGGAGTTCGATATCGTTATGGATCGGCACTCCGTTGTGTCGTACCGTGACGCGGGCGTTTTTGGTCTTTTGACCCGCCGCATCGTACTTCGCTGCTTTAAAAAGGATGTCGTACGTCTGCCAGGCCCCCGGTGGATAGCACATGTTGATCTCGGGGTGGGCAATTTTGTAGATGCCCCCGCATTCGTTATCGCGGCCTTCGAGGCCAAAGGAATCGAGCATTTGGATCTCGTAACGACCTTGAAGATAGCAACCGCTGTTGGCTCGTGCTTGGCCGCGATTGTGAGGCTCGAACGGGAGATAGAACTCGAGGTGCAGTTGGTGGTCCCCAAAATGCTCTTTGCTGTTGGCCCCTTCTTTGAGCAAGCCGTCTGCGGTCATTTCTGCTGGCCCACGATTGCGACTACGAACCCAGGCATCGGCCGAGGTGCCATCGAAGAGAACCTTTGCACCCTCGGGAGGCTTTTGGCCGAGCGTCGGACTTTTGCGATCGATCCGAGTCAGTTCCCCCAGTTGTTTTCCATCCTTGCTCAGCAGCACCATTTTGTCGCCTCGAATGGTGCCATCGGCATATTTGCCTTCAAACGTAATTCGCCCGTTTTTGGCAACGGCGGTCGCTTCTTCCGATTTGCTCACATCCCGGCCATCACCCGGCAATCCGCCCACAAAGCCGATTGCACGGAATGTGCCATCGCCCAGGGCAATCACCTGGACCGCGAGCCGCTTGGGCCCATTGCTGCCCGGGACCGTTCCGGAATACTCGCCCTGGATCGATATATCGCGATGTTTCGGTTTCGCCAATGCCTCCGTTGCCGGGAGGAGGGTCTCCGCTAGGAGTAGAATCGTCGCGATCGCCACAAAAATGCGGCCCGCTCGTGGATGCTTTGTCATGGTTCGTCCCTTTATGCCTGAAAGATTCTTATCTTCTGTAGCGGTTTTTGGCATGTTGCACTCCTCTGTACATTCGCTCGGTTATGCTCTCTGCGAGGTGCTGAGGCTCTTTGCCACTGGCGGTGGATCTGCCAGAGGAGCCGTCTGCCAGTCGACGCCCAGCATCAGAGAGTTGATGCCGGAACCGATGCCGAGCATCGCCACTTGGTCGTCTTGCTGCAGATGTCCCCGTTCGATGCCAATGGCCATGGAGATCGGCAGCGCCACAGAGCCTGTATTGCCGAGCCACTCTACGGTCGGATAGTCGTTTTGCAGATCGAGCCCGAATGCCTGTAGGATTCGCTTTCTGTGGGAAGCGCCAACTTGATGGCAAAAACTTTTGTCGACAGAATCGATCGACCAATCAAGTTCTTTGAGAAATTGTTTGAAAGTTTCACTCCCCGTAGCGATGCCCGCCTCCAGGAGGGTTTCCGAGTCGGTTGTCATCAACGGATGCATGCCATCACCACCAGCCTCATCCGCGCCGCTGTGGCAGAGTTGGTGGAAGGAGGTGTCGGACAGGCAGGTCCCTCCCAAAATGCGATTGTCTGTCTGTGAGAGTTCGCGATCGGTCACGAGGACGGCACAGCTTGCCGAACCGATCGTCAACGATGCAATGGCCGGTTTAATACTTTCCCTTGTGAGCGTGGTATCGGTATTGAGTTGCTCGATAGTCGTTTCCACCAGAGATCGGCTGGTCTCGGTCCCCACCACCAGGCCCGCTCGGATCTGTCCGAGTTCAATCATGTTGGCCACCTGGATGATGCCGTTGAGCACTCCGAGACAGGCGTTGCTCACATCATAGATCTGACACGATGGCTCAAGGCCCAGTTGATGGTGAACCCGACAGGCCGTGGCGGGTTCTAAATGATCCCGGCATACCGAAGCATGGATTAGAGCGCCGATCTTCCGCCGGTCGATTTCAGCCACCTTTATCGCCTCAGACGCACTTGCGGTACTCTTTTCACTCACCAGCGTCCCCGATTGCCAAAATCGCCGCTCGCGGATACCGGTAATCAGTTCCAATCGTCCAGCAGGTAGCCGCAGTCGTTCGTAGAGCGGCGCCAGCCGCGATTCGATTTCGGCCGTTGTGACAATTTCGTCCGGGAGCGTGTAGCCAAACGACTCGAGGCAGGCCGTATGATAGCGCATCGTGTGTCCGTCACAGCAGTTGGAATAGAAAGCTTGGCAAGACTCAATTCTATGACAGAATGCGTGAGGAAACTAGCCTCCCGTTCTTTTTACCAAGTTGATCGTTTCGGTTGCCGGTCGGTTTTTTCGATCTGCGAGCGGCGGCTGGACCGGACGGCCGGTTCACTGTTCGCTGTCGATTCGAGGGGGCATTGGCTCGCTAGCACACGGCATGTCCACCTTCGGCGATGGTGCTTGTTCTTAAAAACGGATTGTTCTTAAAAACGATGGTCTCGCGCGAGCGATGCGAGCGACAAAGTTTTGCTCGTCGGGATCTTTGCGCCGGATCGAGTCGACTCCGTTTGATGCGAACGCCCTGAGCCGCAGCTAGCACTCACTGCTTATCCAACAGGTCGATGTAATTACAAGGGTAGATGGGAGCGGTTGGTTTTGAAAAAAACTGCTTGGAAATCTAGATAAACAAAAGACAAATCAATCACCGTTCATCTACTGCATCTTGTGGTACCGATTTTCTTTTTTGCAAAAATGAGAATTTTCGTAACTGGGGACTTGCCAGGGGCAAAAAGTTTTCTACACTCGCCGATGACTTACATTCCTATTTTGTGGCGCTACAGGCCGCGCACAAGTAAAGGAGATTCGAAGCCGTTCGATAGGGACATCATTCTCTCCGGTAGAAGGGCGCTTCGGTGCTGCCGGTAGAAGGCTTCCTGGTTTGTGGGCACTCTTTGCCCGTGACTGTAAGTTTGGCTTAGGACTCGTTCCGTTTTAGAGCTCTTAAGTCAGCGGACTATGCGACCGTGCGGTTTGCGGCGCGAGTTGCGGGAAGGCTTTTATTGGCACAGCAGCCATTATGGGCCGCTCGTCTATTTCCGGTGAAGCGTTTTTCTTTCGCGGCGGCGTTACATCTTCTGATGTCTTGTGTGTTTCGCATAGCAGGGTGCATGAAGCACCCGAAGGAGAAAAACCTATGGATAATAAGCCGTTGATTGCAATCAATTCTGATTTCCGCGCGAATAGCAAGGACACAACATCCTTTAGCTTTCTGGCAAATGGGTATTATGATGCGGTGACCGCTGCAGGTGCCACTGCGATTGTGTTGCCTCCCGTTGCCAACCGCCAAGACTTGGGTCGTTTGCTCGATCTGGTCGCAGGCGTGGTTATGGTGGGAGGTGCGGATTTAAATCCCAACAACGACGGCTTTATGAAACATCCATCCATCCGTTTACTCGATGAGCGGCGCGAAGATTTTGATCGCCTTTTGATTCGGATGATTTCCGAGCGGCGGATGCCGGTCATGGGCATCGGCGTCGGGATGCAACTCCTGAATGTCCAGCAGGGTGGCAACCTGTATTTTCACATTCCAGAAGACCTGCCAAATGCGATGCCACATTCGGACCCGAGTGACAATGCACATCGGCACGGTTTGGACGTCGTGGGCGATTCGCTGATGGGACGCATTTACGGAGATGGTGAAGTGCGTGTGAACAGCATGCATCACATGGCGATCGATGAAGTCGCCACCGGATTCCGCGTGACGGCGAGAGCACCTGACGGCGTGATTGAAGCGATTGAGAGTAGCACTGAAGACTGGTTTGCGTTTGGTACCCAGTTTCATCCCGAAAGCCACTCCGCTTCAGCACTCGATCAACGGATATTCGAAGAGTTTGTCGATGGCGTTCGCGCTAGCGAGTCGGTCCGGTTGGTTGCCTGAAGAACAGGGCAACTTCCATGCACGAATTTTATAGCCCGCACGATCCGCCGCCACAGTCCGTTCCGTTGCCGATCGGTTCTCGCCCGCCACCGCCCGGCGATGCCGATCGGCGTTTGCTGGTCGGAATGAATGTCGGTACTGGCTGTGAGCAGATCACGGGGGCCCTGGTCGCGGTATCGGGCCGGGGACTGAGTGCACGGTTTGACCCGATCGAGTCCGTATCCCAGGAAATTTCAGACGAACTGCAAGCGTCGTATCAGCGGCTCTTGCAGGGTGGTAAAAACCAGCTTCGCGATTCTCTCGAGTTGGCTGCCGCTCTCTCAAAGATGCAGCTGTCGCTGGTGCGAGAGCTCCTGGGCAATGCATCGGTTCCAGCCAGCGATGTGCTTGTACTCGGTGTCCATGACCCGGGAATCTGGCGTTTTGCCAAAGAGGGGCCCGCCACCTATCTGGGACTTTGCAATGCGGCCTTTTTGGCGGAAACATCGGGCATGAATGTGGTCGATGGTTTTCCCGCGCGGGATTTGGCCGGTGGAGGCCTCGGTGGACCGGTGAGTGCGATTCCTCAGTGGCTGCTCCTGCGCACTTACGATCGCACGCGTCTGCTTTTGAATATTGGCCGGACGGTCCAGCTGACCTATCTGCCGACGGCAGAAGTCGGTAGTGATATCCACAGTTTGCTGTCGTTTGATGTTGGGCCGGGAACTTTTCTCCTGGACAAATTGAGTACCCGCCTGAGTGCCGGACGATTGCAATTCGATCCCGGAGGACGTCTGGCGGTCCAGGGCAAAAAAATTCCGGATCTTATCCGACACTGGCTGGCGGACCCTTATTTTGAAGAGGCCCCGCCAAGATGGCATCCCCAGGGGGTGCGTTCCGACTGCGAATTGGATGAAACCGTCCGCATGGCCGCCGAGGCGGGATGGTCGATACGGGATTTGCTTTGTACCGCTACCCATTTCATTGCCGACTGTATCGACCGCGCCATAACAGCGCAACTTCCTCCCTCGGCTGCAATCGATGAGATTATCATCACCGGGGGTGGTCAGAGCAACGGCATGCTGCTGGGTGAAATTGCCCTTCGCGTTCCGGGCATGCCTCTGAGGAGGATCGCAGAAATAGGTTGGCCGCCAGGGTTGCTCGAGGCGACCACTGCGGCAGTGCTTGCAGCACTGCATGTCGATATGGTTCCCGCAAATCACCCTTCGATCACAGGCACACAGTCACCCAGGGTTTTGGGCAGGCTGACCCCGGGAAGTCCGGGGGCATGGCGACAGTTGGTCGGACACCTTTACGCTGCGGCACCCACACATACATCGCTCCGTAATGCGGTGTAGGGGGATTTTTGGGTTTTGACGGGATTGGCTTTTTCTGCCGGGTGTTTAGAGTAGTGGGAACTAGATTCGGTGTCCGGGCGCAATACAGGGTTGCAGCAGCGGAGAGCATGAAATCTTCATTCCCCACCTCTTTGAGTAGCTCTGCCGGACGTTTGGTTCAAATCGGTACGGCTCGGTGCGGGGTCCTTTGCGTTGGTGGCCTATTGCTTTGCCTTTCTCACGCAATGGGTGCGGGGGAAAATGCATCTGGCCCGATTCGTGAGCAATCGATCCCAACAGCGGCAAAGGCTCACAGCAAATCTGCCTCGAGTTTGCAGCCCGATAGCGAGGAGAAGATTCCCGAACGGCGGGGTGATGACCGGCCGGGACATCTGCTTGAGGAGATGTTTCGCACTTTAGGTCCGTGGGCCGTCTTTTTGTTAATGCTTGCCTCGGGGGTCGGACTGCATTTCCCTGAGGATCTGATTGTGATTCCGGCCGGATGGGAGATCGCAACCGGCCAGTTTTCACTGGTTGCAACCGTTCTGGCGGCCTATCTGGGTGTGGTGGGTGGTGATAGCGGCTGGTTTTTTCTCTGCCGGACGTTTGGTTCAAAACTACTTTCTACCCACTGGTTTCTTAAAACCGCCCATCCACGCAGGATTTTGGAAACCAAAGCGATGTTCGACCGCTACGGATTTCTGGTGTTGTGCGTTTCGCGTCTCGTTCCTGGAGCCCGTACACCTTCGATTGCGGTGGCGGGGCTCGTGCATTTGCGCTGGAGCATCTTCTTGTCTGTCGAGTTGCCCATGACGGTCATCACTGTCGGTGCGCAGCTTGCGTTCGGTTACTTTGCCGGAATAGGCATCGTACACGCTCTGCACCGCTGGCACGCACTAACGGTGGGTGTGGGAATCGCGCTCATCGTGGCAACGGTGATTGGCGTTCTGGTGGTTCGCCGGCAAATGGCCAGGGGGAAACTTCGTCTTCCGCGGGCAAAAGTCGCTTGGTTGCGTGAGATCCGTGGCGGCTCGCGCCATGCCGCACGGCGGGCTCGCGGGGCGGCCAACATCGCCGCTGCACCCTAGTGCGGCGGTCGGCAGCGTCGAACGGATCAATCTACGGCGGAAAAGAGAAGCAATTTGATAATGAAAGCGACGAGGGCGACGTTCAATAAAATCCGAATCAATCGCTCTCCCTTTTGGACACTCATTGTCGCTCCCGCCCAGCCACCGATGCCGTTGCCAAGTGCCAGGGCGCACCCCAAGAGCCATCTGATATCGAGTCGCCAGGCATAGATGCTCAGTGCAAAAATCGTGTAGCCAAAAATAATAAATACTTTGTGCATGTTGACGCGGACCAGATCGATGCCCAGCACACGGTTCAGCAGCGGCATCAACATCAGGCTCACACCAATCTGAATAAAACCACCATAGAAACCGATTCCGATCATAAGTACACATCCCCACAGCAGCCGCTTGCCTTTGGGTTCCACTGCCGGTGAGGCGAGGTCAGCTTTAGGTTTGAGCCCTTTTTTCGCCCACATGAAAATAAGCAGTAGCACCATGACCACTGCGAGCGTTCTGTTAAACCAAGCTCCTCTGAGTTGCGTACCTGCCAACGCCCCGACGACAGCGCCCGGCAGTGTGCAGGCCAGAAGTAACAAACTGAGTTTAAAGTCGGAAAGTCCCCTACGGAAAAAGGTGACGACCGCAACCAAATTTTGCACCAGAATGGCAATCCGGTTGGTTCCGTTGGCGATGTGGCCGGGAAGTCCGAGAAAGACCATGACCGGTACCGTGATCATGGACCCGCCACCGGCTAGAACATTGACAAATCCTGCGATCAGGCCGATTCCGAAGAGGAAGGCATATTCCCAGAGAGGCGTCATGTCTTCGAGATCATTGAGGATGTTGTTAAAAAAAACCGGCACACTCCAGCAGGCGGAGCGTACCGGTTGGTTCTGCCATTCTCATCTGTAGAGTGTTCAAGGCCGGTCCGCTCGATCACTGTCGAGAACAGTGTCGAGAAAACCGATGCCCCTCATTCGCTATGGGCTGGAATCGTTCGATTCTGTCAATGCAACCACCCCGACGGTAATCCCTGCGACAGCAGCGCCGATAGCAACCCAGGTCCAGGGTCCAATTCCTCCGGCTGTATCGCGAAGCCGGTTGTACGCAGGGAAACCCCATTGGCCACGGACAACATTCTTATTGTCGGGCACAAGGAATGCGACTTGATGTGCTGTAGGAGGGGCAGTCTGTGGTGCCCAGGCGCGGAATTGACCTACGCCATACTCCGATTCGATTTGATAGATCCCACCCCGGAGACCATTCACAATGAATTGTCCGTTTTTGTCGGTAGCAATTTTGGCGACCAACTCTGTTTCCCTTCGAACGATGATTTCTTTGTTGGCAACTATCGCGCTGTCGTTGCCAGCCAATCGGCCGACCAGAACGCCGCCATCATGCAGGGCGATATCGGTAAAGATCGATTGTTGGGCTGACTTCGCCTTTGGCGCCGCTGCCAGAATGATTTGTGGCATGAGGATGCCGATCGCCGTCAGGCAAATCATTTTGTGACGAAAGAAATGCAAATTCATTGTTTATGTCTCCCAAAACCGGATCTTGGCCATGCAGTATTGCCAAAACCGTGGACAGCCCCGTGAAATTATTTTGCTGCCTTGAAGTGTTGTTGGTGCCTGATGAAGCAATAGTATCGGGATGCGTTTAGCAAAAGTTCGATTGGGTGCAAATAGGAATTCTCTCAAATGACGGATCTATTGCTGCTATCCATGCTGGTGGCGATTGGCAACATCGGCTCTCGACACGCGAAAAATGGCCCGCTAGCCGATATTTTTGTCTCTGTGCGGCCAGAGAGTGGCAGAAAAAATCTGAGCCGTGCGAGAAGTTCGCATGCGAGACTGCTAGCAGATCCGGAAATCCTCAATCTGGATCTCTTTGCCGATGTCGGCGTAGTCGCCATCGCTCCGGGCACGGCGGAACGCGCCCCAGTTGACCGAACTATACCTCGGCGGCCCGTCGGGTAGCGGCGCAACATCGGTATCGTAGCTCGGGTTGAGGAAGAATGGAATGCTGTAGCGACTACGTTCCCCAACCGCACGGACGCGGTGGACGATGGCAGGATAGTGGTCGTTTGACCATACCTGCATCAGGTCTCCTACGTTGATATTCAGTGCGCCCGCCAGCGGCGGCACATCGATCCACTCGCCATCAATTTCTGCCTGGAGTCCACCTGCATCGTCCTGCAGGAGAATGGTCAATACGCCGGCATCCGTATGCTGATGCAGAGCCATGTCACCGAGCGGAGCGGTTGTTGCCACTTCGTCCGAGGGGAGCGGGTCATCCACGGGATAATAATTGAGCCGCATGAACCCGGTATGGTTTTCCTCGAAAAAAGGAGTCAGCGTATTCGAGTCGAGCCCCATCCCCTCACAAAGAATGCCCAACAGTCGATGTCCGAGCAGTTCGGTATTGGCAAAGTATTCTACGAAGGTCTTTTTAAATTCCGGAAGTGATTCCGGCCAGAGGTTGTACCCATCGCCCGTCTTTATTCTTTCGTCGTGCCCATCTTTTTCCAGCGACGATGAAGAGATGCCACCGAAGTCATAAATTTCTTTAAGATCGCGGAGATTCTTTGTGAGTTCCTGATCAAAGTAGCCGAGCATATTGTCCTGGTTGCGTAGGACCTTTCGCTTTTCTTCGCAGGGAAGGCCAAAAAATAGATGTGCCTGCTCCCACACTTTGTCGAAGAGCGATTGAGAAATTCCATGATTGACGATCTGGACAAAACCCCAATGGGAGGCGGATTGGCAGAAGGCCTCCGCAGCTCCTGGAGCATCTAAATCGACGAGGGATTCCTGTTGGGCGGTGTGGCTAATCATGAGGAAGATTGTAACAAAACAGCGCTCGTTGAGATAGATGTCGAAAAGGATCTACTGGCTGCCGGTACCGGGGGATGCCCTTGTTGCGTTCTAAAACTCTCCCCGGTGTTTTTCGGCGGCGTCTTTAATATGCTTTTCTTGCGCCAGCAGTGTCTTTCTGGCTGCGAGACGGACCCGCTTTCTGGCAAACCAATGGGCAAACCAGGGGGCGGGTGTATCGATCTTTAAGTTCAAGGACTGGTTGATGAGCGAGGTGTTCCCGTCTGCCGACATCTCGACGGTCACTTTGTAGCCGAGCAGTTGCCCTTCCGGTTTTTTGAGGTTGACGATCGAATCGATCTGATCGGGGGTGATGGTGACATTCTGGCTGAAGTCGATAATCTTGCTCCCGAGGTAGTGGTTCTGAATCCGGACCTTAAGGTTCCCGGTTGCATCGATACGCCACTCAGGATTTCGGATGCTGAGTCGATCGAGTTTGAAGTTATGTCCGTCCCACTTTTGGGAGATTACAGTACTGTTCGCTCCGGCGTTCATGATTTGCTTGGCAGCATCTGTGCGAACCATGATTTTCCGGAGCGATGTGAAGGGCATTGCGATGGAGAAGGTTCTCTTTACCGTTACATCCGCAACGTAATGGCCGCCCAGGGCTGTCCAGATGAGTGGCCCAACTACAAGAGCCGATGCTGCCACAATGAATAGAATCCAACATGTTCTTTTTCTTTTCATGCTCAGGCTCACTCGGTTCTAACAAAGGGATGGTCCATACGATGCTTTTTAATAGATCGGATGTTTCGGGGACATTTGTGTCTAAAAAGCACCAAAACGTGCCAGGTGCGTCTTGGCAGTTTTGCCAAGATGCCGTCTGTTGCTGCTCTGTGTTAGCTCGCTCAGAGCAGTAATATAATGAAACTGAGATGTTTTTACACCGGGATTCTTCGCGTTGTCACCCACCTGCCCTATCCATTATGCTCAGGGCTTAAAGGGAGGACGACGCACAAGAATCGCATATAGGGAGAATGGAATGCTTTGGCGATACGCATGTTTGTTTCTCGGGTTAAGCGTTGCGTTCGGTTGCCTGCCGAACAAGGAGCCGGTGGGAGGTTCGCAACAATCTCTGCCCGCCCCTGCCGAGGAGGTTGAGTCTGTCGAACAATCTTCCGGTGATCCCGCCGCGGTCGCTGGAGAATTTCCGCACGTCATTACCACAGGTTCTGCTTACTATGTCGGCGGCCCCCAGCAGGCGCGTCCGCCCGATGGCACACTCATGAAGGGAACCCGGGTTCGCGTGATCCAAAATGCAGGCAGTTATTCGATTGTGCGGACGGCCGATGGTATCGAAGGATATGTCTCCACGGCAGCGATCGGACCGGCGGTGGAAAAGAGCGAAAAAAAATAAGGGCAATTTCGCCTTAAACGTTTTTCCCGTCCCGATAGGCGCGAAAAATCTCGCCCGCTAAAAACAGTCCGATCGGAATGAAGGGGAGCAAGATCCAGGGCGCCACGTTCCAGAGCGGTGCGCGGGGCGGGCCGACGAGGAGCGGGAAGGTGTGCCGCGAGGCGCTGCCGCTTACTTCCATCTCGACGCGCCACGTGCCGGCGGTCGGCAATTCAAACGCTGCCGCCTGAAAGAGTTGGTTGGTGGCCAATGCACGACTCGCCTCGGCCGAGATGGGCGGCGCGGAAGGATCGATCGATCGCAAGGTGAAGAGGATGTTTGGATCATCCACCGGTTTCAAACTTTTACGATCCTGGACAAAGACGCTCAAATCGACGTTGCCCGGGCGTAACGGGACCGGTTCGACGAACACGGTGAGGCGGTATTCGCCCGACATACCGACCCAGCAGATTTGGCCTCCATCGGCCCGCGCCTGGCGCACGGCGATGGAAGCGAACAGAATCGCCATCAGCAAAAAACAAAAGATGAACGTCCGCATAAAAGTCATATTCCCAACTCCAGGGTGCCACGCATTTGCATCGGTTGCAAAAAGATCCAGATGCCCAGGGCAAAAAGCATCAAGAGGAGCACCGCCCAGGGTGTCCAGGCCAGCAGCGCGCTGCGGCGATTCTGTCCGCCGCTGCGGGCAACGCGGTAGGCGATCAGCAGCGAGAGGCAAAACCCGATATCGAGACAGAGGATTTCGACCGGCAGAATCCAGGATGCCGCCTCGATACAGCAGGCGCAGGCGACCGCCGCGGGGCTCAATGTGGCCAGTTGCCAATCGGCGCCGAATCGGTTGCCTGCGGCAATCAGAGTGCCTGAACTGGTCAGCAGGTGGAATGTGTAGTGGGCCGTCCACATCGCGACCGCCAGGGGCACCAGCGCAATAGTGTAACGCGAGGCGATCGTGACAGCGCTCTGGCGCACGCGCCCGAGCAAGCGGCTCATTGTGGCGGTGGCCAGCAGGAGCAGCACCGGAAAGATGCAAAGAAAAACGATCATCCCCAGTGCCACCAACAGCGGCCGATTCATAAAGTGCCCTGTGGCGGCCCAATATTCTTCAAGTTGCACGACCGGCTCCACCATCCAGGCCGCGTTGACAAAGGCCGCACTGGTGAGCACCAGCAAAAGTGCGGCCAGGTCCACCCGTTGCCACCAGGCGGTGGCGGTCGGGGTGTTCGCCGCGCGCGTCAACTGGTTGCTCGGCACAAAGGCGAGCAGGCCGACGTTGTCTTGTGGACAGGCCCGTACACAGTCGAGGCAGAACGTACAGTCCAGGTTATTGGCCTTGCCCGGTACGTAGAGGTCCATCGCACAGGGAGTCGCCGAGGGGCCGCCCCGGATGCACTCTTTCGTTTCGCAACGGTTGCACGTGCCGGCATCGAGAACCGCCACCTGCAGTGGCGAAACGAGCGACGCGACAAAATTGAACTGGCCGATCGGGCAGAGGTATTTGCAGAAAGCGGCCCCTCGAAAAAGTCCTTCAAAAGTGAATGCGGCCACAAAGTAGCCGACGACGATCCAGGCGGTCCACCAGGGGCTGTCCCAGAGGGCAAACACTTCGTAGGCCCAGAAGAAAAGGACCAACAGCGCGATTGCGGGCCATTTATTCCGTAGCTGCGTAGGCCAGTTAAAGCGGCTCGGAAGAATTTTTTTGGCCAGGGTGCGGCTGAGCGTGAAGGGGCACATCATGCAAAAAAAGTTTCCTGCGACCAACAGCCCGATCACAAGCAGTCCCCGCCAGTGGATCCAGGGCGTCACTCCTGCCAGATTGATTGGCGTGGCCTGTGGGCCGGACAATCCGTCCAGAACAATCACCGCCGCCAGGGCGAGGAGAATGCCCTGCAACACGACCCGGGTCGTGCCGCTGCGGAGCAGGGAACCGACAAACGGCACAGCCAGTACATTCCATGGTCGCTCCGCAGAGGGCGTGGTTGTTTGTTGTCTCTGGTGAAGTGTGCTCACGCGTTTTGCGGTTCGCTTGGGGTTGGGACGGAGTTGCAATGTCTCCCGGGAGGGCCGCACGCGGCGGGGAGTCCCTGCCCACTGCCGCTCGCCCGCTTCGTTCCAGAGTTCCACGGCGAGTAGGAGAAGGGCAACGAGATAAGCGAGCGAGCCGATGACCCACATCATCGCCCCTGCAATTTCCTGATCTTCCAGTGCCGTGATATTCCAGAATCGCGGTACCGCTTCGTAATGGGGGTAGATGATCCGGTCGGAAAATGTGAGCAGAGCGCTGAGCAGGGTTCCCTGCAGGCCCGCCAGCAACAGATAGGGGAGAACGGCCCAGCGGTCCAGTTTCGCACGGCTCGGATATGGAGCAACGACAACCCGCCAGAAGATGAGCGCGGCAAAGAAAAAGGATGCATGTTCCATTCGATGCCAGAATTCGGAGGCGATCGCCAGCCCGTAAAAGTCGGGCAGATGCCAGGCCCAGGCGGCGGCGACAAACAGGATCCAGGCAACGATCGGGTTGGCCAGCGCGCGGCCGATGCCCCGAACGACTGGTTCTCTCAAAAGGGGCACGGCAATGTACCGCCGCACTATTTTCGGAAGACCGACGAGCAGAGGGAGGTCGGGGTCGGCAAGCCACAACAGAGGTGGCGCAAGAAACATCAGCAGCAGGTGCTGGGCCATATGCACCTGTAGCAGTAGTGAGGAAAACGGCTCGAGTGGTGACTGCAGGGCGATCCAGAGGGTGGCCAGACCCCCTTCGAACGCGAGCAGCCGCCAGGGGCCGAACCGGACAGCACCTCGTCGCCGAATTCGCAGCCAGCCGCGGAAGTAGAGGTAGCCTACCAGCAGCAACACGATCGTCACGTCGGCGTCCAGCCGCCAGGAAGTCCAGAAGGCATACCAGTTGGCCGTCACGGCAGTGTCCTATAAGGCGATTCAGTCCGCTGCGCAGCGGTGAGCGCGGAGGTTAAAAAAAGTAATCCAGGGCGACCACTCAGGTCACTCGGCCAAGTCCGATATCGACGGCGCCGGCACTTCTGACGGTGGCCGCTCAGGCGGTCGCAGCGCGGACAGAAAATCGACCAGGGCGGTTACCTGAGGCCCCGTTAATTGTTTCCCATAGGCCGGCATATTGCCACCACCCTGAATGACCTGGCGGACGAGTGCCGGGCGGTCAAGTCGCGAACCGACATGTGTCAGATCGGGACCCCGCTCACCTCCCACGCCATCGAGCGCGTGGCAGTTTCGGCAGGCTTTGAGTTGAAGTACCACCGCCCCCTGCATTTCCGTCGGACTGAGCCGCTTGACGATATTGACCGGCACCGCATCAGCGGTCCAGGCATTCATATGCGGAGACCAAGGTTCCTTGTAGCCGAGCCAGGTGAGCACACCGACTCCCAGAAAAATAAAGATCACACTTAGCACCGCCACGGGACGTCGATAGGGATGTCGCTCACCCCGACTCGCCCAAAGCGGAAACATCAGCATCACCGCGACGACCACCAGCGGACCGATAAGAATGATGTAGGTTTCCAGTGACCGCGGACTCAGAGCCAACACGGAAAACAGAGAAAGGAAATACCAATCGGGCACCGGTTCGGCCGCTACGTTGGCAGGATCGGGAGGCAGTCCCGGTCCATCGGGTCCACAAAAGATGGCCAATCCCAAAACCAACAGTAGCGTAAGGCCAATAAAAAATGCATCGCGGGCCATCGGACCGGGAAAGAAGGGGTCGCCCGCCCCGTCGGCAATTAGTGCTTCGTATTCTTCATCATAGGTCGCCGGGTCGACTTCGTTGCCTTCCTCGGGGGGCTCTGAAATTCCTTTGCGGACGACAAGGTAAAGGTGCAGCCCGAGGGTTGCAAACAAGATGCCTGGAATAATGTAGACGTGCAGCGCAAAGAAGCGACTGAGCGTTTCGCCACCGAGTATCGGACTGCCCATCATCAGATCGACCAGCGCCGGGCCGATGTAGGGAATTCGCCCAATCATCGCCGCGCCGACTCCCAGGCCCCAGTACGAATCGGCATCCCAGCGGAGGACTTGGCCGGTAAATGCCATGCCCACGGTGCAGAAGAACAGGATTACCCCGAGCATCCAGGTCAGCTCGCGCGGGTATTTATAGGCTCCGGCAAGAAAAACCTGCGCCATGTGGATCACCACCATCACGATCATCAAGGTGGCCGCCCAGTTGTGGATTGCCCGCAACATCCAGCCGAGGGGAACCTGATAATTGAGGTATTCGAGGCTCTCGAAGGCCTCGCCTGCCGAGGGAACATAAACCATCGAGAGCGCGATACCGGTGACGATCTGCAACATCAGCAGGGTCATCGCCGTACTGCCAAAGACATACATCCAGCCGACTTTGCGACGGAGCGAACGGGGCACCGGATGGCGGACGATCGGCCAGAACGTCTCGCGGAGCACCAGTCGGTGTTCAAACCACATCGCCATATTCCGAAGTCCACGCAGCACGCTTTATGTCTCCCTTGTGAATGTTGAGGTGGCCATATCAGCCGATCCGGGATCCTGCAAGGTCGGCAGATGCCCAACGAGAGCTAGCAATTGGTCGCCTTCCACTTTGTACTTCATTTCAAAAAGGCCGCGCGGGGCGGGACCTGCTGCATAACTCCCGTCCTCATAAAAGACACTGCCGTGACAGGGGCACATGTACAGGCCCGGTTCATCAAACCAACTTACCGGACAGCCGAGGTGGGTGCAGTGCAGCGAAAAAACTTGAAATGTCTGTGCCTCTCCTTCCGGAAGATGGCGGACATAGAGTGCCAGTTTCCCAGTGATTCCATCCCAGGGGCCCGCGACCGGGTTCTTCACCGTAACCATCTCGGTTGTGTCCGGTTTGAACTGGCTTACCTTGCCGAGTACGACCCAACGGTCTTTCTTTTTCCAGAACACGGCACCGAACAGGTAACCGATGATCGGCAAACTCAAGAGCGCGCTCGCACCGGCGAGCAGAAGCCACGAGACCCAGTCAAACCAGCCGCGACGGTCGGTTTTACAGCGTTGGCAACATTGGTGCCCAGGTGTCTGTTCGGTTTGGCTCATCATCGGTCTTCCCCGGTTGTACGTTCGGCCGCACCGCTAAGGGCGGCGTTCTCCGGCTGGTTCTGGGATGCTGTGGCGGGCGGAGTCCGCCATGTCCCGAGCAGGGCCACAATGTCTGAGATATCCTGTCCGGTGAGCGGTTTTCCCGAGCTACTCTGCTTGCCGATACCGACAAAGTTGGGCATCCCCAGATCCCGCCGCCCAGTGATCATAATCCGCCGCAACAGCTGATCGCTTACGAGAGACAGGAATGCAGGTTCGTTGAGCCGGCCACCCTCTCCACCCGCGCCCTGTGGGCCGTGGCATTCGGCGCAGTAGATGGCAAACTTTTCTCGACCGGCAGCCGCATCCCCCTTGGTGGCTGCCTGGTAGGTTGGCGTTCCGGCTGGTAGGCCTTCGCTCACAGCCCATCGGTGATAGACCCCTGCAACGAGTGCGTCCCGCTGTTCACCGGAGAGTCCCCCGCGATGTTCTCTGCCAAAGGAGGGCATCAGCGCGCCGGGGCGTCCCTGTCGCAGTAGCGAGCGCATCTCTTCCTGAGAAAAGATGGACAGAAAGAGCGGATCGTTCAGGGGTGGGGCGGGTCCGAATTGTCCATCGGCGCCATGGCAGCCGACGCAGCTTATATCAAAAAGTGACACAGGATCCATCATTTTGTCAAAGGCTGGTACGCGATCACTCCGGATCGGTTTTCCCGGCATCCACTGATCGAACTTTACAAGCGAGGTATCGACACGGTCTGCTTGATCGGAATGGTGCGCCCGTTTTGAGCAGCCACCTGTGATCAGGCAGGCAAGGAGGAACCCTGAGAGAACCCCCGAGAGAACCATTGCCGATCGTGTTTGCGATAGGGTGTGCGTCATTTTTTTATGCCGGAAACAGGTATCTTTTCAGTGCGGACAACGACAATTCCCACAGTGATGCCGTACGCGAACTGAGAGACGAAAAACCATTCCCAGTCGATATGCTCACCGAGCGCCGGATTGAGGATTCCCATAAAGCTGTAGATTGCGCCGGTCCAGAGTACCGGGGCGACGATACCGCCCCAGAGTATCGGCCAGCGGGGCATGGTTGGCAGCAGGATTCCGAACATCAAACCGACTGCAATCGCCGTAAAGCCAAAAATCACAATGCCGACTGCGAATTCCATGAAATGGAATTGCCCCAGTTCGGCAGGTGTCCAATGAACAACGCTCGGCACGACCATGCCCCCGAGTAGGTTGACCGGATACCAGAGCCCGCGGCCGGAGATGAGCCCGTAGGCCAGCGCGGTCACCGCCATTGCAATCCCGCCAATGATGCCTCCCTTCAGGCCGGCCGAGTAGGGATGCACTTCGAGGGGAATTTTCATCCGGTGTCCTGCCATGCCGGGCCGCAACGGCTCAACCTGAACACGCGAAATTTTGACCGGGGCCGGTTCTCGTTCGAGCGGTACCAGCTCTTCGCCGGTGCCACTGGCCAGAATGTAAATCCAGCGTGCCAGGCCACCGAGTACCAGCACCAGACCAACGGCCGAAAAGGCGTAATTGAGTACCAGACCACACGCGATCAGCATGACCCCGAAGGCGAGCACAAGCGGGGCGGCAGTCGGCCGCGGCATCAAGATGCCTTGCTGCGGTGTACTCGGTTGTTGGTCGTGTTGGTATTGTTCGTTCATGGGTTGTCTTGTGTGAAAAATTTTCTCAGCGACCGATAATGTAAACCAGTGTGAAGATAACGACCCAGACGCCATCCACAAAATGCCAGTACCAGGAAACAATTTCCGGTGCTTCGCACTTTGGCGTCAGCCATCGCAACGCATCGAAGGCCCAGATGATGGACATGGTCACGACTCCAATGAGTACGTGCAGGCAATGGAATCCGATCAGCAGATAAAAAGTGCTTCCGAACGTGTTCGTACTCGGGAACAGGTGGTACTTGGTCATCAGGTCGTACCACTCGTACCCGGTTCCCACGACAAATTCCAAGCCGAGCAGGATGGTCAGGCCAAACCAGACGAGGTAGAGACCGTGGGCGCCGCGCTTCCTCGCAGAGAGCGCGAAATAGATTGTGAGACTGCTGCTCAACAAGCAGATGGAGTTGATGATCACCAGTCCCAGGTGGAGAGAATTTGCCGGCGTCGGCATTTCTCCTGCAATTTCGCCAGGCATCTTCTCGCCGAGAAAAATGATGTAGGTGATAATCAGCGTCGTGAACAGGGATCCCTCCGTGCAGAGGAATGCCAACAAGCCCGTCTCCCGCGTGGTGAACCGCGACGGTTCAGTGGGTGCGTGGTTTGCGTCAGAGGCTAGGGCGGCGGTGCTCAAGGTCGACTCTTTCCAGTTCGTATTGATTCGTGGTTTCGGGTTGGGTTACTCATGCTTCCAGTCCGGATCGTCGGGATGTTTCAAATCCCACAACGGCCGTCGACTGCGAACATTCGGTGTTTCTTTGAAGTTGTAACAGGGGGGTGGGGACGTGGTGTTCCACTCGAGTGTCCAGGCATCCCACGGATCGTCTCCGGCAATCTTGCCGTTGCGGAGCGAGGAGAAAAAATTGTAGAGGAAGAGCAGAAGACCGATGGCCATCATGAAGGCCCCGATGGTGGAAATCTGGTTCCAGATTGTCCAGCTCGGATCGGTGTAGGTATAGATCCGCCGTGGCATTCCCAGCATGCCCACGATGTGCATCGGAATAAATAAGGCGTTGAAGCCGATGTAGGTGAACGCAAACTGGATGATGCCAAGTCGCTCACTCATCATCCGGCCGAACATCTTGGGATACCAGTAGTAGAATCCGGCAAGAAATGCGAACAGGATCCCGCCGACCAAGGTGTAATGGAAATGGCCGACTAAAAAGGCGCTGTCTGAGGCCTGCCAGTCAAACGGGGGTGACGCCAGCATGATGCCGGTGAGTCCGCCAAACAAAAACAGGGTAAGAAATCCCAGGGCATAGAGCATCGGGGTCTGCAATCGCAGGCGGCCACCGTACATGGTTGCCACCCAATTGAATATTTTGATTCCGGTCGGGATTGCGACCAGCATGGTCGCTCCTGCAAAAAACGTATCGAGGGTATCGCTCAAGCCGACCGTAAACATGTGGTGCGCCCAGACCCCGCAGCTGATAAATCCGATTGCGATGGTCGCAGCGGCCATCGAGAGATACCCGAAGATCACCTTACGGGAAAAAACGGGGATCACCTCCGAGATCACGGCAAAGGCAGGCAGCGCAAGGATATAGACCTCCGGATGACCGAAAAACCAGAAGAGATGCTGCCAGAGCAGGGCGGAGCCTCCCACCTGGGGATCGAAAAAATGGGCCCCGAGGAAACGATCCAGCAGCAACATAAACTGGGCCGCCGCAAACGGTGGAAAAACGAGAAGAATCAAAATGGCATCTACCAGGAAAAGGAGCACATAGAGGGGCATCTTTGTCAGACGCATCCCGGGTGCCCGCATGGTGAAGATCGTGGCGACCATGTTGACCGCCAGGGAGATCGCCCCCACCCCGGTTAGGGTCGTGCCGAGGATCCAGTAGTCGGTTGCATTGCCGCGGGAAAATGCGGGTGAGGTGAGTGGTGCGTAGGCGAACCAGCCGATATCCGGAGCACTCGCCGCGCCGTAGAGACCTTCGGCACCGAGGTAGCTGTAGTAAAGCACGCAGCCGCCGAAAAAGGAGAGCCAGAATCCCATCGCGTTGAGCCGCGGGAAGGCGACGTCTCGGGCGCCGATCATCAGCGGCACCACGAAATTTGCAAAACCGCCGAGCATCGGCATGAGCACGAAGAAAATCATCGTCGTGCCATGCATCGTAAACAACTGGTTGTAGGTATCGGCATCGACCACGGCGCCATTGGGGCCCCAGAGTTGCAACCGGATGATGAGCCCTTGCACGCCACCGAGAATCAGAAACAGGAAGCTCATCAGCAGGTACATGATGCCGATACGTTTGTGATCGACCGATATCACCCAGCCGTGCAGCCGCGTTACCAGCGGTACGGTGGTGGAGTCTTTTGGTGTCGAGGGGGTATCGATGCTTGCCATGTTCTTAGCGGTCGATTTCGTCTCTTTATTTCAAAGTTAGCAGGTAGGCCAAAATGGCGTCGTAATCGGCATCATCAAGTTTCATCTGCGGCATGTAGCATCCCGGCTTGATGCTGTCCGGATCACGCAGCCACTGCAAAAGGTATTTTTTTGTGTTGGGAATAATGCCCGAGGCAAGGGTCCTGCGGCTCATCAGGTGCGTCAGGTCGGGACCAACCTGCCCCCGGGCGAGAGTGCCCTTGATGGTGTGGCAATTGACACAGGCGTTGGTCAGGAACAG
>MPMF02203023.1_pt1 | contig 29215 bp, 25 predicted proteins | sample 1617271 | NCBI WGS metagenome assembly MPMF02 (sample SAMN05944812, study PRJNA350692) | marine metagenome | biome: marine; feature: ODZ; material: water; isolation source: 120 m water sample prefiltered with 30 um filter, filtered on to 0.2 um... | place: Pacific Ocean | collected 2012-04-09... | reverse complement strand
TGGTTGACGCCGTAGTCGTCGTCTCCTTCATCATCAGTTTCATTATCCCCATTGTCTCCAGTTTCATTATCGCCGTTTTCGTCGTGCTCATGTTCCTCAGCACCCACTTTCTCGACATAGATGTCATATGGTGCCCACACCGAATTGTTCATCGCCATTTCCGGCATTCCGGCACTCGAGGTGAGGTGTGGCCAGTTGGCATTCTTCATTGTGGTCCAGTGGGCAAGGTGCTCGACGGTATCTCGTGATGGATCGACTGTGACAGAGAGGATTTCCACCCGCTCACCATAATCCGCACCGAGGGCTTCCTGCAGCTTGCCGAGCTGGTAGGTGACTTGAGGGCAGATGTCAGGGCAGCTGGTGTAGATGAAGGTCATTACCACTATCTTGCCAGTGGTCTCGTTGAAGCTGAAATTGTTGCCATACTGGTCAACCAGCGTGAAGTCGGCCGCCGCCTCCCCAGGTAGTTCGACGCCCCAAAAATTTTCCTCTGAAGGCGTATCGTGTAGGCAGCCTGTCAGCGTCAGCACCAGCGCTAGCAGCATGGCTCGAAAGCTAGAGTTAGTGTTCATTTGCGGGCCACCGGCCCGAGGTATAAATAGCCGCCATAAGTCCGCGTGCAATATGCAACAGGCGGTCCTGCGAGTCTCCGCAATCCTGCTGCTGGTCGTTGCCGTCGCAGCGACTGCAGCCTACCTGTTGGAGGGCGACGGCGGTCCTAGCGGTGGCACCGGCCCCGCGACGGGGCGCCCCTTCGCCGACGCGCTGCTACAGGATGAGGAACATGACCACCGCAATGCGTCGGAACACCAACTTTACACCGACAATATCGAGTATGTTGACTTCAACCCCAATTTTGACAACGCCGAAATTCAAGTCGCCGAAGCGCCTGATGGGCGCACCTACGCCTACCAGGCAGGCTGGAATGAGATGCGTATCATTGATGTCACGGACCCTTACAATATGAGCGAGGTAGGTAGGTACAGCGATCCAAATACTCAGGTGCTTGACGTCAAGTACATCGAATTTGACGCACGCGAATACGTGATTATTCAAAACCAGATTATAGACCCCGGCAACGCTGACCCAGACTTTACCACCTGGAACGATTTCGTACAGGTAGCGGTAACGCTGGTTGATGTCACGAACAAGGCCAACCCAATCTGGGTCGACCACTGGAACGACATTGACCACCCCTCAGGACCACACAACCTCTACACCCACATGATTGACGGCGAGTGGTATATTTTCGTTGCTAACCCGGATTACACAGCCTGTCAAATTGGGAGTGAGGAAGCATGTGGTGGTATTACTATTGCGCACTTGAACCTGCAGGGCTCGGCATCACGCTTACTCGACGAGGTCCCTGCCTCTGGCGAGGGGCACACGATTAACAAAGTAGGCGAGGCCGAAGTGGCATGGTCAACCACCCGTGGCGGCTGGATTTACATCCATGACATGACCGTCCAGAAATGGCCGGGTGAGGACACTAATGACCCACGCTATGGTCACACCTACATCTACGGCGCCTACTGGGAAGCGGGACTACGCATCTTTGACCTCGAAACCATTCCTCACCCAGTCAATACACCAGCCCAATACATAGCGATGGCAACTACCTGTAAGGCGGGGCTTGGCAATCCAGTCACCTGTCGCTGGCGCGCGCCCGAGGTCGGACAGTGGATGGACTTTGCCGACTTGGACCATGACGGGCAGCCCGACTCCAGCACGACCGGTAACGTCAACGGCGGCCGCGCCTCCTACATCTACTACGTTGAGCCCTTCCCGGTACTGGTCGACGGCAGCCACCTGGGTCTCGGCAGCGAGCTGCGCCACGTCACTTTCTGCGCGACCGAGGTCCTAGAGACATCTGTCGGCACCGGGCTGACATACATTCTTGATACCACAGAGTACGAGATGGTTAATGGCAACCTGCGCTTCAAGCCGCAGCTGCTCAGCTACTGGGAGAATCCTTTCGGGGTAGACCACTACATCCCCGGCGGCGAGGAGTGGCTTATTTTCAGTCCACACAACCTAGACAGCGCGTGGTTTCCCACAACACCTGAGACAGATGCTTCTATGGGCGGTAGCTGGGACGGCCGGCTCTACATGGGTAACTACCATACTGGTCTCTGGGTACTCGACTTGGAGACGCTGATGGCGCCACCTGTAGAGAACATGACCGACCTACATTTTGCTGCAACCGTCGGATACTACCTGCCGCACGGCGCCGATGGCCAGACGCTCGATTCCGATTTCTACGACTTCGGCTGGGTGCCGTTCCTTTGGACCGCCGAATACCACAAAGGCTACATCTACCTGAGTTGCATCACTAGCGGCCTATACATTGTGCAACTGGATTTGGATGTGCCGTACACTGGACAGGACTACGGTTAATCCCGCTTCACTGAGATAATCTGTTGCGACTGTGCCGGGCGGTCCCCCCCGCCGGTCTTACAAGCCTCTATTTTGCGCACAATCCCCATCCCTGAAGTCACCTCACCAAAGATAGCGTGCTTGCCGTCGAGCCAGGGGGTTGCAACCGTAGTGAGGAAGAACTGGCTGCCGCCCGTATTGGGGCCGGCGTTGGCCATGCTCAGCAGCCCGGGGCGGTCGTGCTTCAGCTGTGTATGGAACTCGTCCTTGATTTGCCAGCCAGGGCCGCCGGTCCCGGCGCGTGGGCTGCGCGGGTCTTTCGAGTGGGGGCAGCCCGCCTGTAGCATGAAGTCACGAATAACGCGGTGGAAATGGAGGCCGTTGTAGAACCCCTTGTCGACCAGCTTCAGGAAGTTGGCCGTGGTCTGCGGGGCGCGGTTAACGTAAAGCTTCAGCGAGATGTCGCCGGCGCTGGTGCGCATCGTGAGGGTGGTCATGCCGCCGCCACCCGGGCGGGCGATAAAGCGTTGCGGGAAGCTTTTTGAAACCGGGCCTTGCCCGAGCGTGGAGGACCCTGTCAGCACCCCCGATTTCTGGGAGGCCTGCTATCACGCCGGCGAAGACCAGTGGGACCTGGGCCAGCCGACGCCGCTGTTCGAGCGCGTCGCGGCGGAGCTCGAGCCGGGGCGCATATGCCTCATTGGCTGCGGCCGCGGCTGGGACGCAGTCACCTTCGCGAAGGCGGGCTTCACCGTCACCGCCATCGACTTCGCCGAGCCGGCGGTGCTCGCGGCGCGCCGCAACGCGCTCGCGGCGGGCGCCGAGGTGACTGTCCTCAAGGAGGATATTTTCGACCTGCCCGGGGAGCTGCACGGACAGTTCGACTACCTGCTGGAATACACCTGCTTCTGCGCCGTCTCGCCGCTGCGTCGCTTCGAATACGACCGCGTCGCGTGGCAGCTGCTGAAGCCGGGTGGGATGCTCGTCGGCGCGTTCTTCCCGCTCGACAAGCCGCTCGCCGAGGGCGGTCCGCCATGGGGCGTCACCATCAGCGAGCTGCACGCCCTCTTCTCGCTCCACTGGCAGCTTGACCGCGAGGAAGCCCCCGAAGACTCAATCGAGCCGCGCCGCGGCCGCGAAGTGCTGCAATACTGGCGGAAGGTCTAGAGCTCGGCTTCGACCGAATCGGCCGATTCCTCGTCCTCTTCCTCGGGCTCATCGACCGGCGTGAACTTAGTGCCGTAGTAGATGATGCCGGACTCGCTGTCCTCGCCCAGCTTGCGGAAGACCGCCTCGACGCGCATGCCGCGCTTCACCATCTCGGGCGCGACATCGACAATCTGCGCCGTTATGCGTGCGCCTTCGTCCATCTCAATCATTGCCATGGGGTAGGGGCCGTGCATCTCGTAGCCCTGCTGCGGCTGGTAGACCACGGTGTTCGCGACTATCTGGCCGGTGCCAGCGAACTTGTGCTCTTCCATCTTGCCGAGCGACTCGCGGTGGCAACTGGAGCACATCGCGCGCGGCGGGTAGTGATACATGTCGCAACCGGTGCAGTGCGAACCGATCAGGTTGTAGCGCACCGGCATCTCGCGCCAGAAGCGGGGGACCGCCATCAGTTCATCTCCAGCAGGTGGACCACCGCCGTCGCGCCGGTCCCGCCGTGGTTCTCGAGCAGCCCGAGCGTCGCGCCCTTGACCTGCCGCTCGCCGGCGGTGCCGCGCAGCTGCTGCACGATTTCGACCGCCTGCGCGACGCCGGTTGCGCCGGGCGGGTGGCCGCGCGCCTTCAGCCCGCCGCCGGTGTTGACCGGGATGGCACCACCGAGGGCGGTGGCACCATCGAGCGTCAGCTGTCCGGCCGCGCCGCGCTCGGCAAGGCCGATTTCCTCGAGCGCTATCAGTTCGGAGATGGTGAAGTTATCGTGGATTTCGGCGACGCTGACGTCGGTCGCCTTGCGGCCGGCGTGCGCGAACGCCCGCTCGGCGGCGACGCCGATGGCCGGCATGCGACTCAGGCTGGCGCGGTGGTGCAGGCTGAGCGTGTCGGACGCCTGCCCCGAGCCGATAATCGAGACTGGCTTCTTCGAAAATTCCTTGGCGCGGTCGCTGGCGCAGAGCACGACCGCTGCGCCGCCGTCACTCTGCGGCGCACAGTCGAGCATCCGCAGCGGGTCGGAAACCAGCCCCGAGCCGGAGACCGCTTCTGGCTTGATTGGGAATGGAAATTGCGCCTGCGGGTTCAATGCCGCGTGGCCGTGGTTTTTCGAAGCGACGGCCGAGAGCATCTCGCGCGTCGTCCCGAACTCGGTCATGTGTGCCTGTGCCATCATCGCGTGCAGCGACGCAAAGGTTGCGCCCTGCTGCGATTCCCACTCCTCGTCGGCGCCCATCGAGAGCGTGTGCGCCGATTCCGAGTCGCTGACGTCGGTCATCTTCTCGGCGCCGCCAACAACCGCGACGTCGATGAAGCCGCCCGCGACCGCCATGTACGCCTGCCGCAACGCCAGCCCGCCCGAGGCGGAGGCGCTTTCGATGCGCGTCGACGGGACGTGCGCGCCAGCCATGGCGCAGTAGTCGGCAATCAGCGCCGAGACGTGCTCCTGCTGCACCAGCGAACCGGCCGCCATGTTGCCAACGTAGAGCGCGTCGATGTCGTTGCTGCTGATGCCGGCGTCCTGGATTGCCTCCAGCCCCGCCATCAAGCCGAGCTCGCGCAGCGACTTGTCCCACAGTTCGCCGAACTTGGTGACGCCGGCGCCGATAATCGAGACTTCCCTCATCCGCCCGACCCCATGTGGATTTTCCCGCGATACTTGGCGTAGGTGGGATAGTTGATTATTTTCATCCTGCTAATCATCTGCTCGACGGTAACGCTGCGGTCTAGGTTCTCAATGTGGTCAGTGATGGTGATGTCGAACCCGTCGCTGCCGGCGCCCGAGCCGTAGGCGATGGAGAGGATGCGGTCGCCCGGCTTCGCGACATCAAAGACCGCCGCGAGGCCAAGGAAGACTGCGCCGGAGTAGGTGTTGCCAACGCGCGGCGTCATCAGCCCCGTCTCGACCTGTTCGGGGGTGAAGCCCAGCGCCTTGGCGACCCGCAGCGGGAACTTGCCGTTGGGCTGGTGGGTGACGATATACTGGTAGTCCTTCGCCTCGGTTCCCGCCATCTTCATCGTCAGCTGCGCGCAGCTGGCGACGTGCCGGAAGTAGGCTGGCTTGCCAGTGAAGCGGCCGCCGTGGCGCGGGTATTGCTGCCCCTCACGCCGCCAGAAGTCGGGGGTGTCGGTCGTGTAGGAAGTGGTGTGGTTAATTTCGGCAATCACCTTGTCGCGCCCGATCAGGAACGCGCCGCCGCCCGCCGAGGCGGAATATTCCAGCGCATCGCCCGGCGCCGCCTGCGAAGTGTCGACGCCAATCGCGAGGCCGTAGTCAATCTGTTTGTCGCCCACCATCCCGAGGCAGGTCTGGATGGCAGCGGTCCCCGCCTTACAGGCGAACTCGTAGTCGGCCGCCGTCAGGTAGGGCGTCGCGCAGACCGCCTCCGCCACGACGGTCGAACTGGGCTTGACCGCATAGGGATGTGACTCAGAGCCGGTGTAGATTGCGCCAACCTGCTGGCCGGTCACACCGCAGCGCTTCATCGCCGTGCGGGCGGACTCGACCGCGATGGTAATCACGTCCTCGTCTGGCCCCGGGACCGACTTGGAGTAGACGTTCAGGTTGCGCGCCATGGCGCTGCCGTCCTGACCCCACACCGAGGCAATCTCGGTGGTCTCAATCTTGTAGCGCGGAATATACGCGCCATAGCTTACGATTCCATTCATAATTTCTCCAGTCCTGCCTGAACCTGCCCGAGGGAAAGTTCAGTACTGACGAGTACAATCCGTTCCATTTCCGCCAGCTTGGCAGCCAGCTTGTCAACGTTGCCAGGCTGGATGTAGCAGACCATCCGTGGCTTGACCGGGTGCGCCCGCACCGCAATCATCGGCGAGCGGCCGAACTTGACTCCCGTAAAGAAAAGCGCACGCTCGTTGGACCAGCCGTACATCTGGCCGAAGTTGGTGCCCGAGAAAGTGGTAATCGCGCGTAGCGCGTCAACGATAGTGTAGCCGTAGATGGGGCGTTCCAGTTCCTCCTCCCCGGAGAGCACCTTGCCGCCAGTCGCCTCGACGATGCTCGTAATCGGCAGCCCGATGGCGAATTCCTGGATGCTGGTGATGGCCGAGTTGCCTTGCTGCCCCTCCATGTTGGTCACGATGCGGCCGCCGTGCGCGCGGTCGTAGCTCACCATGGTTTCGACCAGCCGTCGCACGGTCCCGATACCGGGCGAGCGGCGGCGGCCTTTCTCGAAATCGCACACCACGCTCGGATTCACCCCGAGGAGGCTCGCCAGCTGCTTCTGTGAAAGCTGGAAGATTTCGCGCCACTTGCGGAGCGTCTCACCAGGGCTGTCCGAGACCACGATTTCACCCGCCATACGGCGAGTCAGCTGGGCGTCCACGCGGCGGCAGCCAGAGGGTCTATATAACGATAAGCGTATCCCACTTCGTCAATCGTCAAACATGCGGGGCGGCAGGGGCTGCTGGCCGTTGGCCGGCTTGCAGACGACCTATATAAATACCGCTGGTAGTGCAATCGTGTGTCCCATTCAGTCTTCACACCGCATTCGCTCTTCCTGGCTCGCGGCACCGGCACTCATCGCGAGAAGCTCGCCTCGTTTGAGCTGGCGCTGCGCGAGGCGGGCATCGAGTGCTACAACCTCGTGTCGGTTTCCTCCATCCTGCCACCGCGCTGCGAGTTTGTCGAGCTGGTGGATGGAACAGGATTGCTCCAGCCGGGACAGGTGGTCCCGGTTGTCATGGCTCGCAGCGACAGCAACGTGCCGGGGACGCTTGTCAGCTCCGGCGTCGGCGTCGCGGTGCCGCGTAACCGCGACCACTATGGTTACCTCTCCGAGCACCACGCCACCGGTATGGGCGAGCAGGAGATGGAGGATTACGTCGAGGACCTCGCCGCCGAGATGCTCGCGACTACCTACGGCATCGCGTTCGACCCTGACGCGTCGTGGGATGAAAAACGTGAAATCTGGAGCATCGACAACCGCATCGTGCGCACCCGTTCAGTGAACCAGGTCGCGACCGTTGGCGAGAATGGTTTCTGGACCACGACCGTCGCTGCGGCGGTGCTGGTACTCTGACGGGAACCGCTTAATACCGGGAGCACATCGTCGAGGCAGCATGGCCGAGGCGCGCACTCTCTGGACATACCGGGACAAGTCGCTAATTACCACTATGGCGATCGGTAGCGAGGGGGAGTTCTGCGCTGTCGGTAGCCGGCAGAGTGGAATCACGTTCCTCGGGCCGGACGGCCGGCAGCTCTGGCGGCAGCAAGAAATATCCGACATCCGCGATATCTCGCTCGCCGGCAACGCGCGTGCGGTACTGGTCGCCAGCGGCGACAACTCCATCCACTACCTCGACCGGCGCGGACGCGAAATATGGTCTCGCAGTACCAGCCACTCCGCGACTGCGGTTGGTGTCTCCAACCGCGCCGACCTAATCGTTGTTGGCACCCGCCGGGGCAACCTCTCTGCCTACGACCGCACCGGCAAGCTGCTTTGGGAGCACCAGCCGGGCGGGACCGACTTCCGCATCAACGACGTCGCCATCTCGGCCAACGGCCACTACGTCGTCGTCGGGACCGACTACATGCACATCTACCTCTACGACGCGAAGGGGAACGTGCTGTGGGGCACCGAGACCACCGGCAAGGTGCTCGAGGCGTGCGTCAGCAACAACGGAGACTACATCGGCTACATGACCGATGACAACCGCATCTACTTTGCGGTCAAGAATTCGCGCGTCATCTGGGAATACCACTTCAACCGCCAGCCGCTCTGGATTGACATGGCCTCGACCGCCGACTTCCTCGTCGTCGGCGAGAGCCCGCGCAAGGTCTCGGTCTTCACCAAATCAGGCCGCCGCGCCTGGAGCTTCGAGCTCCCTGACGGCAGCCCTGTCGGCCGCATGGCGCGCAGCGGCGGCCACGTGTTGGTTGGCGGCCGCAAGGGGGGCGCCACCATGCTCGGCATCGAGGCGTTCCTCGCGAAACTGCAGCGGCAGTCGCAGCGGCAGGTCGAGCGCGCGCGCAGCGAGGGGCTCGACACACAGGAGGCGGAGCAGCTGCTCTACGCTGCCAAGCGCGCGCTGGCCGACGGGTCGCATCAGGAATTCCTCGAAACTATCGGCAAGGCCAATGCCGCCGCGCAGGAGGCGCCCCTGGCGCGCAAGCAGGAGAAAAAGTCTGTCACCGGAGCAGGAGGCGATAGCAACGCCTGCGGCAGTTGCGGGACGGGCAACCCCTCTGGCTTCCAGTTCTGCGGTGGCTGCGGCCAGAAACTCTCGTTCAGCTGTGCTGGCTGCGGGACGCCGGCGCAACCCGATTTCAAGTTCTGTGGCAATTGCGGCCACACTCTCTGACGATACGGGCTGAGCAGGTTGTTTAATACCTGAGCGGTTGCCCCCCATGGCCTCCACGACTCCCTCCCGTTTGCTCGAGAACGCAATGAAGTACGCCGACCAGCCGGCGCTTTCATCACCGTCAGGCGACGACTGGATGACCGAGACCTGGTCCGAAGTCACTGAATTCGTGATGGACATCGCCAAGTCGCTGGTCGCGCTGGGCTTCGAGCCGGGCGATAAACTGAGCATTTACAGCTACAACCGTCGCGAATGGTATGGTGGCTACCTCGCCGCGCAGATGGCGGGCGGTGCCGGAGTTGGCATCTACCACACTTCGTCGGCCGAGGAGGTCGAGTGGATTGCCGGCAACTCGGAATCGAAAGTGCTGTTTGTCGGTGACAACCCGATGGCGGCTGGCGACAATGACAAGATGCCGCAGCACCGGCTGATGCAAGTCATAGACGGCCTGCCCGCGGTCGAGCACTTCGTGCTGCTGCCGGGCGTAGGTGGAGTAGAGCACGAGCGGATGATGACCTGGGATGCGTTCATGGGTCACGGCAGCGGAGTCGAGACCGCGACGCTCCACGAGCGCGTCGGCGCGCTGACCGACGCCGATACGAGCGCGCTTATCTACACTTCCGGGACAACGGGCAACCCCAAGGGCGTCGTGCTGACGCACGGCAACTGGAATTTCGAGGTCAAGGCGGCCGACTTCGCCTTCCTGTTTACTCAGGGGGAGCGCTATGTTTCGTGGCTGCCGCTGGCGCACGTTTTCGGCCAGTTGATTGACAACCATTACTGGGTCGACAAGGCGATGCACATGTATGTGGCGGACAACCCGCTCAACGTCGTCGACCTCGCCAAGGAGGTGCAGCCGCACCTGTTCATCGGCGTCCCCCGCATCTACGAGAAAATATATTCCAATGTCAAGGCCGCTATTGATAGTAAGGCCTATCTCCGCATCGGTCTCAGGTCGCCGATTGCGAGTATCTTCCGCAAGATACTGAGGAAGAAGACCGGGATGAAGGCGTGCCGCTTCGCCGTCACCGGCGCGGCGCCCATCAATCCAGATATCCTGGAGCTGTTCCAGTCGCTCGGCATCCCCATCTTTGAGGGATACGGTATGACCGAGAACACGGCGGGCGCGACGCTCAACTACGCCGAGCAGAACCGCGTCGGCAGCGTCGGCCCAGTATTCCCCGGTACCGAGATGAAGGTGGCCGACGATGGCGAGCTGCTGATTCGCGGCCCGCACGTCATGAAGGGCTACTACAAGGACCAGAAGGCGACCGATGCGGTGCTCCGCGACGGCTGGCTCTACACCGGAGACGTCGGAACAATTGACAGCGACGGCTTCGTGAAAATCACCGGTCGCAAGAAGGAAATTTACGTCAGCTCGGGCGGCAAGAACATCGCGCCGCTGGTCATCGAGGAGACCATGAAATCGATGCCACTGGTGTCGCAATGCTTCTTGGTCGGCGACGCCCGCAAGTACTGTTCGGCGCTGTTGACGCTCGACGCTTTCGCCATCATGCGCGACAAGCTCGGGATGGACCCGCTCAAAATACCCAAGAATCCTGTCGAGCAGGTGGCGAAGCTGGAGGAGCTGGGGCATCCGCTGGAGGAATACACCGGCTCGGCCGACATCCGCGCTGAAATCCAGGCGCAGGTGGACGAGCTGAACCAGAAATTTTCGAACCCCGAACAGGTCAAGAAATTCGCCCTCCTGCCGCGCGACTTCACCGTCGACGACGGCGAGCTGACTCCCACGCTCAAAATCAAGCGCAACCCCATCGCCGCGAACTGGGCGGCGGAAATCGAGTCGCTCTACGCCGACGCATGAGCCTGCTGCGCGCCAGCTTCGCGCTTTGCGGCATCCTTGCGCTCGCCAACACTCTGCTGGCGGAGCGCGCGCTGGTCGAGTATCTGGCGTATCTGGCGGCGCTGGCGGCGTTCGGCCTTGCGGCGTGGTGGCCCGACCCGCTGCCGCCGCCCCCCGTGCCGGGGCAGTGGTCGGTGCCCGCCGTGGAGCGCGAACGCGCGCACGCCGAGTGCAGCGGCTGCGGACGCGAAGTGGATGCTGGCTGGTCGATGTGTCCCTACTGCTCGGCGCGGCTGTAGCAAGCGCGGCGGCTGCGCTTGTGGCTCCGGCAGTCTAAAGAGCCCCAAGGATAGTGGGGACCATGGCCCAGACGGAGGTCGGTCGGGTTGACAAGTATTTCCGCAAGGTAGGCGTCGTGGCACTCGAGCTGAGTGCGGCCATCGCAGTCGGCGACAAGCTGCGCTTCTCCGGCGCCACTACCAACTTCGAGATGAAGCTGGAGTCGATGCAGATTGACCATGAGGTGGTCGAGAGCGCCGCCGCAGGCGCGGACGTCGGCATCGCGGTACCGGAGCGGGTGCGGCGCAGCGACACGGTCTATCGCGTCAGCGACTGACGCCAACTTTATCACCCGCCGACGCTCCACCGCCATAATGCGACGACTTGCGGCAATCCTGCTGGCGGTGCTGCTGCTGGCGGGCAACTTGCAGTTGCCTGCGGCGAGCGAACCGGCTGCGCCAGCCGCTTCCACGGTGCCAGCGCCAGCGACCGCCGACGACACGCCGCCGGCCGCGCCGTGGTGGGAGCGCACGTCGCGCGACGCGGACCGCAACGGCCTCGTTGACTGGCTCGAAACGCGCGATGCGTCCACGGCTGTCGGGGTTTCCTACGGATACCAGCCGGGCGAGCGCGAGCTGGAGTCGCTGCTGCTGGCGGGCTTCGAGCCGCGGCTGCTGCTCTCCGACGCGGTGCTGCTCGGCCCTATCGCTCCCGAGCGCTTCGCGCTGGCTGCGTCGCTGCCGGGGGTCGTGATGGTCGAGCCGTATGGCAAGGTCGTGTTCTACGGCGACGTGCAGACGCCCAATATCAAGGCGAAAAATTCGACTGCTTACCCCATGGGTGCGTGGGACCTAGGTTACACCGGCCGTGGGGTCAACATCGCGATTGTTGATACGGGTATCGACGATGGCCATCCGGGGCTGACTGGGAAATTCGTGGCGGGGTTCGACGCGGTCTGCACCGATGACGAGGCCTGTATCCTGACTGTCGGCGACGGCTCCGGCGATTACGGTGTGTTGAGCCAGGAAGACGACGGCAGCTTCAACCCGGACGACAAGAACCAGCACGGCACTGCCTGCTCGGGAATGGCGACCTCCACCGGGCTGCTGCCCGACGGGACACTCAGCGACTATCAGGGCGCCGCGCCCGACGCGTCGCTGGTCGACGTGCGCATCGGCACCGCGCTGGGCGCAGGGCCGTTCGAGAACTCGTTTCTCGAGCAGGAATTCTACGAGTCGGCCATGAACGGCCTGCAATGGGTTCTCGATAACCGCGATAATCCGTGGGCTGGCGCGGACGAGGCGAACCACGGCATCGACATCGTTTCGCTCTCGTGGGGCATAATCTCGGAAGATCCAGAAGGGTCGGACGGCACCGACATGCACTCGCGGCGGCTCGACGAACTGAGCGAGGCGGGCGTCGTCGTCAGCGTTGCCGCCGGCAACGACGGCCCCAACAACGATGGCCTCTCGGGGATGGGCTCGTCGAGCCTCTCGGTCACGGTCGGTGCACTCGACGACCAGAACACCATCGAGCGCGGCGACGACACCATCGCCGGCTACAGCAGCCGCGGCCCGCGGCGCGACAACAATGATGGCTACCCCTATGACGAGCTGAAGCCCGACATAAGCGCGTCCGGCAGTAATATCGTGCAGGCTGAGGCGTGCACGAACAGGATTCCCCCGACGCGCTGTGACGCTACGAACAACGGCTACTCCGGCCGTGGCTCCGGCACTAGTTACGCGACGCCGTCGGTGGCGGGGGTGATGGCACTGCTGCTCGAGGTCAACGACAACCTGACCCCTGCCGTGGTCAGGGAAATCCTGCGCACCACCGCCGAGCCGCGCGGCGAGCCGACCTACCCCGAACTGGACCTGTTCTGGAACCGCGATTTCGGCTGGGGCATGGTCGACGCGCTGCTGGCGGTCGAGGAGGCGACAAAGCTGGAAGACCCCGAGAACGTCGATGTTGAGCTGCAGGCGCACATCCTCGAGACCATCACGAACGACTCCGTCGTCATCAAGGGCGTCTCGTGGGCGCGGCTCGGCAACGTCTCGGCGGTGCAGTACCGCATCGATGGCGGGCCGTGGCGCGAGGTGCACGACTACGCGGTCGCACTGCCGCAGCCGACCGGCGCCTACATTCCGTGGTCCATCACGCTCAGTGAGGAAGAACTGGCGTTCAGCGGCAACCACGCGCTCTTCGTCCGCGCGCTCGGCAACGACGGCTTCCACTCGCTGACGCCGCATGTCCATTTCGTTGCCGACGGTTTCACTCCCGAGTCGAGCGCGCGCGACTTGCTGCCGCTGATTCTCGCCCTTGCGGTGGCGCTGGGCGGCACGGTCGCGGTCGTTGCGTGGCGCGGTGGTTACCTTACGGCGCCGCGCGATTAGTCGCGCGATTATTTCCTGCGCTCGCTTCGTGCGCCAACAACCACTCCTTCGCGCCCGGCAGTCCCGACCATCCTCCCGGGTCGCTGACGCCGACCGCGCGGTGGCATGGTATCAGCACCGGAATCGGGTTTCGCGCGCACGCCTGCCCCACCGCCTGCGCGGCGCGAGGCGACCCGGCCCGCGCCGCCAACTCACCGTAGGTGGCGGTCTCGCCCGCCGGGACCGCGCGCAGCGCTTCCCAGACGCGCTGCTGGAAGGCGGTGCCGCCGGGGCGCAGCATGAGCGCGGGTGGTTCGCCGGCGTCGAAATACGCGCTGAGCACCCTCGCGACGCGCTCGCCCGCTGGCGAGCGAGGTCCGTCGCCGGCGGCCTTCGCGGGCGCGCCAGTGCGTGGGGAGCGGGGGAACTCTAGCCGTGTGACCACGTCGCCGTCAAGCGTCAGCGCCAGCGGGCCGAGCGGCGAAGCGACCGCGAACTGTTCCATCGCGCGGGGAGCCGCGGCCGCTTTTTAGCGTTGCTCGACCGGCCGCTTTCAAAAACAAAATTTTTTGAAATAGGGTTAAATACTCGTCTTCTCGGGAGGCGGCATGTCGCAATACCTAGTTTGGTTCCTGCTCTGGCTCTGCGTCTGCCTGATGCCTGTCGGTTACGACCGGGCCAGGTTCGGCGTCACGAAAATCAGGTCTGACTTTTCTGACCTTCCCGAATTCTTCCGAAACGCCCGCTTCGTCAGCGTCAGCGGCTTCATCCTTTTTCCGCTCGCCAGTGGCATATTCTGGGCGGTAGCGTTGGTCGGCTGGGCGGTATTCCAGGACTTTACCTTTGCGAGCTGGACTGGCTCCATCCTGGGAATCCTGTCACTCTCAATCGTTTTCCTGGTGGTGGGAACCGCGACTCGCTACATCACGGTCGGGTATGTCCGTGGCAAGAACCCTGACCTGGCCGACGTCACGGGGCACCTCCAGTATACCGGTCTCCGCCCGTTCGTCGCAATTGGCATTATCATTCTGCTGCTGGCGGCAAACATCACCCCGCAGATGGGCAATCTGGAGTTCAACCCAATGTTCAGCGACCTGAACGAGAGTGTCGACAACACCGCCGCACCTGCCAACTACCTGACTGACCCCAACGAGGTTCGCGTCATTTCCTGGTACCTCGCCACGCAATATCTGGTGCGTTCGTACGGCGATTCAGCCTCCTCGCTAAGCACTGATGAGTGGGAAATGATGGAATACACCGACCCCACACTGGTCAACGGCGAATTCGTCTGGGTCAACGCACCCAAGTTCGAGGCCTGGAAATGGACCGGGGGTAAGCAGGTGCCGTTCTACGTGACGGTCGCCAATGACCCTGCCAACATGTCGAGCGAAGGCTTCGATCCGGTCCGGAGTTCGGACGAGGGTTTCGCGGTCCACGTCTCGCAAATTAGCTGGGCAAACCGGATTGACCAGCTCCTGTTCGATGATTACGCACTGGAACTGGTCAAGGTGCAGGTGCGCTTTGACATTGACGACGAACAGAACCCATTCTGGATTGTCTACCTCGGCCAGCGCGGCATCATTAGAGATGTCGTGACGCTGGAGAAAATCCTGATAGTCAACGCCCGTGACATCGACGACCATGCAGTCTACGATGTCGACGACCCGGAAATCCCGGCCTGGCTGGAGGTAGTCTACCCCGACTACTACGTCGAGGACTGGGCCAAACTGTGGGGCGAATGGCGGGAGGGCATCATCTATCACATGTTCACGAAAACGCACCTCTCCGTCCCGTCCGATTCGGCGCGCTTCATTGTGCTCAACGGGCAGACCTACTGGTACATCCCAATGACCCAGCTCAGCTCCGACGTGCTTGCGGGCTACATCTTGGTTGACACTCGCAGCGGGGAAGCAGTGTACCACAACCGCGAGGCGAAGTCGCTCGCTAACCTTTACACTGCCGAGGAACAGGTCTATGCATACCTCGCCAGCGGTGCCGAGGGTTTCAGCCAGCTGCGGATTGACGAAGGCTACCTCTACCCGATTATGACAGATTCCGGCGCCGTGCGGGACGCCTACATCTTTCCGCTCTACAGCGGCTTCTCAATCCAGAAATTCGCGCTGGTTGATGCGGAGGAGTATACGCAGACTCCCGTCCTCGAAACCAGCCTCGAGTCTGCCCTCACGAAATACCAGTCCCGAGCCTGGGGCGAGGCGCAGGCGAACCTCAGCTATGACTGGGTCGAGTGGCGGCTCGAGAACGGCTATTGCGAGGAAGAGGAGTGTGTCGTGACTGCCGGTTCCGCAACTTACGTCATTACTGAGGACGACCTTGCGGGTGGCGCCATCAACGACGGCGCCAACGAGTGGCGCGAACTGAAGCTGGCGGTGAGCGAATTCGAGCGAACCGGCAACGCCACCATTTTCGTAACAGTCAATTCAAGCCTGGTGAACGACGTGGATTACGAAGGCTCCGATCTGGTGGAAAGGGAACAGTAGTTTCGCAGCTCCGCCTCCGGGCGGCTACTAATAGCGGAGCCGCCGACCGGACGCCGGGAACTGGTAGCTCCGCACGGCCATTTCCCGATGACGAGGGTGGTAACCGGGATTGGCGACCGCAGGCTTATATCGCTTTTGAATCTCGCGGGGGGATGGTTGCGCGACCGCTGCTGCTTGGAGGCCTCCTGCTTCTGGTGCTGGGGCTGCTGGGAGAATTCCTGATTTTCCCCGGGATGCTCGCGTCGGACGGTGGCGAGTTCGCGGCGCAAATCAGCAGCTCGGGTGATATCGAGACCTTCAACGACTATGACGTGGGCGACAGTGTCACCATCGTTGACACGGTTGCCCGCATCCAGCTTGACGAAGGGCAGACCCGCGTCTGGCTCGCGAGTATCGGTGCTGCGGACACCGACATCGCGTTCCGTTTCAACGGCGACCTGCTCGCCGATTTCGCGCCGGACGACAGGGTCGTGATTGCCTTCGAGGTTGCCCAGATCGGCTCGGGCGAGACGCCCGCCGGCTATGAGACCAACGCCAACGCGCTGCCGGCCGACGCGATTACGCCGCGCTACTCATCGACGACCGAGATGGCGTTTGCGGGACTCGCGGCGCTCGGCCTCGGGCTCGTTGCCTTTGGTGGCTTCAACTCCTGGCGTGGCGGCGGCGCCCCGGAAGATGACTGGGACGCGCCCGCTGCGCCCGCGGCTGTGCCCATGGCTGCACCGCTCGCGATGACACCTGCCGCTCCGGCGATGGCTGCCGCAGCTCCAGCTGCGGCAGCTCCGGTCGCGCAGCCGGTTACCATCCAGTGCCCTGCCTGCCAGGCCGGGCTCCAGATTAACGACCCGACGCGTCCGCTTAACATCACCTGTCCAGCGTGCCAGGCGGGGATGGTGGTGAGATAATGTACGAACGAAAACCCTTCGCAGCAATCATGGTCACGATGCTGTTCCTCACCGGTTGCCTCGGCACCGGCGGCGGCATCGGTTCCAACCAGAACCCGCAGTCGGTCGTCACGCTTACGGACGGCACAAATGTAGTCAATGTCGGCGACACAGTCCAGCTCGACGGCTCGCAGTCGTGGGACGAGGACGGCGCCCTCAAGTCGTGGAACTGGGACTATGGCGACGGCCAGTCCGGTTCCGGCCAGATTGTGACGCACAAATACTTCCAGCCGGGCGAATACATTGTCGCGCTGGCGGTCACCGACGACAAGGGCGCGGTCGGCAACAACGACCACCGGCTGACCTACGTCACGGTGCTGCCGCTGGAGACCAGCGATTCCGGTTCGTCGCCGCCGACAGCGATGATTTCCGCCTCCGCCTCGGTCGTCAAGCCGGGCAGCACGGTCCGCTTCTCGGGCGCCGCCTCGTGGGGCTGGTCCGACGGAAGCGCCTCGACCAGCGCGGTCACCGGCTGGCAGTGGCAATTCGGCGACGGGGCGACCGGCAACGGGGTCGAGACCACCCACGTCTTCGGCAGCGGCGGCGGGCTGACCAGCGACCGCACCACCGGCAACTATCCGGTCATACTGACCGTCACGGGCGAGAACGGTCTCACCAGCAGTGCGGTCTACACTATCCGCGTCATCCGCGAGAAAGCGGTAGCGGGCGAGGTGAAGAATCCCGACACGTTTACGACGGTCTCAATCGGTGACCCGCAGGAACTGGACCCGGCTCACGCCTACGACACCGCCTCGGGCGCGGTCATCATGAACGCCTACGAGACGCTGGTCTGGTATGAGCGCGAGCGGACCGACAAGCTGAAGCCAATGCTGGCGACCGTGGTTCCGACGCAGGCCAACGGCGGCATATCGCCTGACGGGCTCACCTATACCTTCAATATTCGCCAGAACGTAAAATTCCACGACGGTTCGACGCTGACGGCCGACGACGTCGTCTTTTCGATAAAGCGGCTGGTGGTAATGAACCTTGCCGACGGCCCGGCCTGGATGTATACCGAAATCCTGAACGAGAGCGGCATCCAGAAGATTGACCAGTATACGGTCCAGTTCACGCTGACCGAATCGGCGCCGCGCTTCCTCTCGATTATGGCCTACAACGCCGCCGCCATCCTCTCGCAGAACTGGGTTGCCTTCCGGGGCTGCGGCACCCCCATCGAGGGCGTCCCGTGCGAAAACATCGAGCGCGACGCCATGGGCACCGGCCCGTACAAGTTCGTCAAGTGGGTTCCCGACCAGTATGTGCTGATGGAATACCACCCCGACTACTGGGGCGGCTGGTCAATCGCCGAGCGCAAGGCTCAGGGCTACCCGGACGGCTTCATCAAGACCGTCTACATGAAGAAGAACAACGACAAGGATTCGCGCATCTTGGAGCTGCTCGCAGGCGACGCCGACTTTGCATACGTCCCGATTGCCGATCGCGACAAGATTGATGGCAAGGATGGCATCCGTATCATGGAGGGGCAGCCGACCTTCAGCATGGGGTTCATCGGCTTCAACCATGATATCCAGAATTGGGAGCAGACCGCTCCCTCGTCCGACTTCTTCGCCGACATCAACGTCCGCAAGGCGTTCTGCTACGCGTTCCCCTACCAGCAGTTCATCACCGATGAACTGGACGACCACGCGCTCAAGCCCAAGGGACCGGTCCCGGCCGGGATGCTTGGCTACAACGAATACGGTCCGGAATACGATTTCGACCTAGAGCAGGCTGAATACTACTTCAAGGAAGCTGGTGTCTGGGACACCGGCTTCACGCTGACGGTCTACTACAACTCGGGCAACACCGCGCGTGAGAACGGGCTGCTGATGCTCGAGAACAACGTCGAGTCGCTCAACGCCAAGTTCGACCTTGTGGTACAGGGGCTTGAGTGGCCCGACTACCTCGACAAGTTCATCCAGTCCGAGATGCCGCTCTTCTTCCTTGGCTGGGCGCCCGACTACGCCGACCCGCACGACTACGTCCAACCGTTCCTGCACAGCAACGGCCACTTCCCGTACTACCTCTCCTACCAGAATGATGAGCTGGACCAGCTCATCATGGACGCCGCGCGCGAGACCGATGACGCGACCCGCATCCAGCTCTACGCCGACATCATCGACCTGGAGCACGAGGAGGCTATCTACATCTGGACCCATCAGGGTATCACTTTCCACGTTGAGCGCGACTGGGTCGATGGCTGGTATTCAAACCCGATGTATGGCGGCACCTACTACTACTCGCTGAGCAAGGGCTGAGCGGTTTTTAGCGGCGGTTGCCTGCCGCTGCCGTGAAGCTGTGGCAATACGTGTTGCGGAGGCTGGCTTTCACCATCCCGGTGATGCTGGGGGTGACGCTCATCACCTTCTCGCTCTCGAACCTGATGGGCGACCCGGTCGCACCCTACGTCACCGAGAAATCGACCCCCGAGCAGATTGAGGAACTGCGCAAGCTGCACAACCTCGACAAGTCGCTCTCGGTCCGCTACTTCACCTACATCAACAACCTGCTCCACGGCGAATGGGGCTACTCGCAGACCATCAACCAACCGGTGTCGGATGCCATCGTGTTGAAATTTGCTGCGACTCTCGAACTTTCGTTGTTAGCATTCGCCGTCGCGGTCGCGACTGCATTACCGCTCGGCATCTTCTCCAGCGTCAAGCATAATCGCTGGGAGGACCACTGGATTCGGCTCTTCGCGCTCTTCGGCTCGGCGGTGCCAATTTTCTGGTTCGCGCTCATCCTGAAATATTTCCTCGCCTTTCAGTGGGGCGACGCGACGCAGCTGCCACTGGGCTACCGCTACGACGCCATCCTGTGGGATTTGGAAGACCCGATTGAGCAACGCACCGGGTTGTTGCTGGTCGACGCGTTGTTGGCGGGCTCATGGATTCATTTCAAGGACGCACTGATGCATATGCTGCTGCCGGCAACAACGCTGGCGTATGCCTCCATGGCGACCACCATCCGGCTGATGCGCGGGAGCATGCTCGACGTGCTCGAGCAGGATTACGTGCGCACCGCGCGCGCCAAAGGGCTGCCCGAGCACAAGGTGGTCGTCAACCACGCTGCGCGCAACGCCATGATTCCGACCGTGACATTGCTTGGCCTCGCGTTCGGTGGGCTGCTCAATGGCTCGGTGCTGACCGAGACGGTCTGGCAATGGCCAGGGCTAGGATTATGGGCGGTGACCGCGATGCGCAACCTCGACACCGCTGCTATCCTGGGCTACACGCTCTTCGCCGGGATGCTCTACGTGCTCGCTAATCTCGTCGTCGACGTTGCCTACGCCTGGCTCGACCCTCGCGTTGAGCTGAGCGGCGATGTAGGGCTCGCCGAGTGGGTCATCGCCGGGATGGCCATCCTGCTGCTCGCCGTTACATGGCTAAGCGTCGACCTCGGTCTCGGCCTGGCCCAGCTGCTGCTCTACGCACTGCTGCTGGGTGCTCTGGTGGGGCTGGTGTGGCAGCTTCCATTGCGCGCCAGCTTTAGTGTCTGTGGAATTCTGGCGTTTGTAGATGCACTGCTGGCGGAGAGCGTGCTGGTTGAATACATCGCCTACTTGATGGCGCTGGCTGCCTTCGGTCTGGTGGCTTTGTGGCCAGGCCATCTGCCGCAACAGGACCATCGCGATTTCCTGGCGCGGCTGCAGGAATACCTGTGGGTGCCGCTACTGGCGGGAGGGACCGTGCTGGCGGTCCTCGGAATTTTCCGGGGCTACGCGACCGAGATGGTTCTGCTGTTCGTGCTGTTCCTGCTGGTGCGGCTGGCGCTCAACTGGCGGGATTTTGTTGCCGAAATCCCGCCACGCCGGGCAGAGCTGCGGCGCATGGCGCACCAGCTGCGGCGTAACCCGCTGGCGCTGCTGGGGCTATTCATCGCGCTCGCCATCCTGCTGGTCGCGCTCATGGCGCCATTCCTGGCGCCGCTCGAGCCGGGGCAGCGCGACGCCGACCGCATGGTTGAGCACTTCGAGTTCAACCACGACCTGCAGCCGCCCTGCTACTGGTCCTGCACTGGCGAGCGGGGCGAAGCCGACGGCTACATCCTCGGCTCGACCAGCAAGGGCTACGACATCTGGTACGGCATCATCTGGGGCAGCCGCACCTCACTCGACGTGGCGCTGAAGGTGGTCATCAGCGGCACCTTCATCGCCGTCGTGCTGGGGGTAATTTCGGGCTACTACGGCGGGCGCGTCGACGAAATCATGATGCGCATCACCGATGTCTTCCTTGCAATTCCGGGGCTGATACTGGCGCTGGCGATTGTGGCAGTGACGAATAATCCCTCGATTGAATACCTGATGTATGCGCTGATAATCGTCTGGTGGCCCGGTTTCACGCGCATCGTGCGGGCGCAGGCGCTCACCGTCCGCAACCTGCCATACGTCGAGGCGGCTCGCGCTGCCGGCGCGAGCGACTTCCGCATCATCTTCCGGCACGTACTGCCTAACTGCCTGACGCCGGTGGTCATCGCCGCGACAATGGACATGGGGTCAATCGTGCTGGTGCTGGCGGGGCTGGGCTACCTCGGCTTCGGCGGCGGTCCCGACCTAGCCGAGTGGGGCAAGCTGGTCGGCTACGGGCAGGAGCACCTGCTGGCGGGCGACTGGTGGGCGTTCTTCTTCCCGGGACTGGCGATTGCGCTCTGGGCGCTGGCGTTCTACCTGCTCGGTGACGGACTGCGGGATATTCTTGACCCGCGGCAGAGGGAATGATGTTACGCGTCGAGAACCTCGTCACCCGCTTCCACACTTACGACGGTGTCGTGCGCGCGCTCGAAGGGGTCAGTTTCGAGGTGCACGAAGGAGAAATATTCGGGTTGGTCGGCGAGACCGGCTGCGGCAAGTCGGTCACCACCTATTCGACGCTGCGGCTGCTCCCCTCGACCGGTCGCGTCCACTCCGGCCGCATCACCCTCTCCGGCGAGTCGCTGCTCGACGCGAGCGAATCGCGGATGCGCGAAGTGCGCGGCGGCGAAATCGCGATGATATTCCAAGACCCGCTCTCGGCGCTCAATCCGGTGATGCGCGTCGGCGACCAGATTGCCGAGTCGGTATGGCTGCACGACGACCTGCCCGACGCGGACGCGGTCGCCGCGCGCGTTGAGGAAGTGCTGGGAGAGGTGCGGATGCCCGACCCCGCCGGCGCTGCGCGCGCGTTCCCGCACGAGCTTTCGGGGGGCATGCAGCAGCGGGTGATGATTGCGATGGCGCTCGCGGGGCGGCCGAAGATGCTGATTGCCGACGAGCCGACGACGGCGCTCGACGTCACCATCCAGAGCCAGGTCCTGCAACTGCTGCGGCAGCTGAAGCAGGAGGCGGGGCTGACGGTGTTGCTCATCACACACGACCTTGGTGTCGTGGCGGAGCTGTGCGACCGCGTCGCCGTGATGTATGCCGGGACGATTGTCGAGACTGCCCCCGTCGAGGAGCTATTCAGCGACCCGAAGCACCCCTACACGGAGGGGTTGCTGGCGGCGCTCCCGGGCGCCAGCGAAACGCTGGCACCAGTGCCTGGACGCGTGCCTGATCTGCTCGCGCCGCCGTCCGGCTGCCGTTTCCACCCGCGCTGCCCGCTGGCGGTCGACCGCTGCCGAGCAGAGGCGCCGGAGCTGCGCGGCGACACGCGACAGGTGGCGTGCCACGAGGTCGAGCCATGATACTGCGCACGCACGTACTGGCGAAGCATTTCCCCATCCGGGATTTCCTCGGCCGCGTCGAGGGGCAGGTCCGCGCGCTCGACGGCGTTACGCTGACGCTGCCCGAAGGGAAGACGCTCGGCATCGTCGGCGAGAGCGGCTGCGGCAAGACCACGCTGGCGCGGACGCTGCTGGGTCTCGAGGCGCCGACCGCCGGTTCGGTTGAACTGGGACCGGCGCTGGCGGATGGCCTGGCGGGGGACCGGCTGGAGGAACTGCGGTTGGGCGACTTGCGGCGGCTGCGCCGACGCATCGGCGTCGTGTTCCAGGACCCGCTGGGGGCGCTGAACCCGCGCATGCTGGTCAAGGACCTCGTCACCGAGCCGCTGGTAATCCATGGCCAGACGCGGGGGCTGCGCGACCGCGCGCGCGAGCTGCTCGAGCTAGTCGGCCTCAACCCTGACCACCTCTACCGCTTCCCGCACCAGTTCTCCGGCGGGCAGCGGCAGCGCATCGTGATTGCGCGCGCGCTGGCGCTGGAGCCGCAGCTGCTAGTGCTCGACGAGCCGACCAGCGCGCTTGACGTCAGCGTGCAGGCGCAAATCCTCAACCTGCTCCAGCAGTTGCAACGCCGCCTCGGCCTCAGTTTCCTCTTCATCTCGCACGACCTCGCTGTCGTAAAGCACATGTGTGATCGCGTCGCCGTGATGTATCTCGGCCGCGTCGTCGAGGAGGCGGACGCCGCGCAGATCTTCGCCAACCCGCGCCATCCCTACTCGCAGGCGCTGGTCAGCGCTACCCCCGAGCTGGACCCCGCAAGGCGACAGGCGCGTATCGTGCTCGAGGGCGACGTCCCGTCGCCCGCCGCACCCCCCAGCGGCTGCCACTTCCACCCGCGCTGCCCCATCGCGGTCGATAATTGTGCGGTGGAATACCCCGAGCTGCGCGAGGGCGATGGGTGCGCGGTTGCGTGTCATCTGGTTTAGCGGAGCCCCTAAAAACCGCCCCAAATACCGGCCCACGTGGGCCGGTAGATCAGCCTGGAAGATCGCCTGCTTTGCAAGCAGGAGGCCCCGGGTTCAAATCCCGGCCGGTCCACCACGTCTCCATACTACCCACACTGCACCACCGTTGGCCAGTGCTGCGGCTGCCAGCCCGAGCGTGAGCGCGAGTCGATGTGCCTCATTAAGTGGCAGTTTCCCGCGTGGCTGACCCGGGGGCTGTGGTGACTGGTGCTGTTGTGCTACCGGCTGCTCGCCATTCGGGCCCTGCAGGTGTTCTAGGTCATTGGCGCTCTGCAGGAACAGCGCGAAGTCGTTCTCGGGATGGTTGTCGGCGCGGAACATCGCGCTGACCGCGATGCGTTCGCCCGGCTCGAGCGCGACCGGATGCTGGCCGAAAATCAGCATCACCATCGCGTTGCGCTCGACGGGGTCGCACAACAGCGCCGCGTCGGAGTCGCGCAGCTCGACCACCTCGGCACTCCCAACGTGGACGCGCCGGTCAAGGAATTGCTGCGGCGTCTCAATCAGTTGGAAGATGGTAACCTCAGTCGCAGGCGGCTGCGGCTGCCCGGTGTGATTCCAGCGCTGCTGCAGGTCGCTTTCGGCGTCGGCGAACGCGACCGCGCCCGACGCGATGATGAGCGCTGCGATGGCCAGCGCCAGCCACTTGCCCCGCTCCAGCGAACCGGAAATCTGCGCCAACCCGGCCGCCGCTAGGATTCCGGCCGGCGGTGCCAGTGGGAGGTAGTAGCGGATGTCGGTGAAGGTATTGGCGAGTACCCACCCTTGCGTCAGGTAGATGACACTGATAGAGCTGAGCCACCATCCCAGCGCGACGCCCGCAGCAGGCTGGCGCCGCAGTGCCCACGCGCCGGGGAGCGCACAGAGCAGCGCGGGAAAGAATACGACGACGAACTTGGCGACTTGCGGCAGGTTTTCGCGCTCCTGCTCGCCCAGATTGATGTAGCCGTCCCACATCGATACCGACGCCTCGTGCGTCTCGACCGTCAGGTTGTCACCGTCGCTCGAGACCTCGAGTTGGTTGCGCGACTGGTAGCCGGAGTTGAACGACCCGCCGAAGTAGTGCGCGTTGTAGGCGGCGAGCGGAATGCCGACCAGCAGCAGCCCCACCGTCAGCGCCCCGGCCTGCAACAGCGGGTCGCGCACCGCCGGCCACGCCAGCGCCGTCTGCAGCCGCTGTACAAGTTCACGCGTCCGCCCGGCCGGCAGGTTGAGCCAGCCGATGTAGAGATACGGCGCGCCAGCCATCACGACCGTCGTGTAGCGCATCGTCACCCCCAGTCCGAACAGCACCCCCCCGCCGAGTGCCAGCAGCAGCACGGCGCGGCTGGCACCCTCCCGCCGTCCGCGGTGCGCCGCCTCGACGACCAGCCACAGACCGGGCAGCGCGAACGAGACGGCAGCTAAGTCGCCCATCCACTGGCTGAACCAGAGGAGCAGGATGGTCGCGTTGGCGAGTGTGAGGACCGTTGCGACCCACGCCACGCGCCAGCCGCACCAGCGGCGCGCCAACCCGTAGGTCGCAACGCCGGCCATCAGCGCTAGCAGCGTGCCGAAGAGCGCCTCGGCGCCCAGAAGAATCAGTGGCATCAGCGCCGCGCTCGGACCGGGCGGCCAGTGGTTGACGTAGTGGTATTCGCCGTCGACCTTGGCGATGCCGGACGCCAGCGGTGGGTCGTAGCCCTCGATAAGCCAGTGGCTTGCCAGTTGGTATTCGCCCAGCTCCAGATTGCGCTCCGCGACCAGCGTGCCGTTGGCACCGGTCGTGCCGATCAGCTCCGACGTGGCGTCCGGCCCGCGCGGTGCCAGCTCGACGCTGGCGCCGGTGACGGGAACGCCGAAAAGGTCCTGCAGAGCGACAGACAGCCGCACCTGCTCAACCACTGCGGCGCTGCGTCGTCCTTGCCCGTCGGTCGCCCCCAGCTCGCGACTGTCCAGCAGCAGGCTCGCGCCGGCGACCGGGTCGCCGTCGCGCTCGACCCGCAGGGTGCCGCGCTTTGCCCCCAGGTCGCCCAGCTCCAGCCGCCCCTGCGCGTCGGTCTCGCCGCGCGACTGGCCGTTGAAGCGCACCGTGAGCCCCTCGCGGTCGCCCGGGAGCTGCACCTCGAGCAGCCCGCCGAGGCTGCGGTCGGTCAGGAACTCGATACTCGTCAGCGACGCGATGCCGTAGCGCGCCGCGTTGCCGAGCGGCACCTCGAGCAGCGTGCGGTAGACCACGCTCTGGCCGTCGCGCGACGCGCGCACCTGCAGCGGCGGGTTGCCGGCCGGGAGCCCGCGCAGCTCCGCCGTGCCCTGCGCGTCGGTCGTGGCTTCGAGCGCGCCTTGTGGGCGCGGGATGCTGACGCTGGCGTTGACCGCCGGCGCGCCGTCGTTGAACGCCACGCTGACGCGCAAGTCATCCGCGCGCCCGTCGGGATCCAGCGCGACGATTTCCCACGCCACCTGCAGCGGCGGCACTCCGCTATCGATGGAGATCGCCTCTTCGTCACGGTAGTCGCCGTTGGCCAGTTGCAGCGGCAGCGACCAGTAGCCGTCAAGGTAGAGTTCGGCCCACGGGTAGTAGCCCTCCTCGTCCTTCAGGTGCCCCGCCGCGACTAGGTCGTGCGGCTGCGCGAGCATCCAGCCCGACAGGAGCAGGAACGCCAGTACCAGCAGCGCCAGCGCCGGCCGCTCGCGGTCCAGCTTGACAATTGCCATGCGGAGTTCCACAGGATCGGAGCCGCCGTGCGATATTTAGGAGTCGTGCAGCCTTGCCGGGCGCTGAATAGTAATAACCGCCACCACTCGCCGCGCGTGACCACACCGGAAATGCAGCCGCTTGACTTCCGCGAACTGCCGCTGGAGGAGATGCAGGCGCGCGTCAGTGATTTCGTCGCTGACCTGCGCCGCCGCCGCACGGTGCGCCACTTCACGGACCGGGCGGTGCCGCGCACGCTCATCGAGGAGTGCCTGCGTGCGGCCAACTCGGCGCCGAGCGGCGGCAACAGGCAGCCATGGCACTTCGTCATCGTCAGCGACGCAGAAACCAAGTCACGCATCCGTGAGGCGGCTGAGGCGGAGGAATACGAACTCTACCACAAGCGAGCATCCGACGAATGGCTCGAGGCGCTGGCAGTGCTGGGCACGGACGAGCACAAGCCGTTCCTTGAAATCGCACCGTGGCTGATTGTGGTATTTGCCGAGATCTGGGGGGTCAGTCCGGATGGAAGCAAGAAAAAGAATTTCTACGTTCAGGAGTCGGTTGGAATCGCGACCGGGTTCCTGATCGCTGCGCTGCACCGCGCCGGGCTGGCGACATTGACGCATACACCCAGTCCGATGGGGTTTCTGCGCGACATCCTTGGCCGTGGCGAGAACGAGCGCGCGTTCCTGATTCTCGTGACTGGCTACCCTGCCGATGACGCCGAGGTGCCGGTGTTCGAGAAGAAGAAACTGGATGACGTAACGAGCTTCCGCGAGTGAGCGACGCCGATATAGAGCGGCCACGCGAGCTCTATGCGTACCACGCCACCAGTTCTTTCGCGTCCGATATCTCGATGTCCTATTTCGGGTACTTTGCGGTGCGACTGGGCGCCTCGTTCGAACTGCTCGCGTGGATGCAGTCGCTCAACAACCTGCTTCCCAACACGCTGCAGCACTTCTGGGGCTGGATATCTGACCGCCGGGCGCACAGGGCCTTCTGGATAATCCTTGGTTCGGCCCTTGGGGGGTTTGCCCTTTGGCTGCTCTCAGAAGCCCAGACTCCCGAGGAGGTGCTGGTGCTACTGGTACTCTATTCCGCCTCTCTCTCGCTCGTACAGCCAACCTGGGCGGCGCTGCAGGGAGACTGGATTCCAGCGGGCAGGCGTGGCAGGGTGCTCAGCCGGTTCCACGTAGTGGGAGGCATGGCTGGCCTGGTTGGCTCGCTCGTAGCGCTCTGGTTCGTGTACAATTCGGGTAACGAGACCGCCGACGGCTTTCGCCCCCTGTTCGTTATGGCTGCGACCGCAACCGCGCTGGGAGGTCTGATACTGGTGCGGGTGCCCTACCGGGACCCCGGGGCCATACCTGATGAACAGCAGACCGAGCAGGCTCGCATCGCACACTCCGACGCGTTTCAGGGTTTTGTGCGGGTCCAGATGGTCTATACCCTGCTGATGTCGCTCATCTGGCCCCTGTTCGCGGTCCTGCTCATTCGGGTCATTGGCGCGACCAACACTGAACTGGTAATTTTCTCGATACTGGGTGCAGCAGCCGAGATGGCGTTCCAGCCGCTGATGGGTCGTCTGGTCGACCGCGTCGGGCCACTGCAGGTCATGTTCATCAGCCGTATTGGCTTTGCAGCGCTCCCGTTCATCTACGTGCTCTGGCAGGACCTGTGGGTCTACTACGCCCTGCAGGTGGTCATTTTCGGCCCATGTTTCAGTGCGTTCCTGATATCGACCAACACCCTCATCCTGGACTTGGCACCCAGCGGTGAGCGGGCGGGCTACTTCAGCTACTACAACACCCGCATCGGGATTACTACCTTCATTGGCGCACTGGCCGGCGGTTATCTGGCCGGATTCCTCGACGGCTATCTCGGTAGCACGGCGCAGGCCATCTACTGGGTATTCGTGATTTCCGGTACCGGCCGGCTCTTGGCGTCGTTACCCTACCTACGACTCACGTCACCGCGCCGCTATCCTGCCTCACTGCAGCTACTCGACCGGCTGGCCGAGGCTCGCCGGCCATGGCGGCGCTAGCTATCCGTAGAATTTCTGCAGGAGCAGGTGGAAATGGTGCACCCCGACCTCCTTGGCTGGAGAGTATCTTCCCCGGTCATATGACTGCGACATGACGCCCCTCTGCACGGCTTCGACTATTTCCCCGTCTTCCAGTTCAACCTTGTCCAGGTCACTTCCGGCCCCCTTGCCCTGAAGTTTCTCTTTCCAGACGTATGTCAGGTACTGAATCCTGGTCCTGGCGGGTTCTGCCGGTTCCACGACGTTGACCGAGAGCCCCCATGGATAGAAATTGAACATCATATTCGGAAAGAGGAAGAAATAGTAGGCTGCTATGTTCCTGCCCCGGTCCTGATGGCCCTCGGGGAGTTCGAAAGTTGCTTCGCTATCCTTCCCAATCCCGATTTGCAGCACGACATTTTCGACAGCCTCTGTGCGGTACTCATCGTAATCCAGTTCCCTGTTCAATCCCTTGTGCACGTGCGGGATATGGAACCCCTCCAGGTAGTTATCGCAGTACAGTGCCCAGTTCGCATTGATTTCGTAGCTCCTTGACAATTCTGGCTTGAATCTGAATTTGTCCAGTGGCAACCACCCCATCCGGTCTGCCATGGGTCCCGTCAACTCAGAAAGTTCGCATTTCTTGTCATTGATGACGAACATCATATTTTCCCAGAAATCAGTCTCGATTTCGGGCAGGTCATCGCCGGGTCCGGGATAATTTTCCACATCCTCGAACTCGGGCATGAACTTCAGTTCCCCGTCCACGCTGAACTGCCTGCCGTGATAGCCGCAGACAAGGGTTTTCGTATCGCATGCTTCTTTGCAGACGATATTGCCGCGGTGGGTGCAGACGTTTGAAAGGCACTTGATCCTGCTCCGGTCCTTCGTCAGTATGTATGGTTAGTCAAGCATGCCCTCCAGGATAATCCCGGCTATGGGTGTCAGGTTAGGAAGCTCGAGTATGGCATCTTTTGTCTCGAGAATACTTGTTGGTTTCATCATGTAGGCGTGGGATCAGTTGGAAACATCTTGCCGCGGTTCGCTATCTCCTGTGGGTCTAAAGTGCGGTGAATGCGTTTCATGACTTCCAT
>MPMF02092903.1_pt1 | contig 29249 bp, 18 predicted proteins | sample 1617271 | NCBI WGS metagenome assembly MPMF02 (sample SAMN05944812, study PRJNA350692) | marine metagenome | biome: marine; feature: ODZ; material: water; isolation source: 120 m water sample prefiltered with 30 um filter, filtered on to 0.2 um... | place: Pacific Ocean | collected 2012-04-09... | reverse complement strand
GGGATTGTGGAACGTGTTCTACAACCACCAGTGGGTAAAGGATTGAACTTCTATGAATTTCCTGAAGTACCTGATGCAACGGAATTTAAGGTTAATTATAGAGCGACCTTAGATTCAATGGGTGTAGATCAATCTAAGATCGATGCTTTAATTGCAGAGGCAAACTATGCATTTAGATTGAACATGTATATGTTTGAAGAACTTGAAGGTAGTGCAGTCAAAGCATTGATGAAGATGTTGTGCTCTTTTGTTAAAGGTAAGGGATAATGAAGAAGTTTATTCTTCCTTCTTTGGTGTCGGTGATGTTACTGGTTCCACAACCATCTTTCGCTGCATCTAGACGATATTCATTTAACGAACTGTGGCAGTATACCATTGCACCAGGATTGTATTCAATCGGACTCGTCACAGCTATGATAACAGCAATGCATCTCACATTACCCACACGATATAGAGGTGAAGGAAATAGACGCCAATAACGGTGATGAATTTAAATCACTTCTTAAGTATTTGTGTGGAGTCGTTAAAGGTAAGTGAAATAAGAGAATGGATTAAGCATGTCTCTAAGAAGCGTGAGGAACTGGGCGATCATGCCATATATCCTTACGCTTTTTTGGCGTCTGTACATGTAGAGGAACGTGCTCTGAGCGAAGTGACTCTGATAAAAACGGGATTTGTAGGTAAGTAAGATAAATAATCAATAAACCTGCCTTCATGCCTGAATTCCAAACATTTAAGGATTTCAATCTCAACTTTAAACCTCACCCTGTAACTGAGGATCTACAAGTTGTAAAAGACGGTGCGGATATCAAACAGTCAATTAAGAGTCTTCTATTAACAAGAAGGGGCGAAAGACTGTTTAATTCTGATTTGGGTACAGGTTTGAGCGATTTATTGTTTGAACCTTTAGATTTTGGTACAGCAGCGGTTATTCGTGACGAGATTTACAGTGTCATCAGTAGTTATGAGGGGCGAATCGAAATTAGAACTTTGAACGTCGATACTAACTTTGAAGACAATGGTTATGATATTGAATTAGAGTATACGATCCGAGGAAGATCGGATCTACAAAACAACATCGAATTCTTCTTAGAGAGCAGTAGATAACCATGGCATCATACGTACAAGTAGCAAACTTAGACTTTCAGCAGATCAAGACTGCTCTTAAGGAATATTTAAGAGCACAGACTGATTTCACGTCGTATGATTTTGAAGGATCATCGATGAGTGTCTTATTGGACATTCTTGCTTATAATACTTACTACACAGCATTCAACACCAACTTGGTGGTGAATGAAATGTTTCTGGACTCAGCAACGCTCAGGGACAATGTTATCTCTCTTGCCAAGCAATTGGGGTATAGACCTAAGTCAAAGGTTGCTCCAATGGCAGAGGTGACCTTTACAGCGTCATATCCTGGAACTTCTCCAGAAGTTGCTGTATTACAGAAAGGTACAGGATTCACAACTGTATTCAATGATACATTGTATTCTTATGTAACAATTGAAGATCAGACAGCACCTGTGGAAAACAGTGTTGCTTATTTTGATGATGTTCCCGTCTACGAAGGAACTCTCATCACTAGTACATTTGTAGTTAATACTGCCCTACCTTCTCAAAGGTTCATTATACAGAACCCAGGCGTCGATACTAACTCGGTGAGGGTCAAAGTGTATGAAAGTCAGCAATCGACCTTCTACGAGGTCTACGACTACGCGGAGAACATTCTAAACGTTGACTACAGGTCAACTTCCTTTTTCCTAGACGAAATCGAAGATGAACGCTACGAACTCTTCTTCGGTGATGGTGTATTAGGTAAAAAACTTGAAAATGGTAATAAAATTGAAGTTTCGTATCTTACAACTAATGGACCAGAAACTAACGGAGCGAAAAGTTTTACTTTTAATGGTGTTGTTACCGATAAATTTAGTAACATTGGATTTGTTTATAATATTGACGTCGATTCAACATCTACAGTAGCAGCGAACGGTGGTGCTGAGATCGAATCACTCAGTAAGATCAAATACAACGCTCCTAAGTTCTTTAGCACTCAGGACCGTGCTGTCACTGCTGCAGACTACTCTAGTATTGTTAGAAAGATCTATCCAGCAATTTCCGACATCATTATCTTTGGTGGCGAAGAGGATCATCCCCCAGAGTACGGTAAAGTAAAGATTGTTGTTAAACCAGAGCAGGCAAGTTTCCTATCATCTACAACTAAGAAGCAAATTGTGGATCAGATGAAGAGGTACATGGTTGCTTCTGTCATTCCAGAGATTATTGACCCAGCTATTTTGTACATTGAAGCAAATACTTCAATTTACTATAGCACTGCTATAACCACTCAAAAACCAGAGGATATTAAGAACAAAGTTATTTCTAGCATTAATAATTACCTATCACAGTCAGATGTTGAGAAGTTTAACGGTAAATTTAGATATAGTAAGTTTGTATCAACAATTGACAATTCTGATCGTGCTATTGCCTCAAACAAAACTGAGATTACGTTGCGGAGGGATTTCTTCCCCCAGATCAATTCCACAACATTTTATGAGGTCTGTTTTCAGAACGAATTCTACCAAGATTGTGGTGGACCATCTCTAGTGTCATCAGGATTTAAAGTCACTGAATTCCCTTCATACACAGTGTATTTTGAAGATAGGGATGGTGTAATCGCCCTATATAGATTAGACAGTTTGACCGGTGAAAAAATTACATTAAACGATTCTATTGGGACCGTTGATTACGTTAAAGGTGAAGTCAAATTATATGATGTAACTATCATTCAAGGTAGTTTTAGTGACAACCGAATCCAAATTCGAGTTAAACCAAAGTCCAATGACATCAATGCTTTTAGGCAACTTTATCTTGACGTTGATGTAACCCAGAGTAAATTCACGGTATACCCAGAGTAAGATTAGATGGCTGCCAAGAAGAGAAGATTATCGTCCCTGATTGAGTCACAACTCCCAGGGTTTATCCAGTACGAGTACGAAAATTTCTCTAAGTTCGTAGAAAAATACTACGAGCAGCAGGAATCTGCTGGACAGCCACTTGATATCATTTCTAACTTTAGTGATTATAGAGATATCAATTTTTATGAAAAAAATCTTCTTCAGCAGCAATCTACACTAGTATCTTCGATTACTGCTGATATTACATCATTTGAATTGGCAAATGGAGATTCTTTCCCTGATAGGGATGGTTATGTCCAAATTGGTGATGAGATTCTATTTTACCAGACTAGAAACGGTAATATATTCTCAGAAGTCTCTAGAGGTGTGAGTGGTAATACTACTTTAGGAGATTTATACACCAAATCAACATTTGTTACAACTTCATCTGCCCCTCATTATCAGGGAGATGTTGTACGAAATATCAGTAATCTATTTTTGTATGCTCTAGTAAAAGAGTTTGAAAAGACCTATCTGGCAGAGTTCCCAGAAGCATATCTTAAAGAGGACGTTGATAAGCGATCACTGATTAAGAACATTACTTCGTTCTATAAGGCGAAGGGTACTGATAAGTCAATCAAGTTTCTGTTTAATGCTATTATTACTGATGATCCTCAGGATGTACCTGAAGTCATCAATCCAAAAGACTTTACACTAAAGTCATCGGTTTCTGATTGGACTAAAAACTACTCTCTTAAAGTAAAAGTTACTAGTGGAGACATTTTCAGTCTAATTGGTCAGCGTGTAACCCAAGAGATCGATGGTTACGACAGAGGAATCGAGTTTGCTCAGGCAGTTGTTGATAACATCATTTCTATTGGTAGTGATGGACAAGAGGACCTGTATGAGGTCATTCTAGAACCATCTACAGTAAATGGTCAGTTCCAAGTGTCAGGAAGGACCAGCACGACTGTGCTTCTACCTGCTGCTTCTGGTACAGACGATACTATTACAGTAAAGTCTACCATGGGGTTCCCCCAGACGGGTAAACTTCTAGTTGGTGATGAAGTTATCACATATAAAGATAAAACTGTTAATCAGTTTATCATTGATCAACGTATTGGTCCTATTAGAAACCATAATATTGGTAAATCTGTATATCGTTATTCTACGATCAATAGTAATGGTGTAAAATTTACAACACTAGGTATTCTTTATAATATTCTGCCTTCATACACAGCTCCATACGCATCTAGTGGTGATTTGGTGCAAGTTGGCGATGCTGGATTTGAAACTAACAATCCTATTGTTTATGATGACATTAATAACAGGGTTAGGTGGAAAATCAATGAAGATCCCGCTAATAACTTCAATCAAATCAAAGGAGTACAGAAACCTTTCGTTGCTGATGTAGGAGCAGTGTTTGAAGATGATCAGTATTTTTATATTTGCTCATCTTCATATCCTTCTGCCAATATTCTAGTAAATACTGCTTATGGAGTAAATTTACTAGATCAAAAACATTTAAAACTAATTCGTAAGAACCCTATCACTACTACAGAGGTTTACGAAACCTCTAATAGAGATGTTGGTGTTTTTATTAATGGTGTACCTGCTATTAGTTACAAATCAGATGAGTTTGTTAAGAAAGGTGCTATCGAATCAACCGAAATAACTTCTAGAGGTTTTTCGTATGTTAATGCCCCATTTGTTCTTGTTAATGAAATTCCCAACAAGGCAAGGTGTACACTCAATGGTGGTGTTGTAGGAGATATCGAGATTCTTACTACAGAAAATTTTGATGAAGATCCTGCTATCAGGATTACTTCTGGCGAAAATGCTGTCTTAGAACCTGTCATTACTGCTGGCGCTATCACTAGCATGAATATCATTAATGCTGGTAGATATTACTCTTCTCCTCCCACTATTCGTATTGTGGATACCCTTGGTAAAGGAAACTTTGCTGAGTTCGAGACTGTTCTTGATTCTGATGGCAGTATTAGCGAAGTTAAGAAAATTTCTGTTGGTAGATTCTACACCAGAGGATATACTGTCGTTTCTGTAGAAGCTATTGGTAAAAATGCTACTGCTAACGCCAAAATTAAGCGATGGGTATTCAACAGGTATAATCAGATCAAAAACAATCTTGATAGTAGTAACGGCACAGTTCTTGCTAGCTATAATCCACTGAGAGACTATGGTTATGCTTACATTGCTAACCCAGTTGATGCTAGGAAAAAAGCATATCTTACTGCCAATGATTATAATATCAATGTACAAAATGAAGATCTTCACTCACCTATTATTGGATATGCCTATGATGGCAATCCAATTTATGGACCTTTAGGTTATACGGATCCATATAATGCAGGAAGTGTCATTACAAAACTCGTTTCGGGATATGGTCTTAATGGATCTAGACCTAATGGTCCTGATACTGGTAAGTATCCACTTGGATCATTCATTGATGACTATCGTTGGATTCCTAGTGTAGAATCTGGTAAAACTGAACTAGATCAGAACAATGGTAGGTTTTGTGTAACTCCAGAGTATCCTGATGGTACATATGCTTACTTTATTACGGTTGATGCTGTCGAAGTTCCTCAGTTTCCATATATTCTTGGTACTAATTTCTATTCTTTACCCGTAGATTCCAATTACAATTCAAATATTTCACAAGATGATATTCCAGTAGGTCTTAGAGCATACAGAACAACTTTATCTGAAAGAAATGGATCTGGGTTCTCTGGATCTTTACTAGATGTTAAGTCTGGCAATATTTCATCTGGATATGTAGAGAGTTCTACTGACAATTTCTCTCCAGGTAATAATGTCTATATTGACAACAAAGCAACTGACGGTAAAGACGGCGTTGTTGTTGTAAAGCAAGTTACTGGACAAGATGTAACTTCTGTTGAATCAACCCAAACTAAAGCTTCTCAAATTAGAATTCAAGAAAATGCTTATTTGTTTGAAGGAGATGAAATCAATCAAACTGGTGCTGATGGTACAGTTTTTGCCACTGGTTTTTTGATTGGTGACGTATTTAACGATAATGAGTTGGTTCTTAGAGATGTAAATGGTACATTCAACTTAGACAACACCATTGATTCTGAAACTCTAGTCGTAACATTGGTTTTGGACTCCGATGCCAACTTCACTGCTGGTTCTACGATGAGGTTGACTAATGATGATAATGAAGATCAAGCAACGGGAACTATCTTAGAAACCACAAGTAGACAGAACTCAGTAAAAATTAGAGTTTCTGGTAATAATAATTTCTTCGTAACTTCTGATTATTATCTAAGAAGTTCCAATCTTAGTGATAGTAACCGTGTTGAAATTGTATCAGTTTTGTCCCTAAGTACAGACTTACAACCATTCATTATTAATGAAAATATTGCTATTGCTACTACATCAGAAAATCACAATCTAGGTAAAGGTGATGAAGTAACTGTAGATATTCTCCCTAATGATGCCACCACAGAAACAACGTACTACGTAAGAAAGCGTTTATACCAAACTGCTGATGCTATACAACCATCACACAATTCAACTATTGTTGATGAGGGTATTGGTAGTGCTGACGTTCTTAACAGTGGTTTTGGTTATGCTACCGCTACATATCATGATATTGAGTTAATTTTCCGTGATTCCACTTTAGCAAGAAAAGACATCGGAAAACCTGGAGACTCTGGCAATGCCAAAGCCATTATTGATGTATCTAATCCACAAGGTTTAGGTTCTGGTGGTGTAGCATCTATTTTAATTACCACTAAAGGCAAGGGATACAAGAAAGGTGATATCCTAACTGTTGCTGATGCTGACCTGAGCAGAGGTGTTAATGAAACCTCACCACAAAGACTAGTATTGGAAGTTGACCATGTAGGTTTCGCTTACAACAATACTGTTCTTAAACTATCTAACGTTAATAATATATCTCAAGATGATTTCTTGAAAATTGGACAAGAAATTTTAAAAGTTAAATCTGTTGATACAGTTGCCGATGAAGTTACTGTTGAAAGAGGTAGGCAGAACACAACGCCAACTAACCACTACAACAATGCTGCTGTAACACTAAAAGATGCTTTCTATAGATTTGATGACGGATTTAGACCTTTTGGTGCTGATATAGCAAAACCATTCTTGATTGATTACGATTCCAGTACACATGTCATTGATGTATCGTATGATTATAATTCCAATCAACCTCAAGTTCTATCTAATAGTTCTGCCTTCTTTGATAGCAGTATCCCACAGAAATTAGTTCTATTCAAAACTGTAGATGAGGAAGCATTTAAACTAGAGTTTTCCACAGATAACACAAACTTCAATATCAATCCCGTTCTGGATATTCAAAAGTATTACAAGTACAAGTTTGATGTCGGTCACTTCTCTATGTCCGGCACCTTCCTAGACTTCTCTTCTAGTGCCAATTACAATATCTTTACCGAAGAAAAAGAGACTAGTAGTATTGCTCCTGGCAATGCTGGTGCCTTTGTTACTATTAAATTAGGATTTGGTCCTGCTATCTACACAAATAACTACCAAGAAAAAAGAACAATCAATTTCCAAAATTATTTCTACTTTATTAAAGTATCGCCAGATGTTGATACTGGTGGTTCTTATTTAAGGATAATCGATGATCCTTTAGTAGGATTGAAAGAAGTTATTTACAATACTGACAAAAAATTTGTATATCAACTAAATGGATCTCCAGCATATGATGGTAGTGGTACAATTTCGTATATTACTAGTTCTAGACTTGCTGTTGGTAGTATTCATTCTGTTAATATTGTTAACACTGGTCAAGGATATGACAGTATTCCTATTGTTATAGGTGTAGTTCCTTCCGAAGTAAATGAAGCTGCTGTAGATCCTATCTGGGATCCTATTAGACAAGTAGTTACTGGATTCTCGATTGTTGATCAGGGTAATAACTATTCAAAACCTACTATTACCCTAACAGATACTGATGGCGATAGATATCAGTATGAGTGTAATCAATTTAATGGAAAACTTACTCAGGTTACTGTATTAAAAGAAGGTAGTGGATTTACATACAAACCTACAGCAAAAATTATTGAATCTGATGTAAAGATCTATCTAGAGTCTACAAATATTGGTATTCCACAAAATATTAAAATTAATAATCCCGGTCGTGGATTTAATAGTGATAAGTCTCAACTAGGATCTTACAAAGCTCCAACTACATTTGTACTTAGAAATATTAGCTCTTCATTCTTCTCGGGAGAGAGGATTAGACAAAACTCTACTGGTGCTACAGCAGTTGTTGCTAATAATGGTTACCGAGAAGGAAGTAACCTACTGAAAGTCGTTGGTATCACTGGGGTTTTTGACAGTGGATCTCCTATTACATCTGTTATTGGTAATAGAACCGCTACACTCTATACACAGTATTGTACAGAGTTTGAACCCGATATAAGATCGTATGTAGACAATTTTGGATTCTTTTCTTCTGATAGAGGTAAACTAAGTAACGCCAACCAGCGTCTACAAGACTCTTATTTCTATCAAGATTATTCTTACGTAGTTAGATCAAAAACTTCTATCAATGATTGGCGTAATCTAATCAAGAGAACTACTCACCCAGCTGGCTTCCAACTGTTTGGTGAAATGGTAGTTGAGAGTGCTGGCGCATCACCGATGCCTGTTTCTCAACCATCTATTGACTACATTAGTACAATTGAATTGCCACCTGTACAGATTACTTCTATATCATCATCTAGATTTGTTACTGTTATTCAGCAAAAACTAGAACAAATTAAAGTAGAAGAAGGTCGTGGATCTATTTCTATCGACACTTTTGATGCTACTGAAACTGTATCTTACAACGTAAGACTTTCTCCTGCCTTCGACGGTAAGTTTGACGAAACTACTGGACAACTAGTTGGCAATACTGTATTTACTTTAATTGATAAGAAGAGTGGTTTAGCACTACAACTCACTAAAAATGAACAATTAATTTGTACTTTAGATGGTATTTTCCAAGAACCTGGCACAGCATATACTATTAGTGGTAATACAATCACATTTGCTCAACCACCACTTGGGGAAAGAATTGTCGAGGGTCAACTAGCAGATTCTGTTAAGTTCTATGGCAGAGCAATTAAATTTAAGAAATCTTCCCTTAATAACAGGTACTTCAAGAAAGTCGAGTCTATTGCTGATCAGTTTGATGGTGTCCAGTCTGAATTCCCTCTATATTGGGAAGATGGATCTATTGTAAAGACAGATCCACACGAAAATCTAATCGTTGGATTGAATGGTGTTATCCAAAAAGCAAGAAATACAGAGACTGAACCATTTGGTAATTCATATTCCATTATTAGAGATGAAGATGATAATGTAGCTGATATCATTCGTTTTACAAAACCACCTATTGATAACGAAGATCTTTATGGACCACCTGAAGAGATTCCTGAAATCCTAAAGAACTATGAAAAGTGCTTTATCTATAGTGTTGGTAATTACGAACGTTTCAATATCAATACTAGTTTGTATGAATATAGATTGGGTGGACCATACCTAATTCAAGATGAAGTAACTAATTCTGTACGAAAAATTGATGATCCTAAGTATGCTCTAGTATTCATCGATGGTGTTTTACAGAGAGATACTGAGTCATATACTATTGTAGGTCCAAACATTACTTTCACCAAACCACTTAAGGTCTCCGAAAATAGTGCTGGCAATAGAACGGTCCAGGATGTTAATATTATTTTGATGTATGGTAGAGACGTAGCAAAGACTCTTACTTTCTATGATTTTGAACCGTTCTCCTATAATAATACAATTTACCTAACACTTGAAGGTACTGGAATTACCAAGACGGTGATTGACGAATTGTTTAAGTATGCTGGTTTAAACCTCCACATCAAGCAAGGTTCTACTATTCTTGGTAAGGTTCAGAATGTAAGTCAAGAAACTGCTGATAAAGTTGTCCTGACGTTACAGAATACTACTAACGTTACTGTTGACGAGAATACTGTTATTGCTATCTGTCCAGAGAATGCTGGATTCAGTTCCGACGATATTCAGGGAACATATACTGTAAAAATAGAATATAAAGTAGATGATGGAGGAGAAAGAGTTCTGGAGAAGAACTTTCCTTCTTGGTTGTTTGGTGTCGAAGGTGGTTTTGAAGCATGGAATAATAAAAACTCCATGTTTGCCAACTTGCTACCTGGAGACAAGATTCTTATCGATGGTGAGAGCGAGTATCGTGAGATCGTAAAAACTCCCGAGCAGGTATACACCAAGTCATATGTTGATGACTATTATATTCAAAATGAGCACTATGCTAAGGTACAAGCAACTAATTATGAAGGAGATACCGAAGGTGAAGGTCTAAGTGTTACTGCTACTGTAAATCAATATGGTGCTATTACCACTCTAAACGTTGCTGACGTTCAGTTTAACCAAAGAGACCTATCACTATACTTCGATACAGGCATTCTTCTTCAACCAACTGCTTATGAATATTTTACTACCCCTGTAGTTCACTTCATTCCTGTAGATGGTAATGGTGGCGGAGCGAAAGCAGAAGTTATTGCTTATGGTGGTCAAATTCTAGATGTTATTCTGACTGATGGTGGTAGTGGATACACTCAACCACCAAGAGTTGTAGTAGCAAGAAGATATAAGAGAATCAAAGAACAGAGTCGCAAGATTGATACTCTAACTGAACTCAGGATTGAAACTGAAATCGAATCTGTCTCCTCTATGATCAGTAGTATCGAGATTAGAATTGAGGGTGGTCCATTCAGTCCTGAAAGTATTGACTCTATTATTACTTTCGGTGGATTCGACCCTATATTAAGTTCTGATAGACAGATTACATCTATAATTGATACTCTTACTGGCGAAGAGCGTCAGGTATTGATGACTGATGAGAAGTTCCCATCATCGATGAGAGTACAATCACCAACTATCAAACTTTTTGTTACAGTACTAAAAGTAGAACCCCAACTTACTCAAATTGTTGGTGGAGTTGTTGGATTTGAAGCTGTTGCTACTCTGGAGACTATCTCAACGGACGAAATCAAGAATATTCTTGAAATTGAAGCAAACAAAGGATTCCAATCAGGACACACATTCCCATCATATGGTGGTCTTGGATCATTCCTCGATGCTCCTGTTTCTGATACTGGTACAATTCTATTGGTTGCTAATACTTCTGGGTTCCCAGATACTCCAAGCAGAGTAATCGTTGATGGTGAGTTTATCTTCTACAGAAGAATTGAAATTGACAGATTGCTTGATTGTATTAGAGGATATCAAGGATCTATTCCTGCCATCCATCCAGCAGGTTCTCTGGTTCTATCTCAACCTGATAGTGTCGTTCTACTCTCTGGTGGCATCAATGTTATCCTCAGTGAGGGTAGTGTTGCTCAGTCTTCTACTACCCAAGTAGAGAAGACAGCACAAATCCAGTCAATTAGTGAACTTATTGATGTTGTACCAAACACTAATGAGATCAAACAAATTGTTGATCTAGAAGAGAAGGTTGATGTTGATGTAGTACATCAGCAAATCACAATTATTCCACCAACTTCTTATAATATTGTTACAGATGTACATTCTACTCAATCTAAAATTTCTAAAGAATTTGCTGGCATATTTGGAGCATTTGGTGTAGTTGGTGAAGTTCAATCTGTTAATCCTGAAACTACGGTTCTCCAATTAACACAAGAACAACAAATTGAACTTGACACAGCAGCAGTTATCAGTACAGTTACTATTGGTAGTGTTGCGGCCGCCGCTGCTTCTACATCACAAGTTATTACTTCATCTTACGAAAAAACTATCGTAACAAATGAAGTTCACTTCGATGTACTCAACACGGTAACTGGAGTTTCTACACAAATTATTGAAAATCCACAGACTCGTATTGATACGTTGTCTTCCAACATCGTGACATTCACAAATCTGGATGTAACGAGAGGTGCTGTCCAAGAATGGAACAGCATTGCTGATCCATTCGTTATGCATCACCAATCAATTGAAATTGTAATTTCTGTTCAAGATATTGATACAATTTCTACAAGAGTTTCGTTGGCAGTGGGTGGTCTATTTGATTCTCAATCTGGCGGTACGACGATATACCATCGTTCCGCTATTATTGACTATATTATTGAAGAGTATATACTAAAACCATTCATCCATCAAAGAAATGGTAATGTAGTACAACTAGTCAATCCATATAATGATGTTGTCCTACGTAATAGTTCGATATTCACAGTAGAAAATAGAGACCAGGGACGACCTTCTGGATTCGAAGGTTATAATCTTGGTAATGTCGGGTTGACGCTCGGATCTTTCCAAGACAATGCTATAATTGATAGTGGTATTTCTTCTGGTTTGACATTACAAGATGTAGACAGAATTTATCCAACTATGTCTATCCGTGATTTTGAATTCCGTCATGATTCTGCTTTGCTTGCTAATGGTTCAAGATTCAACATAGGTATTCCAACATATCAACAACCCGTTGCTATTTGTAGTTCTTCTGGAACTATTGGTGGATCTATTACTGTTCAAAGCACTGAATATTTCGCTAACGCGGGATATATATTCACTCAAAGTGGAAATGTAATTCAGTACACTTCAAAAACATCCACTACATTTGAGGGATGTACTTTAGTTAGAGGACCAAATAGCATCGTTATTACCGATGAGATTATTCCTTTCTCTATTGTATAAATATAAATAAATTAGACAAAACGTTCACACACCGAGAGACTATCAATGGCTGCCATTATCTCAGATAAGTTTAGAATTTTTAACGCTACCCAATTCCTTGAGTCGCTGTCTGAGCCCATTGGCGGCGCAGACACTTCTGCTGAAAGAACAAGGATGTATTTCTTTGTGGGTCGTCCCCAAAGATGGGATGCTTACCTTGAAATTTTCAATGCTAATGCTACTGCTTTTGTAGCTGGCAATGAAGTTTATATCGGCGCTAACTACGCCTCCGCTACATTTAAGGCTACTATTAGAACAGTCTACGAAAATTCTCTCCTTCTTTATAGCGTAGGACCACAGACTACCGCTGTTCCCACCGCTGGTCAAGCACTGAAAGGTTGGAATGGTACTGCCGATACCGGTGCTGAAGCATTGACTGGCGTTTACCGTTATGCTACAGAGGACGTTCCCCCTGTACCCCTCGACAACCAAATCGAGAAGTATGATATCTATGATGATATCATTGCTGCCAAGCGTATCACCACCGATTTTGCTCGTAGCGTAATCCGTCGTTTCAACTGGGATCGCGCTGCTAACCTTAAGTTTGACATGTGGAAGCCTGACTATTCTACTACTCCTGGTAGTGGTGGTCAGATTGGTAAAGCAGGTGCTACTGGTGCTACCAACATTGCTGATGCTAAGTTCTACTTGATCAACTCTCAGTACGAAGTGTTCAAGTGCCTCTATAACGGAGAGTCTGATCAAGCTCCTACTGGTCTTGATGTTACCAACGAACCCAAGACTCTCCCTTCACCTGGTGAAGGTACTTTTGTTAGTGCTACTGGTCTATTCACTGAGGACCCTGCTGCTAACGGTTACATTTGGAAGTACATGTACACCATCCCAACGGATGACGTACTACGTTTCCTTTCTACTGACTTCATGCCAATCGTTCTTCCTACGAACGCTTCTCGTCAGGCAACTGAAGCAATTTCTACTGCTGATCCCAACTCTATCGAAGTTGTTTTGATCGAGAACCAGGGTAGTGGTCTTACCAACGGTACGTACTATGCTCCTATTGTTGGTGATGGTACTGGTGGTATTGTAGAAATCACCGTTGCTGGTAGTGTTCTTAGTACAGTAACCGTCAATGATGCTGGTTCTGGTTACACCTATGCTACCGTTCCTCTTCAAGATGGTATTGTGAACGGCGATGCGGGTTGGGTGGGTACTCCTATCGGACTTTACACCGATGCTGGTTTAACAACCAAGACCTCTAACGTTGTTCCTGCTAACGCTACTGGTGCTATGGAAGTAGTTCTTCCTCCTCAAGGTGGACATGGTTCTAACTTTGAAGAAGAACTTAACGCTAAGCGTGTTATGACGAACATCCGTCTAACCTATGCCGAAGGTTCTGGCGACTTCCCTGTTGACAATGACTTCCGTCGTATTGGTATTATCCGTGACCCATTTGCAGCTGGCGGCACTACTTTCGCTACTGCTGATACCCTAAGTGGTGTACATGCTGTTAAAGCCACTGGTGCTACTGCCGACTACATTGTTGACGAAACCATTTCTCAGACAACTGCTTCTAGTGGTACTGCTTACGGTACAGTCGTATCTTGGGAAAGAGATGCTGGTAACGCTGGTCCTGGCGGTGCTGGTGTACTTAAGTACATCCAGTCGTCTTCATTCCACACCAACGGTGGTGTTGTAAGAGCATTTGAGAATGGCGGCAACGCTATCTCTGGCGATCAGTCCCTTGCTTCTGGTACGGTTGATGCTGCCAACAACGACACTCTCGTAGGTATTACCTTGACTAATGGTCTTGCCTCTCCCGAAATCGGTAACAACTCTGGTGAGATCATCTACGTTGAGAACCGCCGTCTCATCACCCGTGCAGCTGACCAGATTGAAGATATCAAACTTGTAATTGAGTTCTGATTTCTTTTTTACTCCGCTAAATACTTCAACGAACAATGTAGAGTATTTGGCGGAGTAACATGCCACAAAAGACGAATCTTAACGTAGCACCATATTATGATGACTATGATCTTGGCAAAAACTTTTATAAAGTTTTGTTCAGACCTGGATACTCGATTCAGACTAGAGAACTAACTTCTCTACAATCGATTCTCCAGAATCAAATAGAAAGTTTTGGTAAGTTCAACTTTAAGCAGGGACAGCAAGTCATTCCTGGTGAGGTTGGACTTAATACCAAGCTTGATTATGTCAAGTTATCTTCTGTATCTGAAGTTGCTGTAAACGAAAACGGTCAAATCGTTTACAAGAAATATGATATCAAAAAACTTATCGGTACACAACTTCAGGGCCTAAACTCTGGAGTTGTTGGGCGCGTACTAAGTTCTGAGTATGGATCTGATATTGAAGCAGATACATTGTTCGTAAAATATACCACTAGTGGATCTGCTAGCAACGAAACTACCTTTAGACAAGGAGAAACGCTAGAAGTTATTGCTGGTATCAACACACCTCTACTTGTAGTTGGCACAGATGGTAGCGTACTCCCTACCAGTATTAATGTAGAAGATCCTACATCTGGTAATATCGAAACCTTTAGCAGTCGTGCTATGGGATTTGCTACTGCTGTTGATGTACAAGAAGGTGTTTACTTTGTTAATGGTTTCTTTGTAAGAAACAAAAAACAACTGCTGATTATCGATAAATATTATAATAAAGCATCAGCTAAAGTAGGTTTTACTGTTACAGAAAGTGTTGTAACTCCTGAAGAGGACACTTCTTTAGCAGATAATGCCAGAGGTTTCTCTAACTCTTCTGCTCCTGGTGCTCATCGTCTTAGCATTAATCTAAACCTTACTAAGTTTGATTATAATGCTAATACTGATAAAAACTTCATCCAGTTGGTTCAAATCAAGAACGGAACTGTAGAAAAACAAATTAGGTCAGCAGACTACACCCTCCTAGAAGAGACTCTAGCAAGAAGAACATTTGATGAGTCTGGTGATTATGTTGTAGAAGATTTCGACTACGATGTTAGAGAGTATTACCAGAGAAGTGGTAACAATGGTGTATATGCTCTTAGTAATGAGACTGGTCTAGTAAACAGAACTTATTCGGCAGGAGAAGCAGAAGGCAAGATGGTCTTGTCTGTAAGTTCTGGTAAGGCATATGTCAAAGGATATGAAATTATCAATAAAGAGACTAAGACTCTTGAGGTAAGTAAAGGTAGAGATACCCTATCCCGTGACAATGTAACTATCAAGACAAAAGGTCTTCCCGAATTTAATATCACCAATGTCTATGGCAGTATTCCTCTAAACACAGTTGGTGATGAACTTACTGGATATCCAACTGTATCTCTAAACAGTGTATTTAATGATGGCACAATTGGATTCTCTGGTTTAGAACCAGATGGATACTTTAGAGATTCTGTTGATAGAAGATCCGAAGCATTTGGTCTGGACCAAGGTATCATGACCATTTATGTCCAGGCAATTGGTGATGTTCCCACACAAACTTCTCAACTTCCTAATGAAGTATGGTTTGTTACGACTAGAGGAACTGGAACGATTAATGGTAAGAGTGCTAAGGTAATTGGTAAAGCTATTGTCAACCGACCTGAGGTTAATAGTGCTAACTCAGCATACTTCGGCGAACTTACAATTCTAGGTAGCAAAGGTGACCTAGACAAGTACATGAAAGAGTTTGATAGTGACGAGACTGATTATAGAAGATATGTGTATACTTCTGAAACTGGTATGGAAACTTCTAGTAATCCATATGGTTTAATTGTTGATTACAATCCATCATTTACCCCTATCGTTGGTGTATCCAAACCAAAAGACTTTAGACTAATCAGCAGAGGTAATGGATTCAATCCTGATGCCGATATTATCCTTTCTAGAGGTAGAACAGGATCTGCTACTCCATACAATGCTACGTTTGGTTTTTCATACTTTAATCCTGTCTTCTTTACTAGACTAAAACTAGAGAAAGAAATTATCGCTCAAACTTTTAAGAATGGTAAGTACATCTATGGTAAAGAGAGTAAAGCATATGGCGTAATTGAAAATGATTCTAAAGCACAATTCAGTGGCATCTCTACATTATTTGTAACCACATTGTCTGGTCAGTTTATTCCTGGCGAAACAATTATTGATGAAGAAAATAATGCTATCAAGATTGCCAAAGAAAATACTATTTCCCACTTTATTGTGACAAAGAGAGGTACTAATTACATATCGTCTTCACAGATGGTGATCAATGGTACAACCTTCGATCAGTCTAAAGTTGGTATCGTCTTGTATGGTGGTGCTGTAGTTAAAGTTAGCGTAGAAGATAGAAGTGCTCTACAGCAAACTTATGCCGCTCCTCCATCAATTGGATTTACTGGAGATGGATCTAATAACGATAAGGCAGTTGTTGTACCCGTACTATTCAAAGAAACTGTACTTACCTTTACTCCACAGAATGTAAAATCAGTATCTTCTACGTTCAACAACTATACATTTACAGCTGATGTTGATTTCACTTCGACATCTTATGCTACTTACAAGCAAATCAGTGACTTCACCTTCTTCGGTAATAATGGATTCAAGTTTATTGAATGTAATGGTTTTGGTGCTGATCTAACTGGCGACCTGATTCAAGGTGACATCATCCAGTTTACTGATGCTAATAACAATGTCATCAAGAATATTGTACAATACGTTACCCTACCACAAGATACCGAGAAATCTAGAATCTATCTAGACTATGCTCTACCTGCTGATATTAATAATGCCACTATTGTAAGATTACGTCCTAGACTATCTAATAGTGCTGCTACCCTTGTATTCCCAACTGGCAGTAAGCAAGTAGCATCTCTAGTTAGCGATTCTTCTAACACTAAGTTTAAGTATCACGTAAGAAAAGATTTTGTCACTGAGCTATCTGCTAGTGGTGGCAACTTAACATTTACCGCTCAACTACCTGTTGGTACACAAACGTTTGTTAGTTTCAGTGAAGAGCAATTCCTAATTACTGTTTTAGATAAAGGATCATCTACTGTTGTAGAAAATGGTGATGTTGTTTTCGTTGATCCCAGATACATCGAGGTGTCAGATTCCGTTATTACTGCTAGTAGTGTCACTGCTGGTGCCTTGAGAATCAAGAATCTACCATCAGATTACTTTGGTAATATTATTGATGGTAACTTCCCTAAACTAAAATTAACTGCTACTGTCGAGATCGATAAAGCACGTCCTAGACTTAAGACTGCTATCAGAAACAAACGTGTCATCATCATCTCTTCTGGTGACCGTGTAATTCCTCTAAGAGGTCAGGATTACGATTCTGATGTCATCGAGACATTCTCTTATTCTGACGTATTCAAACTTAAGTATGTTTACGAAGGAACAACCACCAACCCACCTGTAGTTGATACTGCTGGTAACCTAGTTAGTGGTACTGATGTAACTTACAAGTACAAGTTTGACAATGGACAAAGAGACACATACTATGATGTTTCTAGAGTTGTATTGAAGCCTGGTTTTGATGCTCCTACTGGTCAACTAGTAGCAGCGTTCGACTTTTTCGAGCATTCTCAAGGAGACTTCTGTACAGTTGACTCGTATCTCCATGAAGCAGGTGTACTGCCTGATGAGATTCCTCTATTCAACTCAACTGTTAATGGTGTTATCTCTCTTAGAGACTCAATCGACTTCAGACCTAAGGTTGATGGTAATACAACTATTACTGGTTTCCAAGATCAATCTATCGTCGAGAGATTTGATACCACAGACTACATCACATTCCTAGGTACAGGTGGAATTCCAACAGGAACTCCTGCTTCTGATTCTAACCTATCTTATACTGTATCCTTTAGCGAGAAGCAGTATCTAGATCGTATTGACGGTCTATTCCTCACTAAAAAAGGAGACTTTATTATCAAGGAAGGTAATGCTTCGTTGAATCCATCCAAACCAGAACCATTGGATGATGCTGTTTCCCTTTGCTATCTTCATATCCCTGCTTACACTAACAACAGTAAGGATGTAAGAATTGTTCCTGTGGATAACAAGCGTTATACCATGAAGGACATCGGCAAACTGGAGAAGAGAATTGAACGTCTAGAGTATTACACGACTCTAAGCATTCTTGAGCAGCAAGCACTAAACATGCAAGTCAAGGATGAACTTGGTCTAGACAGATTCAAATCTGGTTTCCTTGTAGATAACTTTGAAGCACATAGAACAGGCAACCTCAAGTCCGAAGATTATAGATGTGCTATTGACACTCAGCAGTCTGTTCTAAGAGCACAATCCAAAGAAGATAGTTTTGTTCTCGAAGAAATCAATACTAGAGATGACCAAAGAGCAGTTGCTGGATATGTAATCAACGATGGTATTGTTACACTACCTTTCGAGAATGTAGAACTACTAAGCAATAAGAATGCTACCAAGACTATCAACCCTAACCCATTTGTTGTTATTCAGTATGTTGGTGAAGGTGTAATTACACCACAGCAAGATTCTTGGTACGATCAGGGTATTGCTCCTTTGGTTGTTGATTCTAATACGAAACTTAATTCCATCTTCCTAGCGAAAGATGTTGTAGCAGATGCTTACTCTAGCATTTACAACTCATTCATCGTTAACTGGTGTGGTACTGATGCTGGTATCCTACCCATCGAATCTCTTGCTAACATTAACAGTGAGGACATTGAATCCACAGTTGAATCTGCTTCTATTGCTAGTTCTTCTAATGTAAGTCCACAGAACAATGAAGTAGGTAAAGGCGTATCAACTAAGACTATTGGTGATAGAAAAGTTGCTACTTCTCTACAGTTCTTTGCTAGATCAATTCCTGTTAAGTTTGTGATGAACAGACTAAAACCAGACACTGCTGTTTATGTGTTTATGGAAGGACGTAACGTTGGACGTTGGGTCATTCCTGATAGTCGTTTTAGTGGTCAAGCAGGTAACTCCCTTTCTACTTTCGGAGCTCCTCTTGTTACTGATTCTAATGGTAACCTATCTGGTATTATTTTGATTCCAGCTGGTCTTCCTCCTGTATCCAACACCAGATGGACTGGTAATGTAGATACTGTTGATTATGATCAAACTGGCGAAGAAATTAGATTTTCCACAGGTACAAAAACTATCAGATTTACATCTGCTTCTGATGACGCTGATAAGAACGAAGTTGATTCTTATGCTGAGGTCAAGTTCTATGCTTCTGGAACTACTCCTTCTAATCCACCTAGTATCACATCAACGGCTACTTCATTCTTCAAAGCAAATGAAGGAGTACAGTTGGTTGATAGTAATACCGACAATCCAATTAAACCAAATCCACTTGCCCAAACTTTCAAGATTGAGAACTTTGATGGTGGTTTAATGACAACTGGTGTTGATTTGTTCTTCAATAAGAAGAGTGAGACTATTCCTATTAGAGCATATCTAACAGATGTTGCTGCTGGAAAACCAGGCAAAAATATTATTCCTGGTACACAAGTATCACTAACCCCAGAAACATACCTAAGAGTTTATGTAACTGGAGAGACTGAAACTGTTACTGTCAATCTTGATGAATTTGTAACTGGTAAAACCTCCAATGCTGCTGGTCCTATTGCTAAGGTATTTGATTCCAATTTGGTTAGAGTTGGTGATGACACCAGTAGTTCATTCCAAATGAACAAGGAACAAGTTTATACACTGGTTCTTAGTAATCATAATGGAAGTACATTTGTGGCAAATGAGTCTCTAACAATTCCTTCCGTCACGGCATTTAATGCTAGAAACAACACTACCTTAGGAATATTCATTGCTAAAGATTCGGGTAAAGTATCTAACTTGATGGTTAGTGCTGTTGGTGGTAGTTATGAGACTGCTTCTATCGTTATTGAAAGTCCTCAGTTGCCTGGTGGATCATCGGCAACAGGTTCTATCTCTGTCTCCGATGGCAAGGTATACAACTGTGAGGTTTCGCTTACTGGAAGGGGTTATACCGAGCCACCATCTGTTGTTGTCAAAGGTGTAGGTCTCGGTGCTGCTGGAGCTGTTATCGAGTCTGTTATCGAGATTGACACACCTGCTGTAAGAATGGGTGTTGCTATTGATTACAGTGGTGTAACAGAATCTATAACTCCAACTAGATTTGATTTCAAGCATCCTGTTTATCTACAGAATAATACTGAGTATGCTCTTACTATTGAGACAGACTCTATTGAATATGAACTATGGGCGTCTGTCCTTGGAGAGGAAGAAATTTCAACAAGTAATGTTGTTACTACCCAACCTTCTTTAGGTTCCGTATACAAATCTCAGAATACTGATGACTGGACAGAAGATTTATTTGAAGATATCAAATTTATCATGTACCGTGCTGAGTTTGATACTGTCGGTGGCGAGATTGAAGTTGCTAACCAAAATCTAGGTTACGAAAAACTACAGATATCTCCTTTCGAGACTAGTGTAAGATCTGCTACTAATGCTACCTCATCACTATTCAAGAATAATAACTCAATTCTTAAAGTTTATCATAGGGATAATGGTTTTGAAGATACTGGAAACTCTTATGTATTCTTCCAAGAAGCAAAAGATGTTGGTGGTATTTCGGGAGTTACATTGAATCAAAGACTATATAAAATTTCTAATTCTGGTATTGATTCTTATAACGTCACAAGTCTAAACGGCGCTGGATCTAGTATTATTGGTGGTGGTGATAGTGTTCTTGCTTCTTACAACAGAAAGTTTGAACGTCTGTATGCTCAGGTTCCATATCTACAACTAGATGGTACTAAGATTGAATCGTTTGTTGCTACTACGGATGTAGTACCTGTTGATTCCGATACTAAGAACTACACCTCATACAGTTTCGTTGACTACGAAAAGACTTTCCTTGGTGAAGAGCACTTCTTTACTAACCAGAAAATTGTTGCTTCTAGAATCAACCAGACTATGAACGGACTACCTCATTCACTGAAGTATAAATTCAAGTTAACCACAGATACTTCTGTTCTATCACCTGTTATTGATCTACGTACTGCTACTGTTAAAACATCTAGTAATAGAATTGAAAATGCTACTGGTTATGAAGATAGATATGGTAAGAGAGATCAGATTGTTAAATTCCAACCTTTATACACGCTTGCTTTTGCTGTAACTGGATCAAATGCTGGTCAGGTTGGTGTAAATCTTTCTGTAGTTGGTCAAACTTCTAAAGCAGAAGGTTTGATTACTGGTTACGAAAACAATAATGCCACTATCAGACTAAGAACTATAACTCCTTTCCAGCAAGGTGAAGCTCTAAATCTAATTGGTACAGATGGAGTAGAAATTTCTAATGTAGGAATTACTATCACTACAATTTCCGAGATTGATTTTAACTTCAGTGTGGGTTCTAATGTTATTGCCTACTCCCCAACAGATGAGGATGTAAGTTACGCCAATAAAATTAATGGTAAGGTCATCCTATGGGATGCTGAGGATAAAATCCTAATTGTGGAAAACTCTTATCAACCTATTAATAATAATTACATTGCTAAGACAGCAGACGGCGAAGCATACACTAGAAAACAACTCGATAGTGAGCAGCAACCAGACATCTTTAGGGTGGGTGATGTAGTTCAATCTACTGGAGATGACGATCCTAAGTTTATTGAAATTAACACCATTGATTATACAACTGGTGTTGACTATGTTCCAGAAACAGATGCTGTTAATAGTTCTTCGGTTGCTAAGTATGTAACTAAGGAAGTATTCATCGATAACGCTGGTTCTGCCATTGATGTAAGATCTACAATGAATCTTACCGACGTTGAAAACGTTAAGATATATTATAAACTTAGAGAGTCTTCCAGTTCAGCAAACTTTGATGATATCAATTGGGTTCCATTTAATCAAGATGGTAACCCAGATGTAAACAATCTTGCTACTCCAGCAAACTCCATCTCAGGACAGTTCGAGAAGCAAACAGATTACCAAGAACTGACATTCAGTGCTTCTAATTTACCTGAGTTTACATCTTTCGCTATCAAGATTATCATGAAAACTGATGATCCTTCTTATGTACCCAAGATTCAAGACCTAAGAGCTGTAGCATCATACTGATGAGATATCTTAAAGTTGAAGGTCACGAAAGTCTTTATCGTGATGTAACGACAGGAGCGATTGTCAATACCGACAAACCCGCTCCTAGAAACTTTTCTCGTACATTTAACAATGCACTAGAAGACATAAATACATTGAAGAATGAAGTATCTGAAATCAAGTCCCTTCTGCGCGAGTTAATAAAAAATGCCAGCAATTCAAGTAGCTAGAACTGACACCTTTGAACAGCAAAGGGTCAAAATTAATGAAATTGGAACAAATTTGTTCAATGTTACTTCTGGTGGTATGGAGTTCGACTCCATGGATACTTTTAATGTAAGAATATCTACTGCCAAACTTGAACTAAAAAAAGGTTTGTCAAATACTGGAAATGCTACCATTTATAATAAAAATGTAGAAGCTTCAGCAAAAGTTATTGTAACAGCAAACAACTTAACAACCGGAGATAAACAAATTACGGAATATTTGGTTATCGATAATGGAACAGATATTTTCTTCACCGACACCAATAACGTGAAGACAGGTCAAGAACTAATTAGTTCTTTCTGGTCTGGGTTTGACATGTTTGACATTGATGGATCACAAAATGTTCGTATTTCACTTACACTAGGTGCCGATCTAAGTCCTGGTGATGATGTCGAGGTGACTATTGTAAATACTATCACTAAGAAGTAAAAATGGCAGAAGCATTCAATCTTTTTCTAGAGATATAAATAATAATACACACTGTCATATGTGATTACTATGGATACAGCAGAACTTAGAAAGAATTTTGAAGAGCAACTTGCTAATACTGATAAGCAAATTGCCGAACTAGAAGCTAATCTTGCTAAGGCAAGAGAGTATAAATTGAAACTATCTGGTGGGGTGGAAACTCTAGACTTGCTGAATCCGCCAGAAGAGAAGGAAGAAACTACTGCCGAAGAAACTACTGCCGAAGAACCAGCGGCAGCATTCGAGACAGGATCAGCTGGAATCGAACCAGGAACATCCGCTTAGAAGGCGAATGATAAACGCTAAAGAGTTTGACATCGACCCCTCTTCTTGGGAGGTCGATGTTATTCATATTGGGCAATTTCAAAATAGATTGCTAAAGGTTAAAAATTTCTTTTCTAATCCTGATAAGGTTAGAGAAGTTGGATTGCAAGCAGATTTCAAAAGCACTATCATGGGAGAAATTTCTGCTATTCCTGGATACACATCTAGGGTAGGTGGAGTTGATCTGAGATTTTTCGTTCCCTTCAGGACTTTGTTACTTGAAAGGATGGATGCTCCAGTAACAATCTTATACAATCATAAAATTAGCATTTTTAGTATTCAAAAATATAAACCAGGAACTGAATGTAGAACCATGAGTATGTACCCACATGTAGATTGGATACATTATGCTGCTGTGGTGCCACTGAATACAAATGAAGAATTAGAAGGAACTGATAATGGTACTGGTTTCTGTCGTCATATTGAAACTGGTATGGAACATATTTGCTCGGATCTCAACTACAGACATTTAAGAGCAAGAAATATGGATGTTACAATGACTGTTTTGGATCCATCTACTTATGATAGGAAGGGTTGGGAGTTGTATCATATAGAACCACATGAGTACAACACTCTCCTACTGTATGAGGGTAACGTATGGCACATACCATACTTTAATACTAATTGGAAGTGTGATAGAATTACATTCAATGGATTTTTAAAATGAGTTTTCAAATGCTTTGGTATAAAACCCAATATCCCATCTCCTAAATAATAACAGGGACTTTGTGTAAGATACATGTCATCACCAAGCAGTAGGTCGGAACTAATTGATTATTGTAAACGTCAATTGGGTGCTCCTGTACTACAAATTAACATTGCTGATGAACAAGCAAGTGATATCGTTGATGATGCTATTCAGTTTTATCACGAACATCATTTTGATGGGCTTGAGCAAATGTATCTTAAGCACAACATTACTGATACAGACATCACTAGATTTACTACACAGAATGAAGTTACGTCAACTACAAATCCTGATGCTACTGGTTGGGAACATAGAAAGAATTTTCTAGAAATCCCTGATCATGTAATGGGTATTAGTAAAGTATTTGGGGTGTCATCAAACTTTGTACGAAATAGTTTGTTTGGTATGACAAACCAATATTTCTTGATGGACATGTTCTCCTTTGCCAATGGATTTAAGATGGGGAACTTTGATCTTACTAATTTCTATATGGTCAAACAGTATTTTGAAACTCTAGATCAAGTTATTAATACTGGTGCTTTTGTTCAGTACAGATTTTCAAAGAGACAAGATAGACTTTATATTGATATTGATGTACAAAGACTTAAGGAAGGAAACTGGTTATTAATTGATTGTTGGGGTGCTATAGATCCTGACACATTCACCCAAGTATATAACGATTCCTTCCTCAAGAGGTACACCACAGCTTTAATGAAAAGACAGTGGGGAGCAAACCTCATTAAGTTCAACAATGTTCAACTTCCTGGTGGAGTCACCCTAAACGGTCGCCAGATCTGGGAAGATGGCAACAAAGAAGTTCAAGTACTTGAGTCAGAAATGCTGTCCAAGTATTCCACCCCATTATTTGATGTGATCGGATAAAATGCCTACTAGTCCTTACTTTCCCACTTACTATAGCGGTTTTTCTGGTGAGCAAAATCTCGTACAGGATCTCGTTGACGAGCAGATTCAACTGTTCGGATCGGATATCTATTACCTACCTAGAACAATCCTGAAAGATAATACTTTAAATGACATCATCTATTCAAAGTATCAGGAAGAGTTTCAAATTGAAATGCTTCTAGAGAACGTAACAGGATTCGGAGAAACATCAGAATTTATTAGTAAGTTTGGTCTACGTATTACAGATGAAGTAAAGTTTCGTGTTTCAACAAGACGTTGGGATGAAGAAGTTACGGAACATGCTCCTACCCTCACGTTAGATAACAGACCTAACGAGGGAGATCTTTTGTATTTCCCATTGACGAAAGATTTGTATGAAATCAAATTTGTAGAAAGAGAGCAACCATTCTATCAAATGGGCAAGCTCCAGTTCTATACAATGACTGCCGAGATCTATGAAGTTGGTAGTGATAGCATCGAGACAGGTGTTGCTGAAATTGATGTAATCGAGACAATCAAGTCTAGTTCTATTAAACTGTTTATGGATCCTGGTGGATCAGGTGACTTTGTTGTTGGAGAAGAGATTGCTGGTGACGAGTTCCTTGCTAAGGCAACATCAACTATTAGTGGTGATGCTGTAGATGGTGTAGTAATGACAGACACTGGTTTGTACTACAATCAATCACTACCACCATCTGTTACATTCTCTGGGGGAGGAGCAACTACAGATGCTACAGGTACTGCTACGGTCTCTGCTACTGGTCTTATTACTGGTGTCGTCATTACAGATGGTGGCGCTGGGTACACATCTGCTCCTAGTGTTACTATTGACTACTCACCTAAGGACAATAGAGCAGATGTCAAGTCCTGGGATAGCACCACCAGAGCTCTCGAAGTCATCAATAGAACAGGAACCTTCACAACTGCTGAACTAGTTACTGGTCTAACTTCAGGTGCTACTTGGAGTCCTGAGTCATTTAACACTCTAAATAATACCAACAGCGCCTACGATCAAAACTCAGAAATCGAAGACGAGGCTGATAACCTTATCGATTGGGGGGAAGTTAATCCCTTCGGTGAGTATGGCAACTTTATGGATTCATTCTAATGCTTGGTCAACATTTCTATAACGAAGCTATACGTAAAACGGTAATTGGTTTCGGTACTTTATTCAATAACATTGAACTTAAAAAAGTAGATCCCAATACAGGTGCTGTATTGGAGGTTGAAAAAGTTCCTCTTGCTTATGGACCTAAGCAGAAATTTTTGACACGTCTGGAACAGAACCCAGATGTTGCTAACAAGATTGCTATCACAATACCACGTCTCTACTTTGAGATGACTGGTATTACATATGATGCTGCTCGTAAGACAAGTCCTGTACAAAAATACAGAACCACTATTGCTGAAGATGGTACAGAAGTTAAGACCCAGTATGTTCCAGTTCCTTATGACATGTCATTTGAACTAGGAATTATTGGTAAATCTCAAGATGATGGTTTACAAATTCTTGAGCAAATCTTGCCGTTCTTTCAACCCAATTTTAATATTACTCTCAACATGGTCACAGACATGGATGAGAAAAAAGATATTGCTATTGTATTAAACAATATTAATTATGAAGATGACTGGGATGATAGTTTTTTAGATCGTAGAAGCATTGTATGGACACTAAACTTTACTGCTAAGTCTTACATCTACGGTCCTTATACTAATACAGGAATTATCCGTAAAGCTATTATCTACGAATCAGTTGGAGACCTTGCTGCTAGTAGAAGAAGTGCTGCTTACAGTTACAGTCCAAAGGCATTAGAAGATAAGAATGCGGACGGACAGATTACAGCAGCTGATGATGAACTAATTATCAGTACAGATGACTTTGGATTTAATGAGGGTATTGATATTTTATGACAAAATTTGAGAATAATATGGAAGATCTATTTGACATTGAAGTTGAATCTACTGATATCGAACCATCTAAACCCGTACCACCAAAAGCAGATAAAGACGATCAGACTAAAGACTATGAGTATACCAGAGGGTCTCTATACTCACTTATAGATAAGGGCAGAGAGGCGTTAGATGGGGCGTTAGAGGTTGCTCAGGAGTCAGGGCACCCTAGAGCGTATGAAGTCGCTGTGAATGCCATGAAGCAGGTAGCAGACGCCACTGATAAACTACTTGATCTACAGAAGAAAATGAAAGATCTTGAAGCACCTACAAAGAGCTCTGTGAATAGTAAGACCACTAACAATTTATTTGTTGGCAGTACATCAGACCTACAGAAGATGCTAAAGCAAATAAATAAACAAGAAGAGTCTGAATAAATATGAAGTCCTTTAAACAACTACGTATTGACATCACCGAAGCAGCAGAAAAACGTTACTGCCCTGGATGTGAAAAGTGGGAGACTAGAGATGTCTGCCGATTCGGAGTTGAATACTGGGACCAGTACGCCATCAAAAACTTTAAAGGAGCAGCCTGAACCAAAAAGTCAGGAGGACTAGCAAGAAAACGTCACGGGATCCTGACAGCAGGATTAATGAACCATTCCGTGTTATAATTATAACTTAGAACTACTTGCTGCCGCAATGAGATTTAATTCGGATGACCTCGCTCGGTTAAAAAAAGCGTGTGAATTGTACAAAGACTATACTGGATCAGAATACATGTGGGATCAGTATGAGCATTTGTTGACAAAACTGGAACAATACGAAAACGAATATTGTTTGTTAGAATCACCAGGAAACGTTAAATGATTTTTGCTGGTGTCTTATATGAAAGTGAAAAATATGACGGAAATGGAACAGCGCATTAAGATGAGGCGTGCGTTTGCCATGTCATCACTCGCTAGAATGTTTACACCAAATAGAATAACATATGAGATGAGAGACCTTTGTCACGAATGGTCTAAAATTGAAGAGCAACCACCCCAAGGTGATCTATATTTAGTCGATCGGTATTTCCTAGAACTTTGGAAAGAAAGAAATGAAACCAGAAACTAGTATATCAGCAACAATTATATTCAGTTTGGTTATAGGTTTAGTGTCTTGGAGTTTAACAAACGTTTACAGAATGGGAGGATTTCTGGTATAATGAAGATGTTTAAGGATTATTCTGAGGATATGAAGCCACCTGAGTGGGTAACCAAACAAGAATGTCAGGAGATGATTGATGATGCCATACGAAAACATAATCGTAATGCTACAATTATCTCTGTGTGTGTTGGTTGGGTTGTTCTTGCACTTTTTGCTGAGGGTCTTCTTCGATTTATTGGGGTAATTGATCCAATTCTTCCGTCGCTAAAATTATAATATATGGAAAGACAACCAATTAATGACTTATCTGGTATTATTCGTAAACATCAAGAGTCTCTACCAAACATAGAGGAAATGGATGTTGATGATAAGTTTAGAGAAGTCTATAAAGAAAAAGATGCTGGTAATTTAACCATCGAAAATGACATGTATGTGTGTACTGGATTACGTAAGGTACATATGGAAATTGCTAGTCTAGGACAATTAGATATTCTTCACTGTATCTGGTATCCAGATCCTGAGTTTAATTTACCTATTTTTGGTACTGATATTGTAGCTACTAAGAGTAAGGTTATTGCTGCTATTACTGATATCTCTCCTGTAGATGGTATAGAACATTCAATCTATGAAGATATTGCTGATATTAGTAGATACTATAGTTTTAAACACAATAGAGAGATCCCTTCATGGGGTACTATTTTTTCACCGTACTGTAAGTTTGCAAGATTGGATGATGAAGAAGATATTGATGTATTTTGTAATGTAGTTAACGAATATCTAGATGTATATGTTGGTGCTGTTTGGAGAGCTACTATGGATAGTCGTGGATCAGAACAAAGACTGGTAGCACAGTCAGATTACTGTTATAATCAGAAGAAGAATGATAAAACTAGAAAAATTTTAGAAT
>MPMF02114045.1_pt1 | contig 29514 bp, 21 predicted proteins | sample 1617271 | NCBI WGS metagenome assembly MPMF02 (sample SAMN05944812, study PRJNA350692) | marine metagenome | biome: marine; feature: ODZ; material: water; isolation source: 120 m water sample prefiltered with 30 um filter, filtered on to 0.2 um... | place: Pacific Ocean | collected 2012-04-09... | reverse complement strand
TGGAGATTTTGGATTCCTTCGTCGATCTGTGCCGTCACATTCGTCCGCGGCACGCGGCGGGATGGGCTGTAACTACGATTGTCGCAAAAGACGCAGCCGCCGAACGCGACAGTACCGTCCACATTCGGGCAGGTAAAACCGGCATCGATGCTTACTTTTTGGACCCGCTGGCCGAATCGCCTCCGCATGGCAAACCCATAGGCGTGGTAGCGGAGGCCTGCCTCTCGCCAGTGGTCATCTTTTCGGAGAGCTTCGTTCATTGACCTCGGGCCAAACGGTGTTTGAAAGGGACAACTCACATCGCTGTAGAGCGACAGAATACTATTGCTCGGCCAACTCTCACGTGAAGAATTACCAATCAGGGTGCAAGTACCGGCTCGCCGCCATCCGGCGTGAAGAGGGCTCGCAGCCATTTGAGTTCGACATCATTAGGAATGTAAGCAACATGGTTGTCGGCGAAAGCAGCATTGAAGCCACCTGGGTAAAGATTGCCCAGACCTTTGGGCAGATCCTTTACGTTGTAGTCTGCCGGCTTGGTCCACGGCACCGCATGTGAATCGTCTGCTTCCACAAATAGGATTGTGTTGGAGGTCCCATCCCTGGCCATCTGAGCAAATGACGCAACATCGTATTGGGGAAAGAGCGTTCCTTCACCCACGGCCAGGAGATAATTTGTCTTTGTCGCCCCTGCCTTGCTGAGGGGGCTGCGGTAGATCGCCGGCATTGTCGAGAGTAGCTTTATATTATGCGGACTGTCCCAGGGCTCGTCGAGGTGAAACATTTTGTACAGATTGTTCATCTCAAGATACGGCAGCAGGGCGACCCGCCAACTCAAGAGCGGCTTGCCATCTTTGTCCATGATCGCCCGGGAAATGGCGTCTTTGTTTTGATTGGATTCCATTTGTTGGGCAATGCTAACAGTTCTAAGATTGTTAGCAGATTGGGCACGCCTTGCGGATTGGCGTGCGGAGGAAATGGCCGGCAGCAGCATCGATACCAGAATGCCTATGATGGCGATGTTGACCTGCGGGTTGGCCAGTCCGGCCTCACTTTCGAGAGCGAGCACTTTGCCTTTACGAGTCGGCATCATCGCACTGAGCATCGTATTGCTCACGCGCTGAGAATACGCTTGCATCGCCTTCTGCATTGCAGGACTCTGCCCCTGCAAGTTTTGATCCTTTGCCATCTGTGCAAACATCTGGGCCTTGGCGATTTCAAACGCCTTACGAATCAGTTTTTCAAGTTTCTCTGCTTCAGCTTGGTCGTGCGCCGCAACAATCAGTCCCGACGGTCTTTCCCCCGAGACATTCACGCGAAGCATCGCCATGCGGATCAGGTCCGGAATTTTCTTGAACTGCTCGAGTTGGGGCGGGAGCGGCGGCGTCTGTTGCATCCCCATATTGATCAGGTCGCGCATCGGATCGAGAGCGAGAATCACCATCAAGTCGTTTTTGGATCCTTGCTTTGACAGTGTGTTTGTGATTGCCGGATTGTCTGCTGCGGTGTTTCCGTCGATAACCTTCTGCACGATCGGTTCGGTACCCAAGACCACAGACGTCTCATCGGGCTGGTAGATCCCCACGGTGATCGGCCCGGGTTCATCGATACGCTGATATGTTTTGCCGTTGTACTCGGCAGCTACCGTCGGCACCTTGAGCTTTTCGAGGATCGGCTCGAGGTCCAACGGCTGCTGAAGCACAATTTTAATGCCGAAGTTCGGCGGCAAGCCGGGAATGAATCTATCGATCGCGACTTGAACCTGCTCAATCGTCGTGGCGTCGACACCCATCTGTTCTGTCGAGGCAACCTTGAGCAACTCGTGCGGGATAAGCTCCATGCCCGGTGAGTGGATCATGCGGTTGGGAAAGGCGACCCCGGCTAGTACCGTATTGTCGGTCAGTAGGGATGCGTCGAATTTTTCAGTTTCCTGTGCAACCGCCAGAGAGGGAGCGGCTCCGACAACGAAACTGAGAAACATGCAGAGTAGTGGTGAGCGGCTAAAGAACATCGTAATGAACCTCCAAAAGCGAGTCAGAACCAAAAGAGAGTAAGGGCCAGAAGAGAGTAAGAGAGATGGTGCAGGGAGAGAGCGGGCAGCGATACCTTCTCCAGTCACTTGATGAGCTCGCCCCTTTGATAAAAACCTATCCCACGCTAGGACAAAGTCAAGGGGTTTGGCGCATTGGTCGCGCAGAGATGTCTTTTCGCCGGAGAGGGATTATTTCCATAAACGGGATGGGTCCACATCAAGACGTTCTGGTCGAGATAAGTAATTTGGCGTTTTGACTAGGAATCAACCTCGACATGGAATGACGTTGCAATTTCACTTATAATTTGACCCTCAGTGGGCGGTGATGGCCAGATGTTCCGCCCGTGGCAGCGAGAGCTCTTGGACAGGTAGAGACTTTTAGAGGAGATTTGCGGAGAGCCACGTGAAAAAATCAACACAAACTCCAGTGAGAGATTACGGGACACTGGTTCCGGAGGGTGGCGGTGATCCCATTCCACTTTTGAAAAAGAGGCTCATGGTCGGTCGCCGTGAGAGTTGCGATATTGTATTGCGATTCAAAAATATTTCGGCCCACCACTGCCAGTTGGTGGTCCGTGGCGGTTACTGGTACGTGAAGGATCTTAAGAGCCTCAACGGCGTCAAGATTAATAAGGCTGCTGTAACCGATAAACGCCTCGATTCCGGAGACATTCTCAGTATTGCAAAGCATCACTACCGTATTTTTTATGTGCCGAGTGATCTTGGTGCGGTTGGCCCCCCCCCACCCGATGAGTCGGTTGACGAGATTTTCGGCGAGTCGCTGTTGCGACGGAGTGGCCTCGAAAAGAAACAGAAGCCTCAACGTGAAAACCGCCAGCGCGATTCTCGTGCAGTTGATGGCGACGCAGATACCCCTCTCAGTAATCCGCCCAACGGCTGAAGTTCCGCTCTGATGGCCAAGAAAAAGAAAGTTCGCGTCCGCTTTCGAAAAAATCGGCAGGTCCGTACGCGCAAAACGGGATTCACGCGGGAATTTGCCGAACATGGATTTACGGAAGATGACAGCGTGCGCAAAGAGAGGCTCAGTGGCAAAGGGGAACTGTCGCGAAAACGGACGGTCATCGGCGACCGGGTCGAAAACGATGATTGTGGATTTTCGGTGATTCCCGATATTGATACTTCGGCCTGTCTCGAGGGAAGGGTCCTGGAGATCAAGGGGCTCATCAGCAATGTCCGCACGAGCGATGGCCGAATCTATCGGTGCGCCGTGCGACGTCTTCTGAAAACGCTCAGTACCGATCAGCGTCACGTCGTCGCTGCAGGCGATCGCGTCCAGTTTCTGCCCGATGGGGATGAGGGGCTTATCCAACGCGTGGAACAACGAACGGGGATCTTGAGTCGCACCAGTCGTGGCCGGCAGCATGTGCTGGTGGCCAACGTCGACCGGATTGTGGTGGTGGCCAGTGCTGCCGAGCCGGGATTGAAGCCGCATCTCATCGACCGGTTTCTCGTGGCCGCCGAACAGGTCGGGATCGAGCCGATCATCTGCATCAATAAGATCGACCTGATTGATCCGGGGCCATTGCAACCGCTGGTGGGGGTCTTTGCCCAGATGGGCTACAAGGTACTCCAGATTTCTGCGGAGACCGGATTGAATATCGATCTGTGCAAATCGGAGTTGGCCGATCGCGAGTCGGTGATTGTGGGACAGAGTGGTGTCGGTAAATCGTCGATCCTCAACGCGATCGAACCCGGTTTGGCCTTGCGAACCGCGGCGGTGAGCGCCGAGACGCAGAAAGGCAGGCATACCACGACAACGGCAAAGCTGTTGCCACTTTCCTTTGGAGGATTTATCGTCGACACACCCGGCATTCGCCAGTTCCAACTGTGGGATGTCACTGCGGAGGAAGTTGCGGGGTTGTTCCGCGATATACGGCCTTTTGTCGATGGTTGTCGCTTTCCCAACTGCACGCATACCCACGAAGAAGATTGTGCGGTAAAAGCATCGGTCGCCGATGGCCGGCTTGATATGCGTCGCTATGAAAGTTATTGCCATCTGCGATCCGACGGGCAGCTGTGATTTTTCGGCGGATGCCGCCGATTGAAAGGCCCTTGGAGGAAAAAACAGTCAAGTTGCCCGGGACTTTGTCACTTGCCGCGCGGGACATCTGGCACAGGCGGGTCCTCGTGGATTACGATGGAAGGGACCACTTTGCGTCGAGATAAAGAGATTCCGGGCTGATAGGCCATGAGGCCGGGAGGAAAAGGCAAACGTTGAAACCAATCATTCTTTTGCAGGCAGCATTTTGAAAGAGATGACCCGCATCGAGGGTGTCCGTAGTGAAGCGGCCGTACTGGTCGGTGTTCTCCAGTCGGATCAGCCTGTGCGGCAAAATCCGCTACAGGAACTTGAGGGTCTGGCCGATACCGCAGGTTCGCATGTCGTCGGCCATTTGGTGCAGCGGCGCAAGCGGCCCGACCGCGCGACCTATCTGGGCAAGGGGAAACTGCTGGAGCTGGTTGCCCTGGTGGGAGGAGCTCAAGCCGATCTGGTACTCTTTGATAATGACCTCACTCCGGGGCAGACGCGGAACCTCGAACAAGCCACCCAAGTCAAGGTTCTCGATCGCACCGAGTTGATCCTCGATATTTTTGCCAACCGCGCAAGGACACACGAAGCCCGCCTGGCGGTCGAACTTGCGCAACTTGAGTATTCTCTTCCGCGACTCAAACGCATGTGGTCGCACCTCTCCCGGATTGAGGGTGGAATTGGAATGCGCGGGCCGGGCGAAAAGCAATTGGAAGTAGATCGTCGCCTCGTTGAAAAGCGGATTCGCGACCTCCGCAGGGATCTGGCTGTTATCGAACGTCGCAAATCGCGGACGCTGGCCGCGCGGCAGGGGCATATGACCGTTTCGCTCGTTGGCTATACCAATGCGGGAAAGAGTACCTTGATGAATCGCCTCACCGGCGCCGGTGTGCTGACTCAGGACAAGCTCTTTGCAACACTCGATACGCGGACCCGTCGCTGGCAACTTCCCGGTTGGGGGCCGGTCCTGCTTAGCGACACGGTCGGATTTATTCGGGACTTGCCCCACTCCTTGATTGCCAGTTTCAAAGCGACTCTCGAAGAATCGCGACAGGCCAACTTGCTTTTACATGTTGCCGATGCATCCAATCCTGAGGCACTGCAGCAGATTGCCTCGGTCTACCGTGTGCTCGAGGATCTGGAGATTGAAGAGACAAATACCGTGTTGGTGCTCAATAAGACAGATTGTCTCACAGACCGGGCCGGTATCGATGCGATCCTCAATCGCTATCCCGAAGCGATTCCAATCAGTGCCGAATCTGGCGTTGGTGTGAACCGGCTTTCGCACGTTGTCTCTTTGGCACTAAGCCGTAATTTTTGTGATGTCGATATCCAAACGCATGTTGGCAATGGTCGCCTGCTTGCCTACCTGGCGCAGCATGGCGAGGTGTTTTCTCATCGCTACGATGATGAAGATCGGGTGACCATCCATTGTCGCATCCCGCATGAGTACCTCAACAAAATTGAGGATCCGGACACTCTGGTGCGACCCCATCCGGCAATAGGCGCGGCCACCGATGTGCCACTAGAAAATCACGAGGCGAAAAAAGCTGACGGAGCCGCGTAGCTCCTTGTTGCGTAAACCTGTTTTCGGGTCCATGCTTTGGTTAGGGGTGTCTCGATGGCGAAACGAAAAATCAGCGGGATGCGTACCGTGATTACGGGAGCATCGAGTGGCATTGGGCGGGCGTTGGCTCTGGAACTTGCCCGCCGTTCTGCCCGCTGTGTGCTCGTTGCCAGGCGCGGTGAGAAACTCGAGGCGGTGGCGGCTGAGATTCTGGCGGAGTTTGCAGAGGCAGAAGTCGAGTTTGTTGTTGGAGATATTACCGACCCGCTCGTTCGCAAGGCGGCAAAAGAGAAGTGTGTGATGGCTTTTGGTGGCCTCGATGCGATCGTCAACAATGCGGGCATTGGCAGTTTCGGGCGTTTTGTCGATAGTGATCCGCAGCGTTTCCGTCAGATCATGGAGGTCAATTTTTTTGCCGCTGTAGAAATGATTCGCGAAGCACTGCCTGCCCTGCAGGCGGGCACCTCACCCATTGTGGTCAATATCGGATCGATCCTGGGGCATCGGGGAATTCCGCGAATGTACGAATACTGCAGCAGCAAGTTTGCCCTGCAGGGGCTGAGTCAATCGCTGCGCATCGAACTCCGTTCGATGGGAATTGATCTGCTGATGGTCAGCCCGGGCACAACCAAAACAGAATTTTATGACAGTGTGGTCCACGGTCGAGGTGAGGTCCCCTGGAACAAAGGTCCCGGAGTCTCTAGCGCCACGGTAGCTCGCAGAACGGTCCGCGCGATCGAGAAAGGGAAGCGGGAAATTATTCCCAACCTTCTTGGCGGCCTGCTGGTCTGGGCCAATCACCGCGCACCGGGGCTCGTCGATCGCTTTCTCGGTCGCTATGCCTGAAGGGCCCGCTAAGAGCATCCCATTGTCATAAAAGTGTATTGCGAGGGGCATTTTTTGCATGAAAGAGGTGGTTTTCTAAAAAGACCTGGCGATGCTGCGCCTGATAAAATAGTATTAAAGAATGCGCTGAATATACTAGGATGTTTTGTCCCATGGGGGTAGACTGAGGACACCTTACCGAGCGGTCCGCTTGCGACCGCTCGCAAACCATCCCTCATACCTTTTTTGTACGGTGCCGTGCTCATGCGGTTCGGAGATCCGATCATGCCTGCCAAACATTTCGTTTCGTTTTTTCTCCTGGCTCTTTTGCTCGCAACGGCCCTGCCGGCCGCAGAGACGGAGGACCCGGACAACGCACCAAGTGCTGACGAAAAGGTAAGTTACTACGAACATATCCGCCCGATTTTCCAGGCGCATTGCCAGGGGTGCCACCAACCCGCCAAGGCGGATGGTGACTACGTGATGACCAGCTTCGAGCAACTGTTGGCCGGTGGTGAGAGCGAAGAGGTGGCGGTTGTGGCTGGCGAACCGTCCAGTAGCAATCTGATTGCACAAATTCTCCCCAGCGATGGCGAGGTTCAGATGCCTCAGGACAAGGACCCGTTGGCTGAGAGCGATATCAAGCTGATTACCCGCTGGATTCAGGAGGGCGCAGTGGACGACACGCCCGACTCGGCGGTAGCGAAGTACGACATGGAGCATCCTCCGGTCTACACCCGCCCGCCGGTGATCACGGCGATTGATTTTTCGCCCGATGGCAAACTGCTCGCCGTTTCCGGGTTTCACGAAGTGTTTCTCCTGGCGGCGGATGGCTCAGCGCAGCTCGGCCGTTTGGTCGGTCTGTCCGACCGGATTGAATCGGTGCATTTTTCGCCGGACGGCCAGCGGTTGGCGGTCGTTGGTGGTCTGCCCGGCCGGATGGGTGAAGTGCAGATCTGGGACGTGCCGAAACGAGAGCTGTTGCTCTCGGTGCCGACGACATTCGATACGATCTATGGCGGAGCCTGGTCACCGGACGGCAAGCTGATTGCCTACGGTGCTGCTGACAAGAGTGTGCGGGCTCTCGAGGCGGAGACCGGCAAGGAAGTGGTTTTTATGGCCGCCCACGACGACTGGATTCGTGACACGGTCTTTTCGAAAGATGGTCAATCGATCTTTTCGGCCTCTCGAGACAAAACAGTCAAAAAGACCGATGTCGCGACGCAGCGCTTTGTGGGCAATGTGACCACCACCACACCGGGCGTGTTGCTTGGTGGAATGATCGCTATTTCCAGACATCCCTATCGGAATGAAATTCTCGTCGGAGGTGCCGACGGTGCCCCGAAACTATTCCGTATGTCGACGAAGGCCGCTCTGGCGACCGGTGGCAACCCGAATCAAATTCGCGAATTTGAAGCGCTCCCCGGCCGCGTGTTTGCGGTCTGTTTCTCCCCGGGCGGGGCACACTGCTTTGCCGGTAGCTCTCTCGATGGGAAGGGACAGGTTTGCGGTTTTGAAACCGATACGGGCAAACAGCTCTGGGAGTTGGATTGGCCCGAGACAGGTATTTTTGCGTTGGCGATCAGTCCCGATGGAAAGCGACTCGCATCGGCTGGTGCCGACGGAGTGGTTCGAATGATCGACCCCAAAACCGGTCAGGTTGCCGGTTCGTTTACGCCGGTAGAACTGGCACAGGGGGAACTGAAAGAGACGCAGGACGAATCTTCCGAGGTGGCCCTGGTGTCGCTGGAAGAAACGGAGGATGTCGGGGCGGACGCGGAGGTTCTGACTCTCTCTGTGGAGCCGGGCGAAATCGTGATCGATCTGCCGGTCGACAAGGTACAGTTGCTCGTCACGGCCGGTCTGTCGAATAACACAGTGAAGGATGTAACGCGGGATGTGGAGTGGTCCGTCGAGGGTGGCGTCGGCAGCGTCTCATCAAGCGGTCTGTTTGTGCCGAACGAGGATGGTACGGGGCAGGTGATTGCCGAACTGTCCGGACAGCGGATTAAAATTCCGGTAGAGGTTCGCGACATGCACACCCCCTATCTCCGTAATTTCATTCGGGATGTGAATCCCGTTTTGGGCAAGTTGGGCTGCAATTCCGGTACCTGCCACGGCGGGCGGATTGGCCAGAATGGCTTCAAGCTTTCACTGCGAGGCTATGACGCCATCTACGACATACGCGGTTTTACCGATGACTTGGCATCGCGACGGGTCAACTTTGCCTCGCCGGACGACAGTTTGATGTTACTCAAGACAATCGCTGCGGTGCCTCACAAGGGCGGGCAGTTGATGAAATTCGGCGACCCTTACTACACCATTCTGCGCGACTGGATTGCGGCCGGTGCCAAATTGGATCCATCGACGCCACGTGTTACCGGCATTGAGGTCCTTCCCAAGAATCCGGTGATCCAGCGGGCGGGTCAGACGCAGCAACTGCGGGTGGTGGCGACGTATGCCGATGGCAAGACTCGCGACGTAACCCACGAAGCGTTTGTCAATAGCGGGGATACCGAAGTTGCCACCGTGGACGATGCCGGTTTGGTGACGGCAGTCCGCCGCGGCGAATCGCCCGCCCTGGTCCGTTACGAAGGGGCCTACGCGGCCACAATCCTGACGGTGATGGGAGACCGGAGTGGCTTTGAGTGGACATCTCCGGAGACCTGGGGCCGGGTCGATGAATTGGTTTCCGAAAAGTGGGAGCGGATGCAAATCGAGCCGTCACTACTCTGCTCCGATACCGAATTTCTCCGTCGCATCTATCTCGACATGATCGGTCTGCCACCGAAGCCCGAAGATGTCCGCGCGTTTATGGCCGACAGTCGGGATGTCCGCATCAAACGGACGGAACTAATCGATAAACTGATCGGCTCGGAAGGATTTGTCGAATACTGGACCAACAAGTGGGCCGACCTGTTGCAGGTTAACGGGAAATTTCTCGGCCCTGAGGGAGCCGTCGCTTTCAGAGAATGGATTCGCGGAGAGGTAGACGGGAACACGCCATACGACGAGTTCGCGCGCAAGATTATTCTGGCTAGTGGCTCCAATGGCGATAATCCAGCCGCATCGTACTTTAAGATTTTGCGGGAACCGGACCTGGTGATGGAAAACACGACCCATCTCTTTCTGGCCTTGCGGTTCAACTGCAACAAATGCCACGACCATCCGTTTGAACGTTGGACGCAGGATCAGTATTACCAGACTGCCGCTTACTTTGCCCACGTCGACTTGCAGCCCGATCCCGAACGAGGCAACGAGAAGCTCGGAGGGACCGCGGTCGAAGATGCAAAACCGCGTTATGAAGTCGTCTCCGACAAGACCGAAGGCGAAGTGGAACACGTTCGTACCGGCAAGGTGATGACCCCCGGCTTTCCCTACGAGTGCGACTACGATGTGCCCGAGGGAGCGAGTCGTCGCCAGCAGATCGCTGCCTGGTTGACCTCTCCGGCGAATCGGTACTTTGCCCACAGTTATGTCAATCGGTTGTGGGGGTATCTCTTTGGTGTCGGCATTATCGAGCCGATCGATGATATCCGTGCCGGCAACCCGCCGACGAATCCTGAACTGCTCAACTATCTGGCCGATGAATTCATTCGCAGCAACTTTGACGTTCGTCATGTGATGCAGTTGATCTGCACTTCTCGAACGTACCAGCTCTCGGTAGCCACCAACCGCTGGAATGAGGACGACGGGCTCAATTATTCCCATGCGATTGCGAGGCGATTGCCCGCAGAAGTCCTCTACGATGCGTTGCACAGCGTGACCGGTTCGGTCAGCAAGATCCCCGGCTTGGCGGACGGGACGCGGGCAGCGGCAATTCCCGATGCGGGGATTACGGTGCCAGATGGCTTTTTGTCCAACATGGGTCGTCCTGCGCGCGAGAGCGCGTGCGAATGTGAGCGTGTCGGCGACATGCATCTTGGAGGTGTGATTGCAATCGTCGGGGGTCCCACCGTGGGGAACGCGATCGCCGATCCGGATAACGAATTGACAAGGCTGGTGAGCGAAGAGCAGGATGATCCGCGACTGATCAATGAGATTTTTCTCCGCATCCTCAATCGGCCAGCGACCGAGGAAGAGATTAGCTCCTGCCAGCAACTCTTCACAGATCTTCCGCTCAGTCACGAGCATTTACTCGAACAACTCAAGTCCGTGACTGCGGAAGCTCAGGCGCGACAGGCAAAGTTGCTCGTAGTGCGGCAGGCGAAGCTCAAAGAGGCGGAAGCGACGCTCGCCTCTCCGAAAGTTCAGAAGGTGGTCGCTCATGAAAAGAAGCTCGATGCGCAGCACCAGGAAAAGCTCGTCCTCGCTGAGGCGGCACTTAAGAAATTTGATAAAGATTCCACAAAGCTCAAGAACTGGGAGAAAGAGTTAGGCTCCGCCAGCAAGAGTTGGCAGGTACTGCATCCGAGCGAATTCAAGGCCGCCAATGGGGCGACACTGGAGTTGCAGGATGATCAATCGATCTTTGTTTCCGGTGAAAATGGCAGAGGGGCGTACGAGGTCGTCACGGAGACACCTGTGGAGGATATCACCGGAGTCCGCCTCGAAGTGATCGCCGATGAGCGGTTGCCCAGCGGAGGCCCCGGCCGCGCTGAAAATGGCAATTTTGTTTTGAGCGAACTCGAGTTGTTCGCGGCACCCAATTCCAATTTGGCCAACTGGGATCTCGTTCGCAGTTGGGATTTTGGAGATGCGGCAGTGGCGAATGTGTGGTTGCCCCAGGAGGGGGCTAAAGTTACCCGCTCAGGCGGCATGCTGAATGTGAGCGGTGAGGCGCCGCAAGTGGAGACAACGCTGACCAACTGGTCCTCGGTAGGTCCTTTCTTTGATAAAGAAGCGTTTAATGCGGTACTCGGTCCGGAGGGAAGTCAGATCGACCCGCAACAGACCTTTAGGGAAAAGGGCAATCGCCTTGCCTGGCAGCGACGCCTCGATCTGCCCGATGGCAGGGTCCATACCTACTCGTCGAGCGATGATTCGGCGACCTACTTTTACCGGAAGATCAAAACTTCTGCAGCGCGGAAAATGATTCTGCGATTTGGGAGTGACGAGGGGATCAAGGCCTGGCTCAACGGCGCAGAAGTCTTCACGAAGAACGTCGATCGTAAAGCGGCGGCCGATCAGGAACTGATCCCGGTAATGCTCAAAAAGGGTGAGAACGAATTGATGGTGAAAATTGTCAATGCAGAGGGACCGAGTTCTTTCTATTTTGCAACCGACAGCGTTCCAGCCATCAATCCCTCCGTGGCGACCGACACCGAAGGGGGTGCCGGATCGTATGCGGTAGAGGTCGTTGCCAAAGCGGATGGCCCGGCACCAGCGAGGATCTTCTGGAAAGCCGCCAAAGATGATCCGTACAGCGGGCGTCGCGTTACCGAAGTGACACCGCTTGGCAAAGACGGCGATTGGAATACCTACCGCTTCGATTTCATCTCCTACGATGATCTCAGCGGATTGCGTTTCGATCCGGCAGGAGCGAGTGTTGCGATCAAAGAAGTTCGCCTTTACCGGCACGAATTGCCCCGGAAGGTGGCCTTCAATAAGGAAGGGGCCAAGGCCGATTACAGCAATGAGTATTTTACCGTCAAGCGGGCTATCGATGGCAAAGTCCAGGACGACGACGACGGCTGGGCATCAGACCCCGATCTGGGCGAAACCCGCCTGGCTTCTTTTCAGACGCAAGACAAGATCTCCTTCAAGGGTGGTGTAAAGCTCCGTTTCCTGATGGACCAGCAGTATCTCACCAGCAAGCACTCGATCGGTCGTTTCCGGCTTTCGGTGACCCAGCAGGAAGATGTCCGTTATGGGATTCCGCCCGAACTCGTCGAAGTGGTGGAAACTCCGGTGGACAAGCGGTCTGACGAGCAGCGCGAGCAGCTCAAAAAGTTCCACAAAAAGGATTCCATAGAACGAAAAGGACTTTTGGCCGTATTAAACAAGGCGAAGGTGCCCCGGGAGGGCGATAAAGAACTGGAGACACTCCGTTATCGGATAGCATTACTCAAACAGCCAATTTCCGAGGATCACCAGCTTGTCGAATTGAAGCGGGCGATTGACCTCAGTACCAAACAGTTGGAGAATCAACGCTTGACGGTCGCTCAGGATATTGCCTGGGCCCTGATCAATAATCCGGCATTCCTTTTTAACCACTAATAAACAGTAAGAGATAGATTTTCTGGGCGCACGTTCGGGAACATACTTTCAAATAACGAGGAGAAGATCAATGCTCGTCATTCCAGGCCAAGCCGCTAAAGATGTTTGTGATCGTCAAGTCGGCGTGAGTCGTCGTGATCTGTTGCGTATCGGTGGATCCGGAGTGCTCGGCATGGGGCTCGGCTCCATGTTGGAGCTTAAGGCGAAGGCCAATACCTCTGAAGCAGGCGGAGGAGGACCGGGATGGGGCAAGGCGAAGAGCATCATCCTCTGTTACTTGCAGGGCGGCCCGAGCCACCTCGACCTTTGGGATCCCAAAGAGAACGTACCGGACAACGTGAAAAGTATCTTCTCGCCCATCTCAACGAAAATACCCGGTATCAAGTTTACCGAGAACTTGCCCTATCTCTCTCAGATCAACGACAAGTTCACGATGATTCGCTCCATGAGCTACACGCCGGTGGGCCTGTTCAACCATACGGCGGCCATCTATCAGATGATGACCGGTTACACGACCGACAAAGTGAGCCCGTCAGGACAGCTTGAGCCGCCGAGTCCAAAAGATTTTCCCAACTTCGGTTCTCAGTTGATTCGCCTGCGTCCCCCAGAGGAACCGATGTTGCCGTTCGTGATGCTCCCCAGGCCGCTACAGGAGAGTAACGTGATCGGTAAGGGCGGCACAGCAGGATTTTTAGGCAAGTCCTTCGACCCCTACACGCTCTATCCGAACGGCGACGATATGGACATGGCCAAGATGGACCGCATTAAAATTGACGACCTCATGCTGCATCCGGAAGTCTTTGCCGAGCGGCTCGAGCGACGTGCCAAATTGCGGGAGATCATCAACTCCGGTATGCCCGATGTCGATAAGGCGGTTTCGAAACACAAACTGAATACCTATTTCGAACAGGCGATGAATCTCATCCTTTCGGGTCGCGCCCGAGACGCTTTTGCTCTCGATCGCGAAACGATCGATGTACGGGACCGCTACGGTCGCAACACGTTCGGACAAAGTTGCCTCCTGGCACGCCGCCTCGTCGAGGCGGGTACCCGTGTGGTGGAGGTGGTCTGGCCCAAGGTGGCAAATTCAGACAATCACTCCTGGGATCACCACGTTGATCTGGTAAAGCGTCTACCGAAACAGTCGGCGCCGATGTTCGATGTCGGGTTCTCTGCTCTGGTTGAGGATTTGGATGACCGGGGGCTGCTGGACGAGACGTTGGTTATCGGTGTGGGCGAGTTTGGCCGCAGTCCGGAGCGTGCGACCAGCACCTCGGGCAACACCCAAAGCCCCGACGGCCGCGACCACTGGCCCTACTGCTATACCGCAGTTATCGCCGGTGCCGGGATCAAGCGAGGCTATGTCCACGGCAAATCGGACAAGACCGCTTCTGCACCTCTGGAAGATCCGGTCCACCCGCGTGAATTGCTGGCAACGATTTATCACGCCTTTGGCATCAATCCGCGGACGATTGCGTACAACCACCTCAAACAACCTCGCGAACTGGTCAAGGCGGACGCGGTCACGGCACTATTTACTTAAAAAGGGCTTCACTTAAAAAGGGCTTTTCCTAAAGGGGAGCCCTAAAGGGGAGCGTTGCGGTGGGAGCGACCGGGCCGCTGTGCCAATATTCCGTGAGCAGAAGCGAGTGACGCATTGTGAGCGCTGCGGTGGTCGATCTTGTATACGAGCAGGGGCCCTGTCTGGTCGTAAACAAGCCGAGTGGTCTTTTGACCCAGGCGCCACCCGGGATCGATAGCCTTGAGAGGCGGGTGAAAGAATTTCTCAAGGCCCGCGAACAAAAGACGGGCAACATCTATCTGGGAGTTCCCCATCGCCTCGATCGCCCGGTCTCCGGCGCGTTGATCCTCGCCCGGCATGTCCGGGCCTGCCGCCGCATCAGCGAACAATTTTCAGGACGGACGCTCCGCAAGGTCTATTGGGCCCTCGTGCAGGGGAGGGTACGTCCCGAGGCGGGTGAATGGTGCGACTGGATGCGAAAAATCCCGGGGCAGGCCCGCGGTGAAATCGTTCCCTCCGAAGTTGAGGGTGCCCGGAAGGCACGTCTCACCTACCGCACACTCGGCGAGACTCCGTTCGGCTCCTGGCTGGAGGTGGAACTAAAGACCGGCCGCATGCATCAGATCCGACTGCAATCCGCGTCGCGCGGCCATCCGGTTCTTGGCGATGTTTTTTACGGGGCCGAGGCCACCCTCGGAAAACCCGAACCCGATCCGCGGCGCAACGCCATTGCCCTTCATGGGCGGCGCGTCTGTTTCCGTCATCCGATGACCCGCGAGCAGGTGGCGGTCACGGCCCCTTTGCCCGGACATTGGAACGATCTTGTGCTCGAGACGCACATTGCGGCTCTCGAGGAGGCATGATCGGCCTTTGGACCGCTAAACTCGACGTGTGCTCGATTTCGCACTACATTGCATTTGAATCTGCCCCACCCCGACAGATTGTGGCGAGCGTCAGGTTATGGTTCCCTTTTCTTTTTTGCAGCGAGGTCGCAATGGAACTTGAGCAACTACGTAATTTTCTGTTGGGCTGTACGATCATCAATGTTGCACTACTTCTACTCTGGTGGATGATGTTCGCATGCGTCCACGACTGGATCTATCGGGTGCATTCGCGCTGGTTCAAGCTGTCCACAGAGAGCTTTGATGCGGCGCATTACAAGCTCATGGGACAGTGGAAGCTCATGATCTTCATGTTCAACCTGATCCCCTATGTCGTGCTATCGATCATCGCCTGATTCGCGATCGGATCGCATCGAATAGCGGTGGCAGAAAAAACGAAAAGCCTACTCGGCGGCGAGCCATTCGCGGGCCTGGTCGATTTCGCTCCGGTCAAAATATTTGACTTTGGCAGTGGTGAAAGGTTTGCAAAACATTGCCATCCCCTTTTCCCATTGTTTTTCTCCAACCAGTGCCAATTTTTCAATATCTGAAAAATGTTTGATATCGAACTTGATGTCTTCCCAGAGGGCTCCCATTTCCCAGCCGGCAAAGTCGTGCATCGACATCAAAATTTTTACCTTGCCCTCTTTCATCATCTCTTCCGTTCGGGGCACAAAATGCTCGTAATCTTCCTTTGTCAGTTTTCCGGTTACCTGTACTTCCAGGCTGTGGCCATCGGCCCCTTCGACGAGTTCAACTGCCATCGCAAATACCTCCCGTTAGGTTTTCAATCTCGGATCACAAATGCCTTGCAAAAAAACAAACAACTTCGTGCGGTTGTAATCGGTTGACAATCGCATCAAAACCGTCATTCTATTGTTTTGCCGATCCACTTCAACAACGCATCACGGGAACTTGCCGTGCCATCCCCTAATCCAGAATCTGATCGCCCTGCCCGAAAATTGACGGGTGCCCCGCTCTTTTTCGTACGTTTCTTTTTGTGCGCGTTTATTCTGGTCGTTTTTGACACGCTCTTTGAGTTAAAACTCGATTTTGCTTCCGAGCGACCGGTGGGGCTGCTGATTATGTTGCCCCTCGGGTGGGCCGCGGCGATGGTCATCTCTGCCTGGCTGGTCGGTATGATCTACTACGGCAAAGACGACTCCTCCGATGAAGGCTGAGCCGGATCGGCCCTCGACGGAGGCAATCGACCAACATGCGAGGCGGAACTTCTGGACCCTCGGCCTGGTCCAGATCGCCATCCGTACCGGTTGGATCTTCAAAACCGAGAACATCATCATGCCGGTGGTACTCGACACCATGGGCGGTGCCGCCTGGTTGCGGGGGTTCTTGCCGATGTTCTCTCGGGGCGCCTACAGTCTCTCTCCTTGGCTGTTGAGCCACCGCTTCAATCAGATGAAGCGGAAGAAATGGGGGCTCTGCATAGCGATCGTTGGGATGTCTGCATGCTTTGCGATCCTTTCATTCTTATGGATGATCGCCGGTGGCCAGGCTTCGACTTGGATGCCCATTATTTTTTTTGCGGCCTACGCATCTTTTTTTGTCTGTGCGGGAATGACCCAACTCGGTTTTGGGACGCTACAAGGAAAATTGGTTCGAGCGACGCGGCGGGGCCGTTTGATGCTGCTGGGCAACGTGGGAGGCGCCGCCGTTGCAATCGTGGGGGCAGCAGTCCTCTTGCCCTCTTGGCTCCGCAGTGGTGGAGGTGATTTTCATTGGATCTTTGCTTGTTCCGCTTTTTTCTTTTTGGTCAGCGCCCTGATCGCATCGAGATTGGTAGAGCCGAGCGACGAAACGCAACAGCAGCCTCAGGAGGGCGTTGTCCATTTTGCGGAGTCGTGGAAAATTCTCAGGCGAGACATTCCGTTCCAACGCGTGGCGTGGGTCGCTTTTTTTTTCGGGACCTCCTTTGTGCTCTTTCCCCATTATCAGGCACTCGGACATGCGCGGTTCGGGTTTGAATTTTCGGACCTGATTTCCTGGATCATTATCCAGAATGCGGGGACCGCCGTGTTGAGTATGGTGGCGGGTTTGCTGGCCGACTGGCGCGGCAATCGTCTCGTACTCCGGCTTTTACTCCTGGGCCTCTGTCTCTTGCCACCGGCGGCGTTGGCCCTGGCCAACTTCGAGCAATTCGGGAAGAGTCATTACTGGGGCGTTTTTGTGTTGATCGGCCTCACGCCCGTGACCCTGCGGACACTTCAGAACTATACGCTGGAGTTGGCTCCGGTGAACAACTATCCCCGCTATCTTAGTACCATGGGGCTGTGTGTGGCGGCACCGATAATGACCGCACCGCTCATCGGGTTGGCGATCGACACCTGGGGCTTTGAGGAGGTCTTCTTTGGTATCAGTGCGCTGCTGTTCGCCGGCTGGCTGCAGACCCTCAGGCTCAGCGAACCGCGACAAAAGGCGAGTGCCGAGATGATTACGGGACGCATCAACGTCGAGTCTTGATCGCGTCGAATCTTGAGCGGATGCTTCTCGGACCGGTGCCCGGCTTTGGCCCTGTAGGGCGACTTTGTAGATCGACTCTGAACATCGACTACGGCCACCGCGTGGCGATGAAGTCCACCGCCTGCTCGATATCTAGCTCGCGGGTGCTGCCACCGGTTCGCAGGTAGAATTTTCGCGCGCCCTGGTGGGTTACGTAGACCGGATGCGGGGCGGGGGCAACGATGGTGCGGCAGATGACCTTGCCTGCGAGTTCGTGAAACACGGGGTGTACCGCCTGACAGTTTGCGGCCCCCAGATTGTGGGCGACGAGTGTCATTAAGGTGACTTCAAACCCGTCGCGGTCTTTTTTCTTCAGCGTGGGATAATCGTGTTCGATGCCGACAATGGTGCCATCGTCGGCGACGCCGATCAGCAGCGTCCCTCCCTCGGCGTTCATGAAGCCGGCCAGGGTCTTGAGAATCACTCCCTCCATCGCCCGATTCCGCTCTCCCTTTTTCAGATCCCAGCGAAGTGAACTCTTGAACTCCACGCGATTGTGTTCACCCCCGGAAATCAGGGTAGCCACATCTTTTTCCAGGGCAGACTGGAGCTGTTCAATTTTTTTCTTGTGGCGGCCGAGCACCCCGTAAAACGTACCGAAAAGCAATCCCAACAGTGCGCCGACGGAAACAAAACTGGTCACTTTTAGCGGCAGCTCACCCCGGGTCGCCTCGGAGAACCGCTCGAGGACAAAACGGCCGACTGAAATCTCGCCATAATGGTCCAGAACGTATTTTGGATGTTCGTAATAGTCGGCAAACTCATTGACCGGGAAGAGTACGAACAGACCGATCAGGCTGCCTGCGACAAACGGCAGCACCAGGTAGAGAAGCCAGTTTGCAGAGACGCCTCGCATTTGGATCAGCCTCTGGAGAATCGGGTGAAAAAATCTTCTCGCTATTCTACGGCCTGCCACTGTGCAAATGAAGCACCTCGCCCTCGCTCCACTACCGCTTGAGCGTCATACGCAGTACCCGGTGGTTGCCACTGTCGACCACGTAGAGTTTTCCATTATGAAAACAGACGCCGTGCGGGGATTTGAGCGTCGCGCCCCGCTCGCCGCGGCCGAGTACCGTGCTGACGCTGCCAGTCTGTGGATCATAACAGCGGATCGCCTCATTTTTGTCGTCGGCAATGTAGACCCGGTCCCGGTCATCGATACAGAGATGTTTGGGTTCGGCAAACTGAGCCTCCATTGCAGGCCCGTCTACAAACCCTTTCTTTCCGGTTCCGGCCACGGTGAAAATCCGGCCCTGTCGGTCGATCATCCGCAGGGCGTGTCCGGCCCGTTCGAGAACATAGACATTGCCGCGAGCGTCCGCGGCGACTGCCCGCGGATCGACGAGCCGGCTGGCCGTTGCTAAATCGCCATCGTTCGGCACGCCGCTTTTGCCCGTTCCAGCGAGCGTCCGCACGCTGCGGTCGTCGAGATCGATTTCGCGAATGCGGAGGTTGTTAATATCGGCAACGAGCAGACGTTTTTTATCGGGCGTGAGGCTGATGCAAATCGGTTTGCGGAACCGGGCATCGCGCAAGGTTCCCCGGTCGCCGTCAAATCCTTCCTGGCCGTTGCCGGCGAGGGTGCTGATGGTACCCGTTGTTGGATCGATCTGGCGAATCGCGTGGTTGGAGCTATCAGAAATATAGATTTCCCCGCTGGTGCCAATCGCCACATTGTGCATGTCGGCAAAGAGCGCGTCGCGGGCCGGGCCACCGTCGCCCGCATAGCCGCTCGTTGGACTTCCGGCGATCACTTTCAGGTTGCCGTCGCGGCTGAGCCGGTGAACGCGGCCTCCGCCCAACTCGACAACGACCGCATCGCCTTTGCGATTAAAATCGATGCCGAGCGGATACTCGAGCGGGCTCATGCCCGTTGCCGCTTCCCCGTCGCCTGCCGCGCGAGGCCCGATCAGGACATCAAAAGTCTCTTGCTCCGCAGCGGCAGCGGGCGGCATGCCGACGAGCAGCACAGCCAGAATGAGAAAAAGGTTTGCCATTCGTTGCATTTTGAAGGACATGACGCTCCGTTAAGGAACAGAAAATCAGCGAATTCTTTTTCCGTTTATACCGCATGGCGATCCATTCGCGAAGCAACCGTCCTGGAGGGGGGCCGGGCATGTGGCCCGAAGATGCACTATAATGTCGGGCGATGGATAGACCCACCTTTGCGCGAAACGGTCCGAGCGATCTCGCCTGCCGGCCAATCGCCCAGTTTTTTGGAAGGATTTCTCTCGTGAAAGTATCTTGCCTGCTGAGTATGTGTCTGCTCTTGATTGCGGTGCCGATGGCGCCACTTTGTGCCGCTGAGAGGCGCAAGCCGGTTGAGATTCCCCAGCAAGCACCACCGCATCCACGGTTGTTTATCAATCAAGAAGAAATCGACGCGCTCAAAGCATGGTCGCAGCAAACACCCTGGCTCAGCAAATACCTCGATGACATGCAGGCCGATCTGAATAAGACGGTCGATGATCCGGAATTGCCCACCGAGAACCGCGGCCCGAATAAAAAGATTGCCCGAGATGCGCATCGCTATGCGATCATCTACGCGCTGCGGGGCCAAAAGAAATTTGCCGAGGCGGCCGCTGCGATCCTGCGGGCCTACGTCGATCTGTTTCCCGACTATTTGGTTTCCGGCCTCAAAGGGAAGGCGACCTCAGCAACGCTTGGCGAATGCGACTGGGCCCTCGACGCCGCTTCGGCCTACGATTTGATCTACAATGCGGGAGTTCTTAGCGACGAGGATAAAATCGCGATCGAGCAGCAGGTGCTGAAGGCCTCCGCCGAGGTGATGCGGGATTGCAACCATCGCTATCGCAGCAACTGGCGGGGGCGGGCGATTGCCGGAGTGGCCGCGATCGGATTTTGTATCGACGACCGCGATCTGATGGAAGAAGCGGTCAACGGGGCTCGCGATGATTTGGGCCGCGTTGTGCGCGACGGATTTGTGCAACACGTTGCCTGGTCGATCCTGGCCGATGGTGTGTTTTACGAGCGGTCGATGCACTACCACCTCTACACCGCCGATGCGTATGCGATCATTGCCGAAGCGGCCCGTCACCGTGGGATGGATCTTTGGAACCTCGAGGTGATGGGGCACCCGTTGGATGCCGGTACCGATCTTGAGCGCAACTTCGGCCCGACCGGCAAGAAGACGGTCAAGGCGGTTTTTGACTCGCCCTTCTACGAGGCGTTTAGCGACGGGTCGCTGGTGCGACTCGGAAACTCCTACACCGACCGTTTGGAACGCAAGCGGTGTTATGAGCGAGCCTGGCAAGCGTATCGGGACCCCAAATTTGCCTGGATCCTGCAGCGACCGGTCAATTTTGTCCGGCCGATTGCCGGAGGCGGGTATATCGCCCCCGGCACGATGGAAGCCGCGGTGAAAAAAGCAAAACTCTCGGGCAAATCGCCTCGCCGGCCGCTCGATCCGTTGGAGTTGATCTGGCTTGCCCCCGAGCTGCCGCAAGGTTCCTTCGATCACACGGAAGATGCCCGCATCGGCGTTACCGGCCGCCACGAAAATGTCTGCACGCTTCTGCCCAACGGTGGTATTACCGTACTGCGAGAGAGTGCCGATGCAAATTCTCTCGGTGTGCAGATGACCTATGGCGACTGGGGTTCCTGCCACACCCATCCGGAACTTTTGGCAATTGCCGTCTCTCTCGCGGGCCACCAGGTCATCCCCGAGGTTCGTTACCACCACTACGGACACAAAGATTTTCTCAGTTGGGACCGGCAATCGATCGCCCACAACACGGTAACGGTCGATGAACTCTCACAATATCCCCAGGAGGATGGCAAGGATGTCTGGGTGGTGGAGCGGGGGGGGAAGCAGGCACGTGGGAAACCGATTTTTTTCCACCCCGGTGAGCAACTCAAGGCGTTTCGCGCGGAGTGTACCGCGGCGTATGAGGGTGTGTTGCTCGACCGCACCATCGTCCTTTTTGGCGATGCGGTTGTGGACTTTTTTCGCTGTCGCAGCGAGCAAGGGCATACCTACGACTATGCCCTGCATCTCGACGGTGAGTTGGCGAACGCCTCGTTGCCGCTCGGTCCGGAGACCGAGGGTTCGGTTTCGGACAAGCTCGGCTACGAGCACCTCAAGTCGCCACGGAACGGCAAACTCAGCGGCGAAGCGGAAACGTTGCATTACAACACTCCCGCAGAACCGTTGCAGATTGATTTGCTCTCATCGGGTCCGAGTACGCTCACCGCAGCGACTGGACACGCCGATTTGAAGGGGAAGACCAAAGAGGTCCTGCTGCTACGGAAAACAGGTAAAAACGCTGATTTTGTCGATGTGCTTTCTTTCCCCACGCGAGCGGCGGGCGCCAAGTTCCATCAACTGACCGATCTGCCCGACGCCGTGTTGGGCATCGAGCGGGTCGATGCCGATGGCACCCGCTGGTGGGTGCTCAGTGCGGAGAAGCCGCAGACATTTGCATACGGTGGCCAGCAGGTGACCGGGCAATTGGCGCTGCTCAAAAAAACCGAAGGGGGTGACGTGGAGGTGGTCGAAGTTGTTCCCTAAAGATGAAAACACGATCGCACGGTGACGGCAGTAAAAAACAATTCACGTAAAGGCGGATCACGATGCGGAAGCAAATCATCACTCTGTTCTGGTGTGTCTCACTCGTTGCGGCTTGCGCTCTCGATGTGACGGCGCATCCACCGGAGGATCACGAGCCGGGTCATGCGCAGCGGACCGAATTGCCCAAGGGGCTGGTGCTGCCGGCGACGACAGGCCCGCATCCCTGGTCCGACAAGCCGGTCCTCTCGGACCCGAACCGCTTCCAGATCGCCATCATGACCGACCGTACCGGTGGACACCGACCGGGTGTCTGGATGAAAGCGGTCGAGAGCGTCAATTTGCTTCGGCCCGATTTTGTGATGTCGGTCGGCGACTTGATCGAAGGCTATACCGAAGATCCGGAACAGGTGGAACGGGAGTGGCAGGAATTTTTGGGCTTTATCGATCAGATGGAGATGAAATTCTTCTTCGTCGGAGGCAACCACGATCTGACCAACCCGATGATGCACGAAAAATGGCGAAAGCATTTTGGTCCGGAGTGGTATTCCTTCGATTACAACGGAGTTCATTTTATCTGCCTCTGCTCGGAAGACCCCAATTTTCGGATTGGCGATACACAGATGAACTGGCTCAAGGCCGACCTGGAAAAATCGGCCACCGCCCGATGGACGCTGGTTTTTCTCCACAAGCCGCTCTGGTTTATCTCCGAGCGGTATCGTTCGTTCGGCATGCAGGACTCGACCAACTGGCCCGAGGTTGAAAAACTTCTGCACGGCCGGCGGCATACGGTGTTTGCGGGGCATACGCACCACTACGCCCAGTTCCATCGCAACGGGGCAACCTACTACCAGTTGGCGACCACCGGAGGCGGTTCGCAACTCCGCGGGATTCCGTACGGTGAGTTCGACCACATCATGTGGCTCACGATGGAAAAGGAAGGTCCCTATGTTGCCAACCTGCTGCTCGATGGGATTGTGCCGGGCGACCGGGTGACCGAAGAGACGCTGGCGCGTTTTCGAACCTTTTTAGCCAAGGCCAAACTCGAGGTGGCGCCGATTCTCTTGGGCCAGGGCGAAGGGCTCAGCGAGGGACAGATCGATATCCGCCTGATTAATGAATTTGACGCTCCGGTCCGGGTGAGCGGGCGGATTGAGGGCTTGCCGCTGCGGGGCCTTACGGTCGATCCGGTCTCGCTCGATTTGGAGGCGGCACCGCAAGCGAGCGAGTCCCTTTCGGTCGCGGTCCAGTTTAGCCAGCCGGTGCCGATTGCCGATCTGGGCAACACGCTCTTCCGCGCTCACGTCGAGACCCTGGAGAAACCACCGCTTGTGGCCGATATCGTCATCCCGGTGGTGATCGATCGTCGTTTCGATTGTCCCCGCGCTACCGGCGAGGTGGTGCTCGACGGCAATGCTCGCGACTGGAAAGAGCTCGCGCACCAGACCGAAAAAGCGCCGCTCGTTGTCGGCCCGGCACATGCGTGGCAGGGCAAGGGGGATGCCCATGTCGCCTTTGATTTTTCGCAGGACGAAAAATCACTCAACTTTTTTGCCCGCGTGAGCGACGACAAAATCCTTGAAGGGGACCAACTGATCCTGTTCCTCGATACCCGGCCGATTTCCGCCCGGTCCCGGCAGACCGAGTTCGTGCCGGGCTTTTATCGCGTCTCTTTTCCCGCAGTCGAATTTCGTGGCCCTTTGACAATGCAGTCCGCCGCCGGGGTCAAGGCGACTTGCGAGGCGGTCGTTGCGCGGCAGAACGAGGGGTATACGATTGAGGCGTCCATTCCACGGAGTATCCTCACGGACCAGCAGGGCAAGGATTGGCATTCTTTTCAGGCCGCGCTCTTACTGGAAGATACGGATGAACCGGGAGATCCGCCGGTCGGTATCCTCTGGCGGGGCACCCGCCGGATCCGCAATAACAATCTGGGCTACGGCCACTTTGTAAACCAGCCGCCGAGCGGGTCCGCTCGCTAAAGCCCCGGCATCTGGCCATGTGCCGCGAGCGGCGCGGCCCGATTGTTTTCAAAAGAAAACGGAGTCTGTTAGACTCACTGGTGTCGCTTCGGTTATTCCAAGGAACAGAGCGTAATGGGTTTTTGGACAACGTCTCACCGATTCTTTCTCGTGGTGGCTCTCTTTTTCACCTCGGAGTCTCTGGCCGAAAATTACCCCATCGTCGATACGCAACAGGAGCGGACTTTCGGCAACCGCGAGGAAATCCGCTATCCGCAGTCGGGAGAACCTTTTTTCGGTCAGGATGCGCAGTACCGGGGCCACGTACCTTCCTATCGCGATAACGGCGACGGCACGATCAGCGATCTTGTGACCGGGCTGATGTGGCAAAAAGATCCGGGTTCGAAAAAGACATTTTCCCAGGCCGTTGCCGGTGCCCGCCGCTGCCGAGAAGGCGGTTACGACGACTGGCGGCTGCCGAGTATTAAGGAACTCTATTCCTTGATTCTCTACAGTGGCGAGGATGTGGGCCATCAGGTCACCGACACCGCACGTCTCAAACCGTTTATCGACACCGACTATTTTGGCTTCGTCTACGGCAACCGAGCAAAGGGCGAGCGGGTCATTGATTCGCAAATGGCCAGCTCGACCCAATATGTCAGCACTACGATGCACGGGAACAAAACGATGTTCGGTGTCAATTTTGCCGATGGGCGGATCAAAGGCTATCCGACCGGCTCGGTGCGGCGGGGCGGGCCGCAGAAGGGATATTATGTCTTTTATGTCCGGGGCAATCCGAAATATGGCAAGAACGATTTTTTGGACAACGGAGACGCAACAATCACCGACCGCGCTACCGGATTGATGTGGGCACAGAACGACAGTGGCCATCTGCGGGCAGGCGCAAGGGGGGATGGCAAGATGAACTGGGAAGAAGCGCTCCGTTGGGCCGAAAACCTCCAATACGCCGGACATTCCGACTGGCGGTTGCCCAACATCAAGGAGCTACAGAGTATTGTCGATTACACCCGTTCGCCCGATGCGAGTCGCTCACCGGCGATCGATCCAAAGTTCCGCGTCACCCCGATTCGCGATCCGGCCGGGAATCGCAACTATCCCTTTTACTGGAGCAGCACCACCCACAAACGGGACGGAGCCGGTGCGGCAGCGGCATACGTCGCCTTTGGCCGTTCGCAGGGGTGGATGCGGTCGCGGAGCGGTGGGTATGAACTGCTCGATGTCCACGGTGCCGGCTCGCAGCGGAGCGACCCGAAGGCGGGCGATGCGTCCCGGTTCCCCCGCGGCCGCGGACCGCAGGGTGATGTGATCGGTATTGAGAACATGGTCCGCCCGGTCCGTGGCGGTGTGGCGAGCGTGCGTACCGGTGGCCCACCTGTTGCGGAGCGTTCCGCACCGGGTCGCTCTCGGGCAGAGCCGCGCGGCAGCGATCGCAGGCAGCCGGGGTTCGTGCAGCGCCTCGATCGAAACGCGGACGGCCGCGTCTCCCGCAAGGAATTCGACGGGCCGCCCGATGCGTTTGATCGGCTCGATACAAACCGGGACGGCTATCTGGAGGAAAGCGAGCGGCCGCAGCATCGCGGCCCGCCACCGCGCGGCCCGCGGCCCCGCTGATCCCGACACCCCGCAAGGCAGAACAGACCAGATGGCTCGAATTTTGATCGTGACCCCGGCCGCCAAGACCTGCAGCTCCGGTAACCGGGTGACGGCCGAGCGGTATGCGGGCCATTTCCGCGCTTTGGGCCATCGCGTTACGCTCGCTGAGAAGGTCGATTCTCATGCCGCCGACCTGCTCGTTGCGCTGCATGCCCGCAAGAGCGGAGCGGCACTTTTGGACTTTGTTCGCCGCTATCCGCGGCGGCCCACCGTCCTGGTGCTGACCGGGACCGATCTCTACGGCGATTTGATGACCAGTCCCACCTCCCGCGATGCGGTTGCGGCGGCCGAGCAGTTGGTGGTCTATCACGACGAGGCCCTTCAAAATTTGCCCGCCAAGTTGCGGAAAAAAACGGAGGTGATTTACAAATCGTGCCGCCCCTTTGCTGCTGCGGCCGTGCCGCTGAAGCGGTCCTTTGAGATCTCGGTCTCGGGCCACCTCAGGAGCGTCAAAGATCCCCTCCGCGCGGCGCTTGCGACGCGGCGCTTGCCGGCAGAATCGCGGATTCGCATCACCCAGTTCGGGGCGGCTCTTTCCCGCCCACTCCTACAGCGCGCCGAGCGCGAAATGGAACGCAATCGCCGCTACCGCTACCTGGGCGAGGTTCCCCGCCGGCGGGCGCGGCAGCTTCTGGCCCGCAGCCGGGTGCTGGTCGTCTCTTCGCTCATTGAGGGGGGTGCCAATGTGATTGCCGAGGCGGTCACCGACCGGGTGCCTGTGCTTGCGAGCCGTATTTTGGGAAATGTCGGGATGCTCGGTCCGGCATATCCGGGGTATTTTGATTTGAAAAACACGGAGCAGCTCGGTGCGCTCATGCTCCGCTGCGAGCAGGATGCCCGTTTCTACCGCACCCTCCGCAGGGCCGTGGCGACTCGATTGCCGCTGTTCGGCCCCTCGCGGGAGCGGGCCGCGTTGGGGCAGCTTGTCAAAAAACTGCTCACCTGAGTGGAGCTTTTGTATTTCGAATAAAAAATTGTCTGCTCTGCCGCCATTGCCCAAAAGGATCCCGCGACTAAAATTTTTATCAGCCAGCTCGGCCTCGGGCAGGGCATGCGGGTTAGCACAGAGAGCAGGGGGGAGTGAGTATGTGCCGTTGGGTGGCTTATAGCGGACCGCCGCTTTATCTCGATGAGTTGCTTTTGCGACCGGAACATTCGCTGCTGGTCCAGTCGCGGCATGCCCGCGAGGCGACGTTTGAGGTGAACGCCGACGGGTTCGGAATCGGCTGGTACACCGAACGGTCGACCCCGGGCGTCTACCACGATACGCGGCCCGCCTGGAACGACTGGAACCTGGCCAGTATCGCCGCCCACATCCGTTCTCCTCTATTTTTCGGTCACATCCGCGCGGCGGGCGGCAGCGAGGTGGTCCGCAGCAACTGCCATCCCTTCCGGCACGGCAACTGGCTCTTCGGGCACAACGGTGCGATCGGGGAGTTTGAGAAGATCAAGCACGAGCTGGACATGCAGATCGATGCCGATCTCTATGGCGAGAAGATTGGACAGACCGACACCGAGACAATGTTCTTGCTCGCCCTCACGCTCGGGATGCAGGACGATCCGTTTGGCGGCCTCTGCCGCATGATCGAGCGGGTCGAGGCGGCCCGCGAGGCGGCGGGTGTAAAAGAGTCTTTCCACATGACCGTAGCGGCAGCCGATGGAGAGAGTTTGTATGCCGCCCGGTATGCGAGTTTTGGTAAACAGCCCTCTCTCTACCACAGCACACCGGACGTTGTGCTCATGGCCGGCGACGGCGGGCCGATCGAACTTCCGAAGACCGGGTATCTTGTATTGTCCGAGCCGCTCGACGAGGTGGTCGACCACTGGCAGGAGGTTCCCGAGAGCAGCCGGCTGCTGATCCACAAAAAGAATGCGACCATCGCGCCGCTCTTCGGATGAGTCGGCCTGCGGTTCCCTGCGCGGTACTGTTTACTCGGACCGGTCGTTACTGCAGGCAAACGTTCGGTCCAGCCAGTTGAGGATCACCTCGCTCGAGAGCAGCCACGCCCCGACCTGACAGTGGCTGCCGGCACCCTCTTCGGCCGTGAACAGATGATAGTCCTTGGGACATTTTAGGACCGAAAAGAGTTTTTTGGCCTGACCGGGGATCAGCGTATCGAGTTCGCCGTCGATGATGAGTGTCGGGCAGCCGATTTTATCCGCGCAGTCCTTGAGGTTGTAGGGCCGCGTTTTCCGGAGCAGCGCACTGGGGGTCTTTGCGCCGAACTTCCACATCCCGTCGTTAAAGAACCACCGTGCCTTCGTGTTCTTGGGCATTGCCGCGAGAATGTCCTTGTCGAGCACTTTCGCCTGCTGCGGGTCGTCGAGTATCGCCTCGACGTTTGGCCCCAGATCGGCGACCGTGGAGGCATGAAAATTAAAAACCCCGCCGTCGGCGATCAGCGCGGAGATTCGCGGTTCAAAAGCAGCCGCCCGGGGCGCCAGATACCCGCCCATGCTGTACCCGATGAGCGCGATCTTGTTACCTTCCACCTCCGGTTGCTTGAGGGCAAAATCGACGACCGGCGTCACGACCGTCTCCCAGTTGGGACGGAAGAGCAGATTTTGTTCGCGGAGCGCCATCCCCTGCCCGGGTCCCTCAAAGATCAGGCAGTGGTAGCCCCGTTCGTTTGCGAAGCGGGCGATCTGGAAATAAAGTTCTTCGCCTGTCCCGTCAAATCCGGTCTGTGCAAGCAGGAGCGGTTTCTTTTGACCCGAGCCGTCGAGGCAGAGGTATCCCGGAAGTGTAGTGCCTTCGAAGGGAATCCTGACCGGCCGGATCGGGGTTTCGCTCAAGCGGGCCGCCTGCAAAAACGCATCGCGGCTCCTGCGTGCGGTTTTGAGGATTCGCGGATCGTGCGGATCGGCATGCAGAAAAAATTCTGCGTTGCGGTAGTAGTTGCAGGCACGAAAAAAAGCCTCCCGGGCACTTTGTCGGTGGCCGGCGGCGAGAAATGCCTTTGCCTGTCCGTCCAGCTCGTCTGCTTTTTTGTGCCACGCCTCGTACCAGCTCTCGTCGCTGCCCGGTTTGGTGTTGCGGGCGGCGACGAGGCATTCGCCAACGTCCGCGCCGCCGCTGGCGGTCGCGCCGATCACGCGGAGCAACTGGAACGAGAGTTCCTGATCTTTGAAAACGAATGGCTCGGCATCTGCCTTCTCCGGAGCGAGCAGCAGCACGAGTCCAACTGCTACGGTGCGGCAAAGGCGCAGGTTGCCGTTCGGATTGTGCATCGGTTACTTTTTTCGGGTCCCGGTGGCCGACATGGCGAATACCACGGTGCCGTCGGGCGACATGAGTTCCATCTCGAACTCGACCTGATCGGCATCCGGATAACGATAGAAACCGGTCAAGCTAAAACCTCCAAGATACTCACCCTCAAGTGTCATTGTCTCGGAATCTTCATCCCACGTTCCGGTCGTGGCTCCGAGTGGGAAACTGCCGTCGCTCTTAAAGGTCCAGAAGAAAAAGGTCTTCGCTTCTTTGCTGTAATTCGCAAGGCCGAGTTCGGTGTCGCCATTGCTCAGTGTCGTATTGGACTGGAGAAACTTTTTGCCGAGAATCCACTTCCCGGTCTCTTCTCCGGTGAAGGTCATTTTTGTGGGTACTGTGATCTTATAGGTGTAGGTCCAACTTCCAACAGCTCGAGAGAGGACATCGCTCGGGCTCTCTGCGGCATGGAGCGGAGCTTGGGAATTGCAGGAGGCAAGCAGAACGAAAAACGCAATTAGCAGAGTGTGTTTTAGCATCGAACGGACTCCGTTTAATGAGACTTTAGGTAATAGTTTAGAGCGAACTTGCAG
>MPMF02203336.1_pt1 | contig 29554 bp, 29 predicted proteins | sample 1617271 | NCBI WGS metagenome assembly MPMF02 (sample SAMN05944812, study PRJNA350692) | marine metagenome | biome: marine; feature: ODZ; material: water; isolation source: 120 m water sample prefiltered with 30 um filter, filtered on to 0.2 um... | place: Pacific Ocean | collected 2012-04-09... | reverse complement strand
CCTTCAGTGTTGAGGCTCGATAGTCCCCTGTATCGAGATCAACCATTTGCACAGCCATACCGCCGGTGGCAAAATGGGTCTGCCCGACACCAAGCTGCACATCCAGCGCTTCCGTTCGACCACATAGGGTAATTTGTTTCGGCATTGCGGCAATCAGGTCGTCAATCCACGAACGGGGAAACTGAAGGCGTCCGCCAGCGCTGGCGATACACCCCGATTCGACGGCCAGGGCACGGACTTCGTCTGTGGCCCCAGCCATGCCAACCGTTTCGAGAATTTCCAGTGCCGCGTCATGGATTTTGCTCACGTCAGCATCGCTGAGCGGCTTGTATTGACCTCCGCGCACCGCTTTCACTGATGCCGCTTCATGCTGCGTCTTTCCAGCGCGCTTTGCCGCTCTGCCACCGACACGACGTGCCATTTTGTATTTCCCGATTAACTACAACATATGTCCCGTTTTCATGCCTTCGAGAATTGCCTCCTCTGCCGTGCGCGGAGCCAGGCAATCACCGATCACATGAATTTCAAACGGGTAGCCCGCCAGACTGTTTTCCAACTCGGTGCGAGCGATGTGCCCTTGCGCCAGAACTACCGTGTCTATTTCGCCGATCTCAGATATCTCGCCCGAAACGGTATGTTGCAGATAAGCGCTACCCACGTCGGCGCCAACCAGCCGCATATAGGGAATTACCTTCACACCGAGAGAATGCAGAATGCCGTTCCATTTATCCCGAACATAAGGCTGTATGAACTCGCCGGCGGCAATGCCCGAAACACAAAGCCTGACCTGACAACCCTCGCGAACCAGCTTTTCCGCGATGCCCAATCCGACCCAGTCGCAGCGCCAATCCGCGATGACGACCGATGCGCCGACCTGTGCGCTGCCATCAATAACGGACCATCCCTCAACAACAGACGCATCATCGCTGAGCTCCAGAGGGGGCGATAGGGCAACGCCCCGGTAGCCAAGACGATGGCATCGGGTTGTTGCTGTTCGATGGTGGCGATGTCCACCAGCGTGGCGGTCTGGACCTTGACGCCCGCGCTCTCGATCTCGCGCTCCAGATTGCTTATAAGGCCACCGAATTCGGCCCGCCCCGGGAGCTGTTGCGCGAGCAGAGCCTGGCCGCCCAGCCGCCGCGTGGCTTCATAAAGCGTTACGGCATGCCCCCTTCTGCTAGCCTCGATAGAGGCTTTCATCCCCGCCGGCCCGCCGCCGACAACCATGATCTTGCGGGAGGTGGGCGCAGGCCTCAAGGTGCCGTAAATCAGCTCGCGCCCAGTTTCCGGCCGCTGGATACAGGAAATGGGATAGCCCACCTGTTCATGGCCAATGCAGGCCTGATTGCAAGCAATACAGGCCCGGATATCGTCTGTCTCTCCCGCCGCTGCCTTGTTGGGCATGTTTGGGTCGCAGATCGTGGCGCGTGTCATGCCGCACATATCGGCTTGCCCACGATCGAGAATGGCCTCCGCGTCTTGCGGCTGGTTTATGCGCCCAGCCAAAAAAATCGGTGTGTTCAACAGCCCACGCAAATGACCGGCCGGTGCCGCCAGGTAAGCGTTTTCAACAACCATGGGCGGAGCTATGTGAATGGCCCCGGCGGCATCTGAAGAAGATCCAGCAATGATGTTCAGGTAGTCGAGTGTCCTATCCTTGTCCAAGGCCTGACAGATTTTCGTAGATACAGTACTGTCTAGCCCGTCGTGAGTCATTTCTTCGATAGAGATACGTACCCCAAGCAGAAAAGTGTTTTTGGTCTTATCGCGAATATTGGCGATCACTTCGCGTAAGAACCGCAAACGGTTTTCGAAATTGCCGCCGTATTCATCGCACCGTTGATTGACGTTCGGATTGAGAAACTGTGACGGCAGGTATCCCATGCTAGCGACTATTTCAGTCCCAGCCAGACCGGCGTTTTCGAGGCGCCTGGCCGCATCGCCATAGCCGGAAACGATTTCATGGATCAGGGATTCAGGCAACGCACGCGGCATCACCCGGAAACGTTCGTTTGGCACGGCTGACGGTGCGTACGCGACCAGGCGCGAGCCGTCCGGGGCCAGGGTCATTTCCCGGCCCGGATGGAACAGCTGAGCAATAACCGGACAGTCGTACTCGGCGCAGGCTTCAGCGACAAGCGAATAGCCGGGGATGCAGGCATCGTCGGAAGCGTCAATGACGCTGCCACCTCTCAGGGCCGTCTTGTGAACGGCCGCCGCCTCCATGACGATCAATCCGACGCCGCCCCGCGCGCGCTCTTTGTAGTAAGCGACCTGCTGATCATTGGGCACACCGCCGGTAACCATCATGGTCATGTGGCCGGTTACGAATATGCGATTTCGAAATCGGTAACGACCGAGATCAAAGGCGGAAAACAGGTTGGGGAATACCGTTTGGGTCATGGCAGCATGGCTTGCGGTGTAGGTGCTACGGATCCTTCACTTCGCCAACGTCTCGGCCACCGCCGCCACCACGTCGGCGACCTTCATCTCGGCCGTGAAGACACCGGCCGCGCCGGCCGCGGCCAAGGCCGCGTGGTCGGTCTGCGGTATGGTGCCGCCGACGAAAAGCGCCACCTCAGCGCCCTGGTCGGCCAACGCCTTGACGGTCTCGGCCACCAGCTCCAGGTGGCTGCCGCTGAGGATCGAGAGCCCCACGGCATCGACGTCCTCCTCGATGGCGACGCGCACGATGTATTCGGGCGACTTGCGCAGCCCCGTGTAGATGACCTCGGCCCCGGCGTCACGCAAGGCGAGCGCAATGATCTTGGCGCCCACGTCGTGGCCATCGAGCCCCGGCTTGGCGATGAGAATGCGTTTGCCGTTTAATGCCATCATCCCCCTCAGAACTTCACCGGTTCCTGGAACTCGCCCCAGCGCGCCTTCAGCACCGCCACCATCTCTCCCACCGTGGCGTAGGCGTGGCAGCACTCGATCAGGTAGGGCAGCAGGTTTTCCCCATCCTCCCCGGCCGCCTCGTCGAGGGCCCCGAGCGCCGCCTCGGCGGCGGCGTTGTCGCGACTGTCGAGTATCGCCTGATACTTCTCCAGCACCCGGGCACTGACTTCGGGGTCGAGGCGGAAGACCTCGCCAAAATCGTTCGTGCCGTCGTCGCGGCGGAAGTGGTTCTGGCCCACCACCACGGTTTCGCCCTCGTCGATCTTTTCCTTGCGCCGCTTGGCCGCCTGGGCCGTGCGGCTTTGCAGATAACCCTCCTCGATGGCCTTGACGGCACCGCCATAGGCTTCGATCTCGTCGATCACCTGGCGCATGCCGGTTTCCATCTCGTCGGTCAGCCACTCGACGTAGTGGCTGCCGCCCAGGGGATCGACGGTGCGCGCGGCGCCGCTCTCGTAGGCCACGATCTGCTGCGTACGTACGGCGATCTCGGCGCTGGTTTCGGTGGGGATCTGGAAGGCTTCGTCGTAGGCGCAGGTGAATATCGACTGCGCCCCCCCCAGCACCGCCGCCAGGTTCTCGATGCCGACGCGGACGATGTTGTTGTAGGGCTGCGAGGCGATCAGGGAGGAGCCGCCGCAGACCACGCCGAAACGGAACATCAGCGCCTTGGGGTCGGTGACGCCGTAGCGTTCGCGCAAGAGCTTGGCCCAGAGGCGCCGCCCGGCGCGGAATTTTGCGACTTCCTCGAACAGGTCCATGTGGACGTAGAAGAAAAAGCTCAGCCGCCGGGCAAAGTGCGTGACGTCGCCGCCGCGTGCCAGCAATTCGTCGACGTAGGCCAGGCCGTCGGCCAGCGTGAAGCCCATCTCCTCGATGGCGCTGACGCCGGCGTCGCGAAAGTGCGCGCCGGCGATGCTGATGGGATTGAAACGCGGCGTCTGCCGGTTGGCATAAAGGATGGTATCGGCGATCAGGCGCATCGAGGGCTTTACCGGGAAGATCCAGGTGCCGCGGGCGACGTATTCCTTGAGGATGTCGTTCTGGATGGTGCCGGTAAGGCGGTCGCGGGCTACGCCCTTCTTGTCGGCCGCGGCGACGTACATGGCGTAGATGATGGGCGCCGTGCCGTTGATGGTGAACGAGGTCGAGATGGCGCCGGGATCGATGCCGTCAAAGAGCAACTCCATCTCGGAAAGGCTCGAGAGCGAAACCCCCACCTTGCCGATCTCGGGCCGCGCCATGGGATGGGTGGGGTCATAGCCGCACTGGGTGGGCAGATCGAGCGCCACGGAAAGCCCGGTCTGGCCCTGGTCGAGCAGGAACTTGTAGCGCGCGTTGGTTTCCTCGGCGCTGCCGAAGCCGGAATACTGGCGGATGGTCCAGAGCCGGCCGCGGTAGCCGTTGGGGAAGATGCCGCGGGTGAAGGGGTAAACTCCCGGGCGCTCGCCCGATCCCTCGACCATGTCGCCGGTGACCACCTCCGGCACCTCGATGCCCGATGGGATCTCGGGGCCCAGCGTGGGGCCGGGGTTCGCTTTGGCGTCGCTCATGAGCTATCTCCTGCCAGCAGCTTGTCGACCGCCGCCCAGTGGTCGTCATGGATCCAGGTATCGGCGAAGTTCTCGGTTTCCAGCCGCTCCAGCGCGGCCCGTCCCAGCCCGCCGGCCACCCCCAGCGCCAGGGCCTTGAAGGCCCGCATGACCTGCGGTGCCTGGCGCCGCATGGCCGCGAGAACGGGCGCCAAGGCAGCGTCGAGGGTTTCGCCCTGGGTTGCCACGACCTCGGCCAAACCCAGCTCCAGGGCCCTCTCGCCGCCCACCAGATCGCGCCCCGCCAGCAGCCAAAGCCCCGTGGTCAGGCCGACCTTCTGCAAAAGATCGATACCGCCGCCCCAGGCCGTGGAAATGTTCAGCCGTCCCTGCAAAAAGCCGATGCGCGCATGAACCGCCAGCACACGGAAATCGCAGGCCAGCGCCAACTCGGCGCCACCGCCCAAGGCATCGCCGTTGAGCGCGGCAATGACCGGCAGGGGAAACTGGCGCACGGCATCGAGGGCGCGCTTGGCGTCATCGGCCATTTCAGCGGCCTGGGCCCGGCTGCGCACGGAATCCAGATCCTTGAGGTCGCCGCCGGCGGCGAAGCTCTTGTCGCCGGCACCACGCAGCACGGCAGCCACAAGATCCTGGTTGCCGGCCGCCTGGCGAAAGGTCTGGCCCAACTCGGTCAGCACGGCGCGGCTCAGCGCGTTGCGTTTTTCCGGGCGCTCGATGGTGACCCGCAGGACAGCATCGTCAACCTCGACGCGTAGCTGGCTTCCCTCGCTCATGGACGGCATGGTCGGAAGGCTGGCGCAGACTGTCAAGCGGGGCCAACCCCACAAAGACACCCCGTGGGTGTCAGCTCAGTCCCAGCAGGCGCTCGCGCAACATCGTCTCGGCCGCCTCGTCGAAGTCGATCTCGCCGCGCTGCACGCGGTCGCAAAGAGCGTCGAAATCGCCATCCGAGATGGTCTTGGCGCGTTCTCTGATGAGATTTCCGGCGGCCTCGGCGACCAGGCGGCGGATGCGCACCCGGGGGTCGCGGCGGCGCTCGGCGGTGGCGAAGATCTCGCCGTGGGCCTCGACGGCATCGGCCAGTTCCGCCATGCCGTCCCCTGTGGTCGCCGTGGTCGAGACGATGGGCACCTCGGGGGCGTCGTGGTCACGCAAGCCCAGCATGGCGCTCAAATGCCGCACCGTGTGGTCGGCCAGCGGCAGGTCGCTCTTGTTGACCACGAGGATGTCGGCGATCTCCAGGATTCCGGCCTTGATGGCCTGGATGTCGTCGCCCAGCCCGGGCGCGCAGACCACCACTTTCGTGTGGGCGATCTCGGCGATTTCGACCTCGGACTGGCCGGCACCCACGGTCTCGATGACCACGATGTCGCGGCCGGCCGCGTCCATCACGTCGATGACGTGGGCGGCGGTGCGCGAAAGCCCGCCCAGGTGGCCGCGCGAGGCCAGCGAGCGCACGAAAACGCCGGGGTCGAAGGTGTGGGTCGACATGCGGATGCGGTCGCCCAGGATGGCGCCGCCGGTGATCGGGCTGGAGGGATCGACGGCGACGATGCCGACGGATTTGTCGCGCCGTCTGAGTTCCTCGACGAAGGTGTTGATCAGCGTCGACTTGCCGGCGCCGGGCGGGCCGGTGAAGCCGATCACCGAGGCCGTACCCAGGTGCGGGTGGATGGCGGCCATGATCTCGGCGGCACGCTCGGTCTGGTTCTCGACCGCCGTGATGGCGCGGGCCAGCGCCACCGGCTCGCCGCCCAGCAGACGCTCGACCAGGCTGGCCTCGGTGTTGGCGGCCTTTTGCCGTTTCTTGGTTTTCTTGGCCTTCTGGGCCTGCTGTGGGTCCTGTGGATCCTGTGAATCCTGTGGGTCCTGTGGGTCCTGTGGCTTCTGGGCCTGGGCTGTCTTGTTCATGCGGCTACCAAAGGTTGGCCGAAGCCCAACTCGCGGCGCAGGCAGGCGACCATCTCGCCATGCGTGGCGCCGGCCCGGGCGGCGGCGATGGTGTGTTCGAAGATGTTCATGCTTTCGTCGTTGGCGGCCCGTGCCAGGTCGTCCATGGCGCGGCGCAGCGCACCCTGGTCCCTGTTCTGGCGAAAGCGTTTGAGCCTGGCGATCTGGTATTCGATCTGATCCAGGGCGGGGCGGTCCTGGCCGGTCTCGGCCGCGCTTTCGGCCGCACCGTGCTGGTAGGCGGTGACGCCGACGATGGTCTCCTGGCCCTTGTCCAGGCGCTGCTGGAAGGCCACCGCCGAACGCCCGATGCGATCCTGCACCAGGCCCTGCTCAACGGCCGCGTACATGCCGCCGGCCGCCTCGATCTCATTCATGATGGCGCTGATTTCCGCTTCCATCCCGTCGGTCAAGGTTTCGACGTAGTAGGAGCCGCCGAGCGGATCTATCACGTCTTCCAGGTGTGCCTCCTGGCCCAGGATGGCCTGGGTCGCCACGGCCACCCGCGCCGCTTCCTCGGCCGGCGTGCCGTGGGCCTCGTCATAGGCGTCGGTGTGCATGCTTTGCAGGCCGCCGAAGATGCCGGCCATGGCCTGCACGGCGACCCGGGCGATGTTGTTCAAGGGCTGCTGGCGGGTGAGGTCGGAGCCCGAGGTCTGGGCGTGGAACTTGAAGCGCCAGGACCGCGGATCCTCGGCCCCGAACTCCTCAGCTGCGAGGCGGGCCCAGATCCGGCGGCCGGCGCGGAACTTGGCGATCTCCTCGAAGAAGCTCATGGAGATGTCGAAAAAGAAGGTAAAGCGCGGCAGGAAGCTGTCGACTTCCAAACCTCGGGCGACACAGTCGCGGGCGTACTGGCGCGCCGTCGAAAGCGTGAACGCCATGGCCTCGGCCGGCGTCGCTCCGGCCTGCTGCATGTGCTGGCCGACCACGGAATCGGGTTCCAGCCGGGCACGTTCCGGTTGGTGTAGACGATGTGGTCCAAGAGCACGCGGCGCGAGCCGGCCAGCGAGAGGCGGTAGAACATGTGGTTGGCGACAAAGTGGGAGATGTAATCCGACTGATTCGAAGTGCCGGTAATGGCCGTCCAGGGCACACCGCGGCTTTCCCCCAGCGCCAGCATCTGGGCCAAGAGCGTAAAGGGCAGCGGATCGTTGAGCGCCACCGAAATGCGCTCCAGCGGAATATCGCGGAGCGCAATATCCAGATCCTCCAGCGTGTTGATGGTCGAGCCGCAGGTGCCCACGAGTTCCGGTTCGACCTCGTCGATATCGAAGCCGCGCATGAAGGAATTGCAGGGGATGATGCTGGCCGCACTGGTGCCGGCGTCGATCATCTGCTTGAGGCGGGCGTTGTAATCCTCAGGGAGGCCCAGGCCGACGAGTTGGCGGCGCGACCAGGGCCGGCCCCGGTGCATCGAGGAATAGATGCCGCGGGTCATGGGCAGTTGCCCGGGATAGCCGAGCGCCGCCTCGTGGGCTTCCGCGTTCCGGTCATCGGGGCCGTAGAGCGGCTTGATCTCGATGCCGGAGCGGTTCTGGCGCGGCTCGTCACCGGCCTGGGAGTGGTATTCGCGCTGCCAGCGTTCGCGAGCGTTCTCTTTGCCCATCTTCTTCCCCTCCATTGCTCCTCAGGCCATCACCAGCGGCTCGCCGAAGCCTAATTCGGCCCGCACCGTGGCACAGATCTCGCCATGGGTGACGCCGGCCTTTGAAGCCTCGACCACCCGGGCGAAGGTATTGTCGTCGTCGCTGTTGCAGGCCCGGGCCAGAGCATCCCGAGCCTTCCGCACCGCTTCGGCATCGCGTTCGCGCTTGAAGGCCGCGAGGCGCTCGAGATAGCCGTCCAGGCGGGCCGGCTCCAGGCGTTCCAGCGGCCGAGGCCGCTGACTGGCGTCGTCCTCGACGCTATAGGCGTTGACACCGACCAGGGTTTCACGGCCTGAGTCCAGGCGCTCCTGCCAGGCCTGGGCGGCATCGCCGATCATGGCCTGGACGATGCCCTGCTCGACCGCCGCGTACATGCCGCCGGCGGCATCGATCTTGGCGATAACGGACAGGATCTCGGCTTCCATCTCGTCGGTCAGACTCTCGACATAGAAAGAGCCGCCGAGCGGGTCTATCACGTCATCGAGGTGAGCCTCGTCGCGCAGGACGTTCTGGCTGGCCACGGCGATTTGCGCGGCCGGTACCGTCGGCGTGCCCAGGGCCTCGTCATAGCTGTCGGTGTGCAGCGACTGCAGACCGCCGAAGATGCCGGCCATGGCCTGGACGGCGACGCGGGCGATGTTGTTCAGCGGCTGCTGGCGCGTGAGGTCGGCGCCCGAGGTCTGGGCATGAAAGCGAAAGCGCTGCGAGCGCGGATCCCGGGCCCCGAAGCGCTCGCGCGTGAGCCGGTTCCAAACCCGGCGCCCAGCCCGGAATTTGGCAATTTCCTCGAAAAAGGCGATGGAGATATCGAAAAAGAACGAGAACCGCGGCAGGAAGCTGTCGGGATCATGGCCCCGGGCGCGCAGATCCTCGGCGTACTGGATGGCCGAGGAAATCGTCAAGCCCATGGCCTGGGCCGGTGTCGCTCCGGCCTGCTGCATGTGCTGGCCGACGATGGAGAGCGCGTTCCAGCGCGGCACCTCACGGCCCATCCACTCGATGTGGTCGAGCAGCAGCCGGCGTTGGCCGGAGAGCGCCACGCGGAAGAACATGTGCAAGGCCGCGTAGTGCGAAAGATAGTCGGATTGATTGGAGGTGCCGCTGAGGCTCTTCCAGGGAATACCGCGCCGTTCGGCCACGCCGAGCAGCATGGACGACAGCGTATAGGGCGCGCAGTCGCCCAGGCTGATGCCGTGGCGCTCGATGGGCAGGTCCTCCATGCACCTGGCCATATCGTCCGTGGTCGAGATCAGCGTGCCGCAGGTGCCGACCAGCTCGCGCTCCATCTCGTCGGGGTCATAGCCCCGCATGTGGGTGTTGCAGGGCGCCAGAAAGAGCCCCGTCAGCCCCACGTCGTAGAGCGAACGCATGCGCGCGTTGTAGTCCTCGGGCAGGCCGTACCCCACCACCAGGCGCGGGCTCCAGGGCCGGCCGCGGTGCATGCTGGCGTGGATGCCGCGGGTGGTGGGCGTCTGCCCCGGGTATCCGAGCTCGGCGTCATGGCGTTGCGCATCCCAGTCCTCGGGCCCGTATAGCGGTTTGATTTCCAGGCCCGAGCGGTTGCGCCGCGTGCCGCTCACTTGCGAGTCGTACTCACGCTGCCAGCGGTCGCGGGGCATCTCGGATGCCGATTCGTCAGGCGCACCCTCCGTGCCGATGTCTAGTGCCGTGTCGGCCATGATTCTTCCCCCTCGTGATCCCCTAGCCCGCGCGCCCGGCCGAGACCAGTTCGCTGACCTTTTCGACGATCTCCTCACGACCGGCGCCGGGATGGAAAACGTGGGCGATGCCGGCTTCCAGCAGCATGCTTTCCTCGCCGTCGGGCACGATGCCGCCGACCACCACGGCGACGTTCTCGAGCCCCGCCTCGGCCAGCGCCGTCACCAGCTTGGGCACGATCAGGTGATCGGTGGCCAGCGACGAGACGCCGATCAGGTCGACGTCTTCTTGTATGGCCAGGTTGACCACGGCCGGGATCTCCTGCCAGGGCCCGGTGTAGACCACCTCCATGCCGGCATCGCGCAGGAAGGTGGCGACCAGGCGGCTGCCGCGGTCGTGGCCGTCGAGGCCGATTTTGGTCAGCAGGATCTTGGCCGGGCGCCCGCCCGTGGCCTCAGTTGCGCTCATGGTGTTGCCTCCGGATCGAGTTGGCTGCGAATGAGATCGACGATGTGCCCGGCAATGGCGGCCGGCGCATCGCCGCCGGGCTGGTACCAGGTGACGACGGAATTGAGCGCGCCCAGGAGCGTGAGCCGCAGGTAGCGCAGATCGCGTCCGCCATTCAACAGCGGCAAGTCCGCCACCATGTCGCCGAACATTGATTCGTAACGGTCGCGATAACCCACCAGGAAATCGCGCAGCTCGTCATCGCGCCCCGGCGGCTGCCGGATCACCACGGCGGCGTAGTCGCCGCCGGTGAGCAGCGCCTCGAGATGGGCCGCCGAGGCCGAGCGCAGCCGCTGCCAGGGCGCGCCGCCGTTCCGCGTGGCGGATCTAACGGCCGCCATGATGCGCTCGACGCCCTCGGCATAGACGGCGGCGAAAAGTTCGTCTTTCGACTTGAAAAAATAGTAGATCGAGCTCGGCTGCATGCCGACGTCGGTGGCGATGTCGCGGATCGAGGTGGCGTCATAGCCGTGCCGGGCAAACAGGCGCGCGGCGGTATCGAGCACCTCGCCGCGCCGGTTGGAAGGTTCGGTCTTGATGGCCGTTGCCGTCATTTTTTTGCCCTATCAGCGCGGTCGAAAGGGGACATGGCTCTGATAACCCGCTACGCCAAACCCGGCGCCGCCAACCGTGTCCCCGCTTGATGGCGCGCCCACGACGCCAGCCACCACAAAGCTACCCAACGAACGCTCGTTCGGTGAAAACATAGCACCGGTCGTTTCGGGATGCAAGCGCTACGTCGCGGCCCGGCGCTAGGCCAAACTTCTTACTTCTGCTCGGGACGAAAAATTATGACCCTCTGAATCAAAAACAGCGCCAAACACAAACCCGCTGGTATCAACAAAAATTTGTATAGAATAACCGGTGTCGAATTTTGCGTTAATGATTGCCGGAGGATCGCCATAACGATGACAAATTGTAGCAAACTCAATTTCACTATCGCGAGTAGATGGGGTAATCCCGATAATTCGTTGTGGAATATCATATTCAAAAGGTGGTTGCCTAAATGGGAGGCGACCTAGTCGATTAATAACGAGAGATATGAGGCGAAGTGCGTCAACGACAGTGGATTTTCCGGCGTTGTTTCGCCCCACCAACACAGACGTGGAACCGAACGGAATTTCATGATCTCGAAAAGCGCGAAAATTAAGAAGTTGTAGCGTTGTCAACATATCTATCAACACCTTCTACGATTTCTCATTGATTGAACGAATTTACTTTTTGATGCAAATTCACTTCTCGCACGATTTTCTGTCGATCAGTATTTTCGTAGTGCGCCACATTTTATTTCGGTTTGAAATTCGTCTTTGGTGTATTGATGTTCGTGGATGCCGTATCCCAAAGGTCACATTTGCTCTGCATGGCCAGCCAAAGTCGGGACCGTTGCCGCAATAGCGATCGAGCCTCAGAGCCATGGCCGGGGTCACCGGCGCGCGTTCGGCCAAAATGCGTTGGAGCGCCTGGCGCGAAATGCCGAGATTGCGGGCTGCAGCGGCGACGCTGACGCCGAGCGCCGGCAGCACGTCCTGGCGCAGAAGGGCTCCGGGATGCGTGGGTGGGCGTTGGCGGGCCGCGGTCATGGAAATCTCCGAGCGTTTGGCTCTTGGCGACGGAAATGGCGAATTCCGGAGATGATAATTCACCCGGATCGGATTGTCAGGAGAATTCCCCTACCACCGCCACCAGCGCCGTCTTGGCGGGCGGCACCAGATGGCGTCGAGGTCGGCGATCAGCCAGGACGCGGCCAGGGCCAGCAGGCCGGCGATGACCAGCGTCGAGCCGAAACCGAGCGCCCGCTCGGCGACTACGGGATCGGGATGGTGCCTGCCGGTCAGGGTAAATATGCCGAAGACCAGGAAGCCGGCCGCGGTCGCGCTGCTCCAAAGCCGTTTGGCCAGGTCTTTTTTGGCGCCACTATGCCAGGAATCTAGGGCGAACGACGGCCAAAGGAAATCGGCCGGCAGCATCCTGCGACAATGGGACGCGCGCGTTTTTGGGGTGCCGTTTTGCCCGGCCGTTCCCATATGTGGTAGAATAGACAATTGTCTGGATGTTCGGTAATTTCCGTCCCGATCGGGTCCCGTGTTGATTTCCGGGGAGGCCCAACGCTGGGACACGAACGGGCGGCCTCTGAAGGGAGGTGCGTCATGAAAGTCGGTGCCGTCATCAGGAAAAAGGGACAGGACGTGATCACTGTCCTGCCCGACCGCTCGATCGCCGAAACCGCCGATATCATGCGCCACAAGCGCATCGGCTCGCTGGTCGTCTGCGACGCCAAGGACGACATCGTCGGCGTCATCGCCGAACGCGACATCGTCTATGGCCTGGCCGCCCAGGGTGCGGCGCTGCTCGACCTCGAGGTGCGCGACGTGATGTCCGTCCCACGTCGTCACCTGCGATCCCGAGGAGAGCTGCTGGGACGCCATGGCGACGATGCAGAAACACCACGTGCGCCACCTGCCGGTGATGCAGGACGGCGAATTGGTGGGCCTGATCAGCGTCGGCGACGTGGCCAAGGCGCGGGTCGACGACATGCGCCTCGAAGCCCGGGTGCTGCGCGACCAGATCCTGGCGGCGCATTAACTGGTTCTCTTCAGGAGAACCAGTTAATGCTTATTGTCGCTCACGGCAGCGAACCTGAAGGTTCGCGCCCGCGCGGGCGCGCCCGTTGGCTTTTTGTCGCTCACGGCGGCGGACCTACGGTCCGCTGCCTGCGCGGGGCGCGCCGCAGGGGCGGCGGGTCGCGGTCGCTCCCGTTGCACCAAGACCAAGCAGCAATAAAACACACATGGTATCGGCGGTATCGGCTCTAAGCCGCCCCCTTATGGGGGGCGGAGGCCAAGGGCGCGGATGCGCCCGCCCGGTGAGGGGCTACAAAACTTCGCTCACGGCGGCGGACCTACGGTCCGCTGCCTGCGCGGGCGCGCCGCAGGGGCGGCGGGTCGCGGTCGCTCCCGTTGCACCAAGACCAAGCAGCAAAAAAAACACACATGGTATCGGCGATATCGGCTCTAAGCCGCCCCCCTATGGGGGGCGGAGGCCAAGGGCGCGGAGGCGCCCGCCCGGTGAGGGTCCCATAAGACTCGGCGGCGGCTCCCCACGCTTTTCATGCGACCGGAAGCCCCGCTTCCGGTCTGCCTAACGGCGAGTGTCCTTTGCTCAGGGGCGAAGTCCCTTTTTTTCCCCTCACCCCCAAGCACTTGCCAGCACCACGGCAATCAAGCAACAAAGCTCCGCCGCCTGTTGCGACGCCCCCAGCACGTCGCCGGTCTGGCCGCCGATCTGGCGCTTGGCGATGGTGGCAACAAAGAAAGCGCCAATGGCGCTGCCCACGAGAGCCGCTATGGCCAGGCGGGGCTCGAGCGCCAAGAGCGCCACGGCGGCGGCGATGGCGGCGGCGATGAAAACGTTATTGAGTTCGGGCCGGCCGGCGCCGGCGCCGAGGCCATCGGGCCGGACCGGCTCGAGGCTGTGCATCAGCCAGACCATGGCGGCGCGTGAGGCGGCGCCGGCGGCCAGCAGGGCGCCCAGTGCCTCGAAGGTGTCGTCGAGCTGCTCCAGCGCCGCGATGCGGCCGGCCAGCATCAGCACCACGGTCACCAAGGCGTAGGTACCGATGCGGCTGTCGCGCATGATTTCGAGTTTTTTCTCCGGCGTGGCGCCGCCGCCGAAGCCGTCGGCCAGGTCGCCCAGGCCATCCTCGTGCAGCGCCCCCGTTATCGCCACCTGAGCCGCCACGGCGGCGATGGCGGCCAGCAACGGGCCCAGGCCGTAGTGCAGCCCGGCGGCGAAGATCAGCCCGGCCGCCAGCCCGATGCCGAGCCCGACCACCGGGAACATGCGGGCGGCGCCGCCCAGGTCGCTGGGCCGGTAGCCCTCCGGCAGGCGGATGGGGAGCCGCGTGAGGAAGGCCGCGGCCACCCGCAAGTCCCAGCGCCAGTCCCGCACCGCAATCCGTTTAGGCTCGTTCATTTTCGTCTTCCGGGCCACATTCGACTGGTATATCACCGCCCGATTCGGTTTATAAGAGCACCTCGTCCGGGGGGGCTCGAGCTTGTGCGTACGCAAGGAGCGATACCCCATGCCCTTCCAGCCCTTCCGCCGGATGATCGCCGACCAGCCCGGCGCCCATGAGCCCAGCGCCGAGGCCGCGAGCCAGCGCAACGCCGAGTTGACCAAACCGCCGGGTGCGCTGGGCCGCCTCGAGGACCTGGCCATCTGGGCCGCCGCCTGGCAGGGCCGCGCCTCGCCCCGGGCCGAGCGCATCCAGGCCCTGGTTTTCGCCGGCAACCACGGCATCACCGCCCAGGGCATCTCGGCCTTTCCCGCCGAGGTGACGGTGCAGATGGTGGCCAACTTCGAGGGCGGCGGCGCCGCCATCAACCAGCTCTGCCAAATCGCCGGGGCGACGCTCGGCGTCCATGCCCTGGAGCTCGAACGCCCGACCGCCGACTTCAGCCAGGGCCCGGCCATGAGCGAGGCGGAGTGCGCCGAGGCGCTGGCGCTGGGGGCGGCCAAGGTCGACATCGGGGCCGATCTCCTGTGCCTGGGCGAGATGGGCATCGGCAACACCACCTCGGCGGCGGCGCTCAGCCAAGCCGTGTTCGGCGGCTCTGCTGCCGACTGGGCCGGGCCCGGCACCGGCCTCGACGACGCCGGCGTGCGCCACAAGGCCGAGGTGCTGGAGGCGGCGCTGGCGCTGCACCGGCCCGAGATGGGCGACGGCTTCGATATCCTGCGCCGTCTCGGCGGGCGCGAGATCGCGGCCATGGCCGGGGCCATATTGGCGGCGCGGGCGCATCGCGTCCCGGTGCTGCTCGACGGCTTCGTCAGCTGCGCCGCGGCGGCGCCCCTGCATGCCCTCGAACCCACCACGCTCGATCATTGCCAGGTGGCCCACCGTTCGGCCGAAACAGCCCACGCCCGCCTGGTCCAGGCCTTGGGCAAAACACCGCTTTTGGATCTCGGCATGCGGCTGGGCGAGGCCTCGGGCGCGGCACTTGCCGCCAACCTGATCAAGGCCGCCGTCGCCACCCACACCGGCATGGCAACCTTCGCCGAAGCCGCGGTCAGCGAAAAGCTAGAAGATTAGGGGCGTCACAGACGCATTGTCGTTCCCGATACGGTTCGTTCGAAAAAACGAGTTCAGCGCTGAACTAGGAATTTAAACCACTAAAAACAATATCTTAGCGAACTGACGATATCCAAAGGGTGACTGGGCTGGCGTTAGGGTTTGCGGGCCAGGACCATGGTGACGCCGGCCCCGGCTTCGTGGTCGGGGGCGGCCAGGCTGTGCAGCAGGGCCTCACGGCTGGCCACGAAGCGGGCCTGGCCGAGGAATTCGCGCATGGCCGTGAGGCGGGCGAAGCGCCGCCGCCAGGCTTCCAGCACGTCGGGTGCCGCCCGGCCCTGGAAAGCAAGCTCGGCGTCGGCCCAGTTCGAGCTCTCCACCGCCTCGAGGCCGGCGGCGGTGCAAAAGCCCGCGAGCTTCGATCCCATGTCGAAATCGTAACGCCCCTGGGCCTGCATCTCGGTGGCGAATTCGGCCAGCGCGGCCCGGGCGTTTTCGTCCAGCGGGCGGTGCTCGAACATGGCTTCGATTTCCACCAGGGCGAGCCAGGCACCGGGTGCGAGATGACTGAGCCAGCGCTGCAATACCGGCCCAAAGTCGGGAAAATAGGCCGCCGCGAAGCTCGACCAAAGGCCGTCGAAAGGTGGCTCAATGAGCTCCAGCGTGGCCAGGTCGGCATTCAAGAACCGGGCCCCGGGGACCCTCTGGCGCGCTTCCTTGAGCGCCAGGTTGTCGCGATCCACGCCCAGCACCTCGGCGCCGCGCACCGCCAGGCGGGCCGCCACCGTGCCGGCAGCGCAACCCAAATCGAGCACGCGCTGGCCATCGCTCAGCGGGATTTTCTCGAGCATGGCGTCGAACGGGCGCCAGGCGTCCTGTCTCAAGCTTTCGTCGGCCAGGCTCATTGTCTACCTCCCGGAGCGAAACTCATTTGTCGAGATCCGCTCCAGTTTTTGCTTCCTGTGGCCAGAATGCCTGCTGGCCCTTGATCCGGAAAGCCCCGATTGCGGCCTGGCCTTCGCTCATCAGCCAGGCCATGAAAGCCCGGCCCTCGGCGGCCTTGACCGGGTGGCGGGCCGGGTTGACCAGCATGACGCCGTAAACGTTCAGCAAGCGCTTGTCGCCGGCCACCAGCAGGCCGAGGCCGCGCCGGTTGCCAAACGCCAGCCAGGTGGCGCGGTCGGCCAGCGCATAGGCGTCCTTGGCGGCGGCCAGATTGAGCGTCGCTCCCATGCCGGAACCGGATTCGAGATACCAAACGCCGGCGGCCGAAGCTGCGCCTGTAGCGCCCCCTGTGGGGTCGAGGCCGGCGGCACGCCAGAGGCCAAGTTCTTTTTTGTGGGTGCCGCTGTCGTCGCCGCGCGAAACAAAGGGCCGGCCGACAATGCGGCGCAAGGCCCGCAGCACGTCCGCGCCGGCGGCCCGGGCCGGATCCCCTACCGGTCCCACGATGACGAAGTCGTTGGTCATCACTTCGCGGCGCTCGACGCCGTGGCCGGCGGCCACGAAATCGAGCTCGGCCCGGCGGCTGTGCACCAGCACGACGTCGGCATCGCCGCGCGCGCCGAGACGTAGCGCCCCCCCCGTGCCGACGGCGACGACGCGCACGGATATGCCGCTGTGGGCCCGGAAGCGGGGCAGGAGGTCGGCCAGCAAGCCTGAGTTTTCGGTCGACGTGGTCGAGGCCAGGACGATGAAGCGATCGGCCGCCAGAGCCGCCCCGGCAGGCCAGGCGAGCAACAGGGCAACCAGGAAAAGTGCCCGCTTCATACCACTTCACCTGCCAGGAAGCGCCGCGCCACCAGGCTGCTGGGCCCAGCGAAGAAGCGTGCCGCCGGCGATTGCTCCAACAACCGGCCCTGGTGGAAGAACAGCACCTCGTCGGCCAGTCTGCGGGCCTGGGCCAGGTCGTGGGTGGTCATGACGATCTTGGCGCCGCCCCGGTGGAAAGCATCGATCAGCGCCTCGACGGCGCGGGTGCCGGCCGGGTCGAGGCTGGCCGTGGGCTCGTCGAGGAACAGCACCTCGGGCCCCAGCGCCCAGGCCCGGGCCAGGGCCAGGCGTTGTTGTTCGCCGCCCGAAAGCGAGCCTGCCGGCCGGCCGGCCAGGGCGCCCAGGCCGGCCACCTCCAGGGCTTCCGCCACCAGGCGCCGGCGTCGGCCGCGAGGCACGCCCCTGAGCGCCAAACCATAGCTTACGTTGGCCGCCGCGGAGCGGCGCAGCAGCACCGGGCGCTGAAAGACCATGGCCTGGTGCCGGGCCGCCTCGGCCGCCGGACGTTGCCAGCGCACCTGGCCCTGGCTGGGCGCCAGCAAACCGTGGCAGAGCCTCAGCGTCAGGCTCTTGCCGGCCCCGTTGGCCCCCAGGATGATCGAGCGGCTGCCCGCATTGAGAACAAATCCGACGCCCTCGAGCAGTTGCGCGCCACCGGCCGAGAAGCCCAGTTGCGCTACCTCCAGCGGCAGGATCGAGGCCACCATGGCTCAGCCCAGCCGCCGGGCCGCGGCACTGCCGGCAAAGGCCAGCAGATTGACGCCCAGGCTGAGGCCGAGCAGCACGATGCCCAGCCCCAGAGCCAATTCGAGATTGCCCTTGGAGGTCTCCAGCGCGATGGCCGTGGTCATGACCCGCGTTACCTGGTCGATGTTGCCGCCGACGATCATCACCGCGCCGACCTCGGCGCTGGCCCGGCCGAAGCCGGCCAGAACGGCGGTCAGCAGGCTGAAGCGGCCGTCCCACAGCAAGGTCGGCAGGGCCCGGCCGGGGCCGGCGCCGAGCGAGCGCAGCGGCTCCTCGTAATCGGCCCAAAGATCCTCGACGACCTGGCGGCTGAGCGAAGCGATGATGGGGATGACGAGAAAAAACTGGGCGATGATCATGGCACCGGGCGTGAACAGCAGCCCGAAGACGCCCAGCGGCCCCGAGCGCGACAGCGCCAGGTAGACCATCAGGCCCAGCACCACCGGCGGCAGACCCATCATGGCGCTGAGCAGCGCCGCCACGGAGGCCCGGCCGGGAAAGCGAAAGAGCGCCACGGCGGCGCCCAGCGGCAGGCCGACCAAGGCGCCCAGCGCCACCGCCGTCAGGCTGACCCGCAGCGACAGCCCGACGATGGCCACCAAGTCCGCGTCCAGCCCGGCGATCAGCGAAAACGCCGTGGCCAGCGCGTTGTCGCCCGAACTCACCGCCCCGGCCCCTGGCGAAAAAATAGGAATAAAAGCGTCCCTGTCCCCGAAACTCCTGAAATAGGTCCCTGTCCCCGAAACTCTTGTCCCCGAAACTCTTGAACGAAACTAATTAGGTCCCTGTCCCCGAAACTCTTGTCCGCGTGAAAAAGCGTCCCTGTCCCCGAAACTTTGGGGCGGCGTGGGGCTGGGGGGAAGGTATTGTGCATATTTATGCAAATTTCTGGCTATGTTTCGCAAATCTGTCTATCATAGGGAATGTAGCATGTTGATGTAGGACGATCCATGCCGCCGACAAGCCCGTCCGTGCCCGAGATGATGTCCACCGGCGAGGTCGCCGAGTACCTGCGCATCAAGCAGCGCAAGGTCTACGATCTCGTCCAGCGCCGCCGCATTCCCTGCTCGCGGGTGGCCGGCAAGTGGCTCTTTCCCCGCCACCTGGTCGAGGCCTGGGTGCTGGCCGGGGTCGAGCTGAGCCACCCGGCCCTGCCCACCGCGCCGCCGCCGGCTGTCATCGCCGGCAGCCACGATCCGCTGCTGGAATGGTCTCTGGCGGCCTCGGGCTGCGGCCTGGCCATGCTGCCCGGCGGCAGCCTCGACGGCATCGAACGCCTGGCCGCGGGCGAGGCCGCGGCGGCGCTGGTGCATCTGGTCGAGGCCGACACCGGCAGTTACGAGCTTTCGGCGGTACGCCAGCGCCTGGGCGGCTACGACATCGTCGCCCTGACCTGGGCCCGGCGCCGCCAGGGCCTGGTGCTGGCGCCCGGCAATCCCCTGGCTATCGAGGGCCTGGCCGACCTGCCGGGGCGGCGCCTGGCACTGCGCCAGCGCCAGGCCGGCAGCCACGTTTTGTTGGAATACCTGCTGGGCCGGAAAGGCCTGGCGCTGGCGGATTTGAGCATTGCCGCGGATCCTTGCCGTAGCGAGCTCGATCTGGCGTTGGCTGTGCGTGAGGGTAATGCCGACGCCGGCCTCGCCATCGAGGCCGTGGCGCGTCAGTTGGGCCTCGATTTCGTGGCGCTGCACACCGAACGCTGCGATCTGGTGCTGCGCCGCCGGGCCTATTTCGAGGCACCGCTGGGCGCCCTGGTGACCTTCATGAAGGGCCCGGCCTTTGCCCAACGGGCGGCGGCACTGGGCGGCTACGACGTATCCAACAGCGCTCAAGTGGTCTACAACAGTGCCTGAGCGAGTAGCCACAGAGTACCCCGCATGAGCCCATCGGCCCCGCACCAAAGCGCCACTGCCGCGCCGCTGTCACCGGTCCTGATCGGCGGCATGCTGGCCCGGCCGCTGCCCGGCTTCGTGCTCAATCCCCTGTTGCGGCTGGCCCTCGACACCGTGGTGGCGCGCCATCCCGCCATGTTCGACCGGCTCGAGGGGCTGGACTGCCCGCTGATGCTGATCGATCCCTCCGACCTGCCCTTCCGCCTGGCGCTCTGTCCCGACGCGGCCCGGCCCTCGCTCCGCCTGGCGCGCCCGAGCGACGACGAGGTGGCGACGGCCAGCGTGCGCGGCCCGCTGCTGACGCTGATAGATTTGATGGAAGGGCGGCTCGACGGCGATGCCGTGTTTTTCTCCCGCGCCCTGGTCATCGACGGCGATACCGAGGCCGTGGTGGCGTTGCGCAACGCGCTCGATGGCGAGGAGATCGATCTGCTCGACGACATCCTGTCGCTTTTCGGCCCCTTCAATCCGCTGGCCCGGCTGCTGGCGGCCCGGGCCGAGGCCCTGCTGGGCCGGGCGGCGGCCGACCTGGCGGCGCTGCGCGGGGCGCTGTTGGCAGACGTCGAGAAACAAAACCGCGGCCAGGCCGCCGAGTTATCCAGGCTCGGCCAAAGGCTGGAACATCTAGAGCGCAAAGGGCCGCAGCGCAAGCGGCCGGCGCCGTGAGCACCGCCCTCGAGCTGGTCTGCCCGGCCGGCACCCCGGCGGCACTGAGGGCCGCCGTCGACGCCGGGGCCGACACCGTCTATCTGGGTTTTCGCGACGAGACCAATGCCCGCAATTTCCCCGGCCTCAACTTCAGCCGCGACGAGCTGCGGGCCGGCATTGCTTACGCCCACGCCGGCAACTGCCGCGTCTTCGTCGCCGTCAACACCTATCCCGAGGCCGGCAATCCCGGACCCTGGCAGCGCGCCGTCGACGACGCCGCGGCGCTGCGGGCCGATGCCTTGATCCTGGCCGACATCGGGCTGTTGGATTACTGCTGCCAAAACCAGCCCGAGCTGCGGCGCCATCTTTCGGTCCAGGCCTCGGCCTCCAACCCCGAGGCCATCGGCTTCTATGCCCGCGAGTTCGGCGTCCGCCGGGTGGTGCTGCCGCGCGTACTCACGCTGGCCGAGATCAGTGAGCTCAACCAGGCCATCGAGGTCGAGACCGAGATCTTCGCCTTCGGCGGCCTCTGCGTCATGGCCGAGGGCCGCTGCACCCTTTCCTCCTACGTCACCGGCAAGTCGCCCAACAATTGCGGCGTCTGCTCGCCAGCCAGCCACGCCCACTACGAGGAACGGCCCGAGGGCCTGGTCTCCCGACTCGGCGAATTCACCGTCAACGTCTTCACCGAGCACGAGGACAGGGGCTATCCGACGCTCTGCAAGGGCCGTTTCAAAGCCCGGGGCGAGGCTTCCTACCTTTTCGAGGAGCCCACCAGCCTGAGCGTCCAGGCCATGCTGCCCGAGGTGCAGGCGGCCGGCGTCACCGGCCTCAAGATCGAAGGCCGCCAGCGCGGCAAGGCCTACGTCGCCCGCGTCGTCGCCGCCTTCCGCAAGGCCGTCGACGCCGTTGCCGCCGAGCAGGACATCCCGGCGCTTGATCTCGAGGACCTGAGCGAGGGCCAGCAGGGCACCACCGGCGTCTATGAGAAGGCCTGGCGATGAGCGCGCCGGCGCTTAACCTCGGGCCCATTCTCTTCAACTGGCCGGCCGAGCAAAAACGTGATTTCTATTACCGAATGGCCGACGAGGCGGCGCTTGACACGGTCTATCTGGGCGAGGTCGTGTGCTCCAAGCGCGAGAGCTTTTTCGAACCCTTGCTGGGCGCCGTCATCGAACGCCTGGAGGCGGCCGGCAAGCAGGTGGTGATCTCGACCCTGGCGCTGATCATGAGCCCGCGCGAGATGGAGAGCCTGAGGGCCCTGGCCGCCGACGAGGAGCGCCTGATCGAGGCCAACGACCTCTCGGGCACGGCACTGCTGGCCGGCCGGCGGCACTGCATCGGCCCCTTCGTCAACGTCTACAACGAAGGCACGGTGGACTACCTGGCCCGCCAAGGCGCCGAGCGCATCTGCCTGCCCCATGAATTGCCCGGCGCCTCGATAGCGGCGCTGGCGGGCCGCGGCGTGGCCCTCGAGGTGGCCGTCTTCGGCCGCCTGCCGCTGGCCATCTCGGCGCGCTGCTACCACGCCCGGGTCCACGGCCTGCACAAGGACGGCTGCCAGTACGTCTGCGAGGACGATCCCGACGGCATGACCGTCGAGACCCTCGACGGCGAGGCTTTTTTGGCCGTTAACGGCACCCAAACCCTGAGTTACCGCTACGGCTCGCTGCTCGGCGAGCTCTCGGAGTTGCGCCACGCCGGCGTCGAGCACTTCCGGCTCTCGCCCCACATGACCGACATGGTGGCCGTGGCCAACCTTTTCCGCGCCGTGCTCAACGGCCAGCGCGAGGCCGAGGGGGCCCAGCACGAGCTCGAGGCGCTGCTCGACACCCCGCTCTCCAACGGCTTCTATTACGGCGACGAAGGCTGGCGCTACCGCGACGGCGAGCCCCGCTCGGTGGCCTGAACCCGGGGAAACCCGGAAACGATGGCCGGCCGGCTCAGCCCCATGTCGTCGAGCAGGTGGTCGGAGACAGCCACCATCTGCCAACCCGCCAAGGCCAGTCGGTAGCGCCTGTGCAAGACCGCGATGAGTTCCGCCGGCAGCGATACGGCCGCCATCAGGAGGCCCAGGATGGTGTTCATGCCGTCCTCCTTGCCGGGACCTGCCGCACGCCGCGAAGGCGCCAGATGTGGACCGACGCCATCACCTGCACCAACACCAGCACGACAGCGGCCATCAGCTTCACGATGATATTCATGCCGCCCTCCTGGTATGGATTTCTTCATGGGCCGGGCGCAACACGGGCGCCGCTCCGTCCTCGACCGCGGAGACGGCCGCGGTCAACAGCAATATCTGGCCCTGCCGGCGGATCAGCGGGTGGGGCACCACGGGCCGGGCATCGACCACCACGAAACCCTGGCGCCGACAAAGCCTCAATGATCCGGCGTTGCTCTCGAACACCAGCGCGCTGAGACGCTCGAGCCCCTGGCGCCGGGCACGCTCGCGGGCGAGGGCGAAGAACCCCGCCCCCAGGCCGCCATTGCGAAAAGCCGGCTTGAGCGCCATGCCCGAGAGATAAAGGCTGCCCGGCGCCTCCAGTTCGGCATAGGGTCTGAGAACGGGATCGTCGACGGCACCGCCGGCCTCGATTACCGGGTAGGCGTGCACCATGCCGACGACCCGGCCGCGGCGCTCGGCGACAACGCAGTTCTGGTAGGAGAACTCGGTGTTCTCGCGTCTGTAGCGCGCCGTGCCCACGTCGAGCAGCGACTCCCGCCCGGCCATGGTATTCCACACGTAATCGGCAACGCCGTCCGAGGAATACTGGAAAAGCTCGGCGATGCAGCGGCTGTCGTCCTGCCGGGCGTGGCGGTAGAAGGTATCGCGGGTCATGGTTTTTCTCCTCAGCGTTGGCGCCGGCGGCTAGGCCGCGACGTAGTAATAGTTCTGCGGATCGTGCTCCAGGGCCTGCACGGTGACGCTGGCGAAACCGGCCTCGGCCAGCATCCGCCGCGCCGTCTGCTCGCCCCACATGGCGCCCAGGCCGGCGCCGCCCTGGGCCAACGACACCGTCATGCAGTGCATGCACGACGTGGTGTAGAGGATCGGCCCCAAGGGGTGGTCGAGATTGCCGTGGACGTGGCTGGAGGCGCCGATGTCCTGCATCAGGAAGATGCCGCCGGGCTTGAGCGCCTGGCGGATGGCTTCCAGCACGGCGGCCGGCGCGGCCTGATCGTGGATGGCATCGAAGGCGGTGACCAGATCGAATTCCTCGACCCCCAGGTCGCCGGCGTCGCGTCTCTCGAAGCTCGCGTTGGTGGTACCAAAACGGGCGGCCTCGGCCCAGGCCCTGGTCACGGCCTCGTCCGAGAAGTCGTAGCCCTGAAAACGGCTGTTGGGAAAGTGCCGCGCCAGCAGGTTCATGGCCCGGCCGCTGCCGCAGCCCACGTCGACCACGCTAATGCCCGCCTCCAGCTTCTCGCTCAGGCCCGGCACCAGCGGCACGATGTCGTCGATCAGGGCCGCCACCACACTCTGGGCGCTTTCCTCGGCCATCACCTCGTGGAAGCGCGGGAAGTCTTCGTAGGGCACGCCGCCACCGTGGCGGAAACATTCGACGATCTGGTCTTCGACACCGCCCAGCACGGCGATGTACTGGGTCGTCACGGCCATGTTGTCGGGGTTGGCGGCGCGGGTCAGCACGGCGGCGTGTTCGCCGGGCAGGCGGAAGAGGCGTCCGGCCCGGTCGCATTCGACGATGCCGCCGGTGGTCATGGCACCCAGCCATTCGCGCACGTAGCGCTCATCCAGGCCGGCCGCCTCGGCGATGCGCCGACTGTCGGCCGGCGGCAACTCGGCCATGGTGTCGAAGAGCCCGGTGCGGTGGCCGACCGAAGTCATCAGGGCGAGGGCGCCGTCGTTGATGACGCCCAGCATGCGTTCGGCGAATTCGGCGGCTTTTTCCTGCTGCCGGTCGGTATCTGTGGCAATGGCGGTCATGGTCATGGTCCGGTTCCGTATTTGGCTTTGCGTTGGGGCTGGATATTGGCCGGCCGGCGTGAAAGTGCCGCGGGGTGGAGCGTGAAAACGGCGTGAAAAAGCGCTCCAGCGCGCTATAAAGGGGAAACAACGCCTATTGAGGGACGCGTTGGCGGGGGAATCGTTGGTCGCACTCAATCTTGATCTTTTTGGTGGCTTCGAGCTGCGCCGGGCCGGCCCGCAAGATGTCGTCGTGGCCTTGACGGCCAAGAAGGCGCGCGGCCTGCTGGCCTATCTCGCCGTGGCCGGCCGGCCCCAGTCGCGCGACAAGCTGGCGGCCTTGCTCTGGGACGACAGCGCCGAGAGCCAGGCCCGCTCAAGCCTGCGCCAGGCCCTGGCGGCGGTGCGCAAAGTGGGTCACGGCGCCCTGGCGGCGGCCGGCGAAAATCTGGCGCTGGATGCCGGCGTGGTGACCGACGTCGGCCGCTTCGAGGCGCTGCTGGCCGAGGACACGCCGGCTGCGCTGGAAGACGCCGTGGCGCTCTATCGCGGCGATCTGCTGGACGGCTTCCACATCGACGGCCACGCCTTCGAGGACTGGCTCGGCATCGAGCGCCAGCGCCTGCGTCAGCAGGCCGGCACCGCCATGACGCGGCTCCTGGACCACCACGCCGAGGCCGGCAACCAGGAAAGCGCCGTGCGCCTGGCCACCCGGCTAATCTCGCTCGATCCGCTGCGCGAGGACGTACACCGCCGGCTGATGCAGCTTTACGTCCGCCAGGGCCGGCCGGCGGCGGCGCTGAAGCAGTACCGCACCTGCCGCGAGCTTTTGCGCCGCGAACTCGCGGTTGCGCCCGAGCCCGAGACCGAGGCTCTTTATCGCCAGATCAGCGAGCGCCGCCGCAGCAGCGAAGCAGACAGCGAAAACACCGAGAGCGCCGAAGAAGGGCCGGAGCCGCCAAACCAATCAACACCCCCGGTGCCCGAGATCAACTTCGGCTTCACCATGGACCACGAGCAGCCCACGGCCTGGGTGGTCGAGGAGCTTGACTTCAGCGCCCCGGAGACGGCCCCGGCCAGCCCTGAGTTGCGCTACGTGACGGTACTGTTCGCCGATCTCTCGGGCTTTACCGAGCTCAGCGCACGACTGGATCCCGAGGATCTGCGGGCCCTGCTGCAACGCTTTCTCGGGCTGGCCGACGAGGCCCTGGTGCGCCACGGCGGCCACATCGACAAGCACATCGGCGACAGCACCATGGCGCTTTTCGGCGTGCCCAAGGCCCACGGCGACGAGGCCGAACGGGCGCTGAAGGCGGCGTTTTCCATTCATGCCGGCCTCGAGGCGCTGGACGATGGAGCGCCGCTGACCGCCCACATCGGCATCGCCTCGGGCCGGGTCTTGGCCGACGGTTCCGTCACCGGCGAATGCGTCAACCTGGCCGCCCGCCTCACCGGCCTGGCCGGGCCAGGCCAGACGGTGGTGGCAGACAGCCTGCGCCGCGCCCTGGCCGGACGCCTCGAAGCCGGCGAGATCGCCGGCGCCGAGCTCAAGGGCTTTGCCACGCCGCAACGGCTGTGGCGGGCCCACGGCCTGGCCGCCGGTGACAGCCGCCCCTTCGTCGGCCGGGCCGCCGAGCTGCAGCAACTGGCGGCGCTGGCCCAGGTCGCGGCAGCCGGCGAGCAGGGATTTACGGTCCATCTTCGCGGCGATCCCGGCATCGGCAAGACCCGCCTGGTGGAGCAGGCCATGAGCCAGGCCCGCGGCCGGGGTTTCGATGCCCACCTCATGCGCATCCGCGAGTTCGGCTCGGGCCTGGGGCCCGGTCCGACGCGGCTGTTGGCGCAGTCACTGCTCGGCCTGGCCGACGACGCCGACCTCGAGGAGCGCCGCCGGGCCGCCGAGCGGGCCATGGCCGCGGGCTTTTGCGAACCGGCCCAACGCCTCCACCTCAACGATCTGCTGCGCCTGCCCCAGCCGCCCGACCTGGCCGCCCTGCTGGCGGCCATGGACTTCACCACGCGCAACCGGCAGGGCGTGGCCACCGTGCGCACCCTGGTGGCGGCGCTGGCCGCCAACCGGCCGCTCTTGATAGTGGTCGAGAACCTGCACTGGGCCGATGGCCGCACCCTGGCCCACTTCGCCCTGGCCGCGGCGGCGGTGCGTCAGGTGGCGGCGCTCTTGGTTCTGACTTCGCGCAGCGATGCCGATCCGCTCGACCAGCGCTGGCGCCAGGCGGCCCAGGGTGCGGCCTTGACGACCATTGATCTGGGTCCCCTCAGCCAGGCCGAGGGGCTCGAGCTGGCGGGCCACAGCGAGGTTGAAGACGAATCCGCCATCGCCGCCTGCATCGCCCGGGCCGAGGGCAACCCGCTTTTTCTCGACCAGTTGCTGCTGGCCGCCGACCAGCCCGAGGCGGCGGCCGATGCCGTGCCGGCTTCCGTCGAGGCCATCGTCCAGGCCCGGCTCGACCGGCTGGCCGAGCCCGACCGCCTGGCCGCCCAACTGGCTTCGGGCCTGGGCGGCCGCTTTGCCCTTGAGCCGCTGCGCCGGTTGCTCGGCGATGAGGCCTGGCAGCCCGAGGCACTGCTCGACTGCGCCCTGATCCGGCCCGATGGCGAGGACTACCTGTTCGCCCACAACCTGGTGCAGCACAGCGTCTATGCCTCGCTGACGCGCTCGCGGCGCCAGGCGCTGCACCGCGACGCCGCCGCCTGGTACCAGGGCCGCGACCCGCTGCTGCACGCCGAGCACCTGGAGCGCGCCGGCGAGGGCGCGGCCTCGGCCTATCTCGAGGCGGCCCGGGCCTTGGCCCAGGACTTCCGCTTCGAGCGCGCCCTCGAACTGGCCGAGCGCGGCCGAGCCCTGGCGGTCCAGCCGGCCGAACACTATGGCTTGGCCTGCCTGGTGGGCGAGCTGTTGCGTGACCTGGCCCGCATCGACGCCTCCATCGCCGCCTTCGAGGTAGCCCTGGACGCCGCCGCCGATGACGAACAGCGCTGCCGCGCCTGGCTCGGCATGGTGGCGGGGCAACGCCTGGCCGAGCGCCACGACGAGGCCCTCGAGGTGCTGGCCCGAGCCGAGCCGGTGGCGACGGCGCTGGGTCAGGCAAAACTGCTGGCCGAGTTTCACATCCTGCGCGGCTCCATCCGCTTCAGCCTGGGCCACGAGGCCGAGTGCCTGGCCGACCACGAAACGGCCTGCGTGGAGGCGCGCCGGGCCGGCCTGCCGGGGCTCGAGGCACGGGCGCTCTCGGGCCTTGGCGATGCCTACTACCAGCGCGGCCGCATGATCACCGCCCAGGGGCATTTCGACCACTGCGTCCGCATCGCCCGCGACCACGCCGAGACCCGCATCGAGGTGGCCAACCTCTGCATGCGCGGCATCACCAGTTTTTACCTCCACGATGCCGCCGCCGTGGCCGACTGCCAGCGCGCGGTCGAGGTGGCGCAGCGCATCGGCGACCGGCGTTCGGAGATGGTGGGGCGCAACGTGCTGGTGACCATCCTGCCCTACCTCGGCCGCGGCGAGGAAGCGCTCGACCATGCCCGGCGTTGCCGCGAAACGGCCGAGGCCCTGGGCTCGACGCTGTTCGCCGCCGACGCCATCTGGATGGGCGCCGCCGTGGCCCACAATTGCTGGGCCGCGGCGAGAACACCGAGGAGCAGCTGCAGCGCGCCTGGGCCATGATCGAGAAGGCCGGCCCGCAGTTCTCCGGCGCCTGGTTGCAGGGCGCCATCGCGTTTGTCACCCGCGATGCCGAGCGGCGCCAGGCCGCCATCGCCCGCGGCCAGCGCCTGCTGGCCGCGGGCGCGATCAGCCACAACCACCTCCATTTCCACCAGCTGGCCATGGATGCGCAGCTCAGGGCCGGCGACTGGCCCGGCGCCGAGGCCCAGGCCGACGCCCTTGAGGCCTATAGCGACGAGCCCCTGCCCTGGTCCCGCTTCCACGTTGCCCGCGGCCGCCTGCTGGCCGCCATGGGTCGCGGCCAAGGCGATGCCGACAGCGAGGCCCAGTTGGCCGAACTGAGGCAGGAGGCCGCCCAGGTGGGCTACCCCGAGGCGCTCTTTCCCGCCGCCATCGTCGGAATCTGAGCGCAGAACAAGGGAAATAGGAGCAAGAATTTTACCCGCAAAAGCACCTGTCAATATTTAGCAATCTACTTTTCCGATAAATCATTAGACAGAGAAATCCCACAAGCGTAATATTTTCTACCGCTGATACATAGGGATTTTGACGATGCAGATCGACTTTCATCACGCCGTGACTTACGTCGTGGCCCGCTATGCGGATTTCAGTCACGACGACGCCGCGCTGGTCGCCCATTGCGCCCAGTACATTGATGATGCCACCAACGATGGGACTGTCACTTTCGATGGTGACATCTTGTATCGCCGCCTCTCAAGCGCCCATAAGATGCTCGACTATCGCAATTTTCAAGGCCTCAAGAACCACCTTGTTTGGCTCCCCTTCCACTTCCTGCCAGGCAACGACGGCCTTGCCGCGGGCGAGAATCCCGACGAATCGCTTATCCACAAGCTGGTTTGCAAACCCAACAGTCCTATCGCTCAGGACATGTGCCGAGCCTGTGTGGAGGATCAAGACAAAGACTATGCCCTGCACCGGCTCGGGGTTAAGGCCCATGTCTTTGCCGATACCTGGGCGCATCAGGGCTTCGCGGGCGTCAATCACAAGATCAACATGGTGTCGGGGCTGAAGGACGAAAACGGCAACGCCGACAACATTTTCGAGAGAAAAATCACCAGCCTCTTCGGCAATCTTGCAAGCCACGCCATCCCGCCGCTGGGCCATGGCCCGGCACTTTCCTACCCCGATCGACCCTACGCCAGTTGGAGTTATCAGAACGGGCTCGATAGGCCCGTCACCGTTGAAAGGAACAACACCGAGTTGTTCGTGGAGGCCGCGGACGAGCTCTGCAAGCTCTTCCAACGCTACCTCGCCGGCAACTGGGATGGCCCATCGGACGGGCTGCAAGACGAACAGAAAAAGCATCTGCGCGACAGGTTCGTAAGATTCGCCGATCCCGATGGAGATGTGCGGCACGAGCTCTGGCTGGACGACATTGCGGAGGGCCGGCTGGGCTTCCCCGCCCAAGATCTTTCCTATGTTCCAAAGGGCCATGGCTCTTGGAAACATCAGGCTATTTGCGAGGTTGCTGCCGTGGATAGCGAGGACAAAGTGTACCCCTACGACGAGGATTTTCTCACCAGCAACTGGAAGATGTTTCACGATGCGGCCAAGGAACACCGCCTCACGG
>MPMF02067356.1_pt1 | contig 29564 bp, 32 predicted proteins | sample 1617271 | NCBI WGS metagenome assembly MPMF02 (sample SAMN05944812, study PRJNA350692) | marine metagenome | biome: marine; feature: ODZ; material: water; isolation source: 120 m water sample prefiltered with 30 um filter, filtered on to 0.2 um... | place: Pacific Ocean | collected 2012-04-09... | reverse complement strand
GGAGACACGCCCGCAGAGGCGCGCCGAGCGCTTGAGCGACTTGATGGCCCCGCGCACGGCGCGCGTGCCAACCCTTCGACAATGCGTTATGCAGAACCAGGACTCTCCTTATGAGTGAGGGAGCCAAGGGGCCCAGGTCAGGAGATCGGTCCGATCGCAACAAAAGTGCGATATTTAAACGGTTGGTTCAGTCGGCTAACCTGCGACCAGTGAACAGCTCTATACCGTGTGCGCAACGGCCTCGTCGAAGAAGCTGTTCCCGTTCTTGATGCCTGCCAGGGCGCTGCACGGATTTGGACTCCTATGGGAAGTCAATGCCGCTTCGGTGGCGACGGAGCATCTGGCCGCCGCGTGCTAAAAACAAGAAAACCGATAGGAAACGCGATGTTTCATTCTCACTCAGGACACCATTTGCGATTGTGTGCAAGCAAGATATAGAATTATCAGCCGCAGCCAAGCGGGGGAAAAATTGGATGACTAGTGTAAACTTTGTTGGGGGAATAAAATAATGGCACAGGTAGAAGGTGGCTGTCTTTGTGGTGCGGTCCGTTACAAGAGCGATAGTGAGCCCGTTCTGACTGCGATTTGTCACTGTAAGCATTGCCAGAAACAAGCAGGATCAGCTTTTTCCGTAGTATTGGCGGTGCCGAGAGAGAGTTTGGCAGTGACCGGTGCTGAATTAAAATCGTACGAGGACACCACAGAAAGCGGCCAGTATATGTATCGCAAGTTCTGCGGTAACTGCGGGTCGCCTATCTTTAGCGATGCTGGATTGTTACCAGACCTGCTGTTCATCAAGGCAGGCACTCTAGACGATGCCACGTGGCTGAAGCCAGAAATCCAAATTTGGGGAACCCACCAACTTCCATGTGCGGAGCTAAAGGGTGATGTCCCAAAGGTTGATGGTAATCCACCCACAGAGTAAGCATCGCAAACCTGCACCATGATGTGCGAATAGTGTTATCACAGAATCGGTGGCTCAAGATCCGCTGATGTGTACCGCCTGTTCTGTCAAATCGGAAGTGTCGCGTGAGCGCGCAAGCCGCCTAGCGGCGCATCTTCAAGCCGCAAGTCGCCGCCATGGTTGCGCATCACGTCTGTAGCGATCGAGAGGCCCAAACCGACACCGCCGGTGTCCGGATTACGCGAGGGGTCGAGGCGGAAGAAAGGTTTGAGCACCGCCTCACGGCTTTCGGCGGGAATACCCGGACCGTCGTCGTCGATCGTGATCGATAAGGTCTCTTGCCCCAAGGTTGCAGCGAGGTTGACACGGCTACCGTAGCGCGCTGCGTTGTCGATGAGATTGGTCAGGGCGCGCTTGACAGCGTTCCGGCGCAGCGCCAGCATGACGCCGTCGGGTACCCCGCCGAGCGTTAGCGCGATGTCGTTGCGCTTGGCGTCCGCAGCCACTTCCGCCAATAAATCGGCGAGCGTTACTTCAGTCGTTTCCTCACTGTCTTCGCCACGAGCGAAGGCAAGATAGCCCTCGATCATGCGTTCCATATCGGTGACGTCGGCCTTAAGGGCAGCAATGGCTCCGGCATCGGCATCCATCTCGAGTTGCAGCTTCATTCGTGTCAGAGGCGTGCGCAAATCGTGGCTGACACCCGCCAGCATCTCCGTGCGTTGGGTCAACTGGCGACGGATGCGCTCGCGCATGCGCAAGAAGGCGCGAGCAGCCTGGCGCACCTCCGTGGCGCCATATGGTTTGAAGTCGGCGATCAGCACGCCCTTGCCAAAGCCGTCGGCGGCATGCGCCAGGGCCCGGATAGGGCGGATTTGCCGACGCAGAAAATAGATGGCCAGCGTCAGAAGCACCAGCGATGTACCGACCATCCAGAGAATGAATACATAGATTGTACTGCTGAACAGACGCTTGCGTGATGCCGAAACGGTGAGTACACCAGTCGCTAGCTCGACGGCGATACTGATCCGGTCGGGATTGCTGTGGGTGTCGAACTGGTAGGGGTGGGAGATGCGCTCCGGTAGAACCCGGGCGAGGGTCTGGTCGACGGGACCGAAGAACACGTGCGATGGCCGATCGGGCAGCGTGACACCGGGCTCGAAAGCAGCCTCGACCGCCATGTCGAGGCGAGCGCGGTTGATCAGCCAGGAGGCGTTGACCTGGCTACCATCGGCCTTGACGGCATCAATCAAGAGCGCAATCTCGCCGGCCAGGCCGAGCGCCAAGCGGCGGCCTACGTCCTCCCAATGGCGGCTATAGAAAATGTAGGCTGAGACCGCCTGCAGCAAAACCAATGGTACCATGACGATCAAGAGCGAGCGGCCGAACAACCCGCCCGGCAGAAAGCGCCGAAGGGGTCTCATAGCTCGCGCGCCCCGGCATCGTCAGTGCGCAGGCTGTAGCCTTCGCCGCGCACAGTGACCAGATAGCGCGGACGGCGTGGGTCAGGCTCGATCTTGCGCCGCAAGCGGGTGATCTGTACATCGATGGCGCGCGTCCCCGCCCCGGTACCGAGGGTCTCGCGGGCGAGCACCTCACCGGGGTGTTCGGCCAGGGCGCGCAGCAGCGCCTCCTCTGAAGAGGTCAGCGGTACCGGCTGTTCTCCCTCATGCAGGGCACCCGTGCGCGCGTTGAAGATAAAGGCGCCAAAACGCACGCCGGGAAAGGCTCGCACACGGCGCAATATCGCTTTCAGTCTCGCCAACAGTTCGCCCGGCTCGAAAGGCTTGACGAGATAGTCGTCAGCGCCGCTGTCGAGTCCGGCGATGCGGTTATCGACCGAATCCTGCGCAGTAAGCATAAGCACCGGTGTACGGTCATCCTCGCGCAGCCAGCGTGTGAAGCCCATGCCGTCCTCGCCGGGCATCATGACGTCAAGCACGATGACGTCGAAACGCAGGCCGCGTAGGCGCGCGCGCGCCTCTGCTGCATTCGCCGCTGTGGTGACGAGAAAGCCACCCCCGATCAGATAGCGCCGCAATAGGGCGCGCAGGCGATCGTCGTCATCGACCACTAAAACATGCGGCGCCTCGCTCATGGTGCCAGTATAGGACACGGAGCCAGGCATGCGAGCGCATATTCCGGCTGGCCGTCTGTGGTAGCGCCGTCACGATCGTGATCTTGTGTCCGCTGGGCGGGGTCCGTCGTTCTACCGTTTTCTTATTCTTCCGTGGGTGGGCGGGTTGCCATCATCGCGGCGCGCTCCGATAGGGAGGAGAACCAGGCGGCAAGATCTGCGCGGTTCTGGCGCCAACCATGCTCGGGAAAGCGGATGTCGAGATAGGCCAGCGCGCAGGCCGTGGCCAGCGTGCCGAGGTCGATGCTGGTGTTCACGGACTCGGCTGCCATGGCCTCGACGGCGCGGTCGATCTTGCCCCACTGGCCGGCGATCCACTCGGGCCACCGCAGCGCGGCGGGCCGCAGCACGGTTTCATAGCGCAGCAGCACCGCCGCATCCATCAGACCGTCCGCGAGCGCCTGGCGGCGCAATACATCAAGCCGTATAGGGCCTGCCGCGGGCAGTAGACGCGGACCCTTGTGCAACCCGTCGAGAAAGTCGCAGATAACCCGTGAATCGTAGAGCACCCGGCCGTCATCGCACACCAGAGTCGGTACTTTGCCGAGTGGATTAACCGGCGTTAGCGCCGGATCGGGTGAGAGCGGTGTCATCGATGCGTGGCGATGCTCAATCTGCTCGGCCAGGCCCGTCTCATGGGCCAGAACCAGAACCTTGCGCACGAAGGGCGAAAATGGGTTGCCGTGGAGCAGCATGGAGCGTCTCCTTTAAATATGGGCCGCTAGGTTGTCCCAAATGGGCGCCTTTGTGGCAAGCCTTGGTGCATTTGCGCCATGGCGGCACTTTCGGACATGCCTGTGTCTATTTTGAGAGAGAAACAAGGGAGACCGGTATGGGCAAGTTCCTATTAAGCGATCAGAGTGCTGTGAGCGCTGATTTCGACGGTCTAGCTCGCCGCCATCGCCTTGGTACGAACCGTCACATGTGGCCCCGATCTTCAGCAGACGGGACACAACGGGTTTCGAGATCGCTCCGTTGGACCATTCCGGCACAATAAATTTGGCAAGTGAGGGTTCCACAGCACGCGCTTTGGGTTGACGGTGAGCGGGTTGGCTATTCAGACTGGATTGCGGCCTCGCCAAAACGCCGCCGCGGCGCTATGGTCCGCCGGCCGCAAGATCTTCCAGCAGAGTCGGAACCATGAGTAAGCTCAGCGTAAGCTCTGGCATTCTCGATATCACGCCCTACGTGCCGGGGCGGCAAAGCGCCGAGGGCGGTGACCGTCTGATCCTTTTGTCCTCGAACGAGACACCGCTCGGTTCAAGCCCCTTGGCGACCGCAGCCTATCTTGAAATCGCCGAGCGCCTGCACCGCTATCCTGATGGTGGCGCCTGGGACCTGCGCGACGCGCTCGCCGAACATAACGGCATGGCAGCCGCGCGCATCACCTGCGGTAACGGCTCGGACGAGCTGTTGACACTGTTAGCCCAGGCGTATGCTGCAACTGGTGACGAGGTGCTGATCACAGAACACGCCTTCGCCATCTACAAGATCGCAGCCCAGGCGCAAGGTGCGACGCCGGTGATCACGCCCGAGAGTGGCTATACGGCGGATGTTGATGCGCTGCTGGCCCGCGCTACAGAGCGTACGCGCATCTGCTATCTGGCCAATCCCAACAATCCTACCGGCACTTACATCCCGAGCGCCGAGCTGCGTCGGCTGCGCGCGGGCCTACCCGAGCACACGCTGCTGGTGATCGACGCGGCCTATGCCGAATACATGCGGCGCGACGACTACGAGGACGGCCGTGCCCTGGTCGATGAGGGTGATAATGTGGTGATGACGCGCACGTTCTCGAAAATTTATGGGTTGTGTGCATTGAGACTGGGCTGGATGTACGCGCCAGAAAGCGTGGTTGACGTGGTTAACCGCATCCGCGGGCCGTTCAACGTCAACGCGCCAGCTCAGGCCGCCGGCATCGCGGCGTTGCGAGATAGCGAGTTTCTGGAACGCGCGGCGACCTTCAACGAGCGCTGGATCCCGCGTCTGGAGACGGGAATCGGCGGCCTTGGCCTACACGTACATCCTTCTGCCGCCAATTTTGTGCTTGTCGAGTTCCCCGAGGCGCCCGGCCATACTGCGGCGGATGCCTACGCCTTCCTGCTCGCTCGCGGGATTGTGCCGAGACGGCTCGACAATTACGGCCTGCCCAAATGTCTGCGTTTCTCCCTTGGCACCGAGGAGGAAAACTCGATCGTGCTGCGAGCGCTAGGCGAGTTGATGGCCGGCTAAATCTTAATCTTCGTCCAACCGCGCCGTTCCCAGAGAATGGCGAGGGCGGACGAGTGCAGCAGCCGCCAGCCGCTCTGGCAGACCCAGATGCCGAACAGGCCATAACCGAGCTGCGGGCCGACCAACCAGGCGACGGGTAGGAAGATGCCCCACTGGGTGACGATCGAGACGGTCATGACGGTGCGCACGGCACCGGCGCCGAGCATGGCGTTCTGCAACACCATGCCGACCGAGTCAAAGGCAATGACAATGCCAACCAGGCGTAAGGGCGGTATCGCCAGGGCGCGTGTTTCTACATCTGTAATGAAGCCCGAGAGGATCAGCTCTGGTACCACCGCCATGGGCAGGCCGAGTACGGCCATGATCACCGCCGCGACTTTAATCACGTCCCAGCCCCAGCGATGGGCATCGACTGGATCTCTGGCGCCGAGGGCTTGGCCGACCAGCGAGGCAGCGGCGAGCCCCAGCGCCAGGCCTGGCAGGATGATCACCAAGGTGAGATTGATTAGCACGTTGGCCGCCGCCACCTCAGGCGTGCCGACTTGGCCGACGATCCAGAACAGCGCTGTCAGGCCGCCGGCGAAAAAGAACTGTTGCGCCGAGGAGGGCAGCGACAGCCGCAGCATGGTTAGCATCGTATCGCGTGAGGGCATGGCCGCGAGGAAGCCATGCGGGCGTGCCCGCCGCCAGGCCATCCACATATAGGTCAGGGCGCCGATATAGGTGGCGATGGCGCTGCCCACACCGGCCCCCGTGGTGCCCATCTCCGGTAAGCCGAAGGCACCGAAGATAAGCCCGTAATTGAGCACGATGTTTGAAATCTGCATGATCAACAGCGTGCGCAGATAGACTATGCTGAGGCTGATGCCGTTCCAGAAGCCGCGAAAGGCGAAATTGATGCCGACGCCAAGCATGGCGAAGAGTCTTGCCTCGAAATAGGGTACACCGAGGGCAATTACGGCCGGATCCTCGTTGACTAGGGCAAAAATGTTAGTGGCGAACGCCTGCAATATGGCTGTCGCCGGAAAGGCCAGCACCAGCGCCAGCACCAGGCCACCGTTGAGTGGCACCGCGGTCTCGCTGTCACGGCCCTCGCCCTTGCGCCGCGAAGACATGGCCTGCACGCCGGCCGAAAGCCCCATGACCAGGGCCACGCTGAGGAAATTGACGAAACCGCCGACACCGACGGCAGCCAGTGCCTCGGTGCCAAGTTGCCCCACCATGGCGGTGTCGACCAGGTTGAACAGGGTCTGTGAGGTCATGCCGCCAACAATGGGCAGCCCTAGGAGTAGAATAGCGGAAACGCGGGACCGGTCCACAGGCGGCTTTCTCAGATAGGTGCTCGGCGGTTATAGCTTCCGCGTTTAAAGCGGAACATCATTGCTCTATCGCGCCGGCTGGCGAAACATATCGGGAAAGTCCGGTCATGAAGTCGTGAATCTCTTTGTCCCACGTCTAGGGCATCATCGCGCGCCACGCCCATTGTAACTTGCCGGAGGGCGTCCAAAAGTGAGAGCTCGACCAAAAAGGGCTTCGGACCCGTCAACCAGATGCTGCACGGCCATCCGCTGACCAGCTGGCGGAGCCTCAAAGACCCGCGCATCCGCGTCTGTTCGATCTCAACTGGCACCGGAAATAAAGGTGTGCCTGCCCTCGAGCGGCTAAACCCGGCTACATGGTGTTGTCGCTGGACCTTTCGCCGGGCTCGTAGCCACGCGGGATCGTGGTCGGCTGAGCATCAATGGCGAAATCGTCGCCCTCGGTGTCGGCGACCCTCACGCGCACCGTCTGCAGCCTATTCGGCAAATCTAACATGAACGCGGGATCGGAGGCGATTGAGGCCCAAAGCAGCATTTTCGCTACCTCGCCGGCTTCGCTTCCTACGCTCATGCGGTCGATGTAATGGGCCGGCACCACATCGCCAGTCGCCTCATTGATCACCAGGCCGGTATGCATGGGATGGCCGACCTTGACCTTCAGGCGACTATTGCCGTCGGGGCGTACGAACTGGCGCATCGCGATCTCACCCAAGGCCATATAGCTGCGTGGCGGTGCTCCCTGGCAGCCGCCTGGCGTGCCGACATAGACCTCGCTATGGACGACGTGCCAGACCCCGTCCGGGTCCATAGCGGCGAGGCGCACCGGGGTCGTCTGCTCGAGGCGGATGTTGAAGCCGATGGCATTAATGGGCTGTTGCGGATAAATGCGTGCGACCTGCGGAAAGGGGTTGTTCTCGACGAACAGCGCGATTTCGGCCACCTCATAGGCCGTGTCGCGAAAATCGAGCACCACGGGCACGCTGAAGGCTTCCTCTACGCTTTGGGGGATGACCAGTGAGACGCTGTCGTCGTAAACAACCTCAGTGCCGCCGAACTCAAGATCTAGAATGTCCTGCCAAGCCTCGGTCTCCAAGGGGTTGGCAAGAACTACGGCCGGGGCCAGCGCGAAAGCGAAAGCAACGGATTTCAGCATTAGCCGAGCTCCTTATGATTATTGGCTGCGAGCCTACGGTCTTTAGCCATCGTCGGCAAGTAGCCTGCTGGCGACGTTGATGTATTTGCGCCCTGCTTCCTGGGCGCAGGAGACTGCGTCGGCGAGCGGCTTTTCGCCGCGCACGCTGGCGAGCTTGATCAGCATCGGCAAGTTCACGCCGGCGATCACTTCGACATGCTCCTCGGCCATGATCGAGATGGCGAGATTCGATGGAGTGCCGCCGAACATGTCGGTCAGCATCACCACGCCGGCGCCCTGATCGACTGTGGCCACGGCGTCGATGATCTCCGTTCGCCGTTGCTCTATATCGTCATCGGGGCCGATGCAGATGCTGCGCATGGCTTCCTGCGGGCCCACCACATGCTCAGTGGCGGCAACGAACTCTTCCGCCAAGCGGCCGTGGGTGACGAGTACGATACCGATCATAGCTGCGCTGTTCCTTGGCTGACTTGCCATCCCCGAAGGGCGGTCTGTCTTATACCTGATTTAGTGCGAAGTCTGCTGCCGATCGACATCGCGATGGGCGATTTGTACGGCCACAGCGTCGTCGTTAAGGCGCGACGCGAGGTACTCGGCCACCGCGACCGAGCGATGTCGGCCGCCGGTACAGCCGACGGCGATCGTCAGATAGCTCTTGCCTTCCGCAGCATAGCGCGGCAGCAGCGGTAGCAACCAGCCCACAAGATTGTCGAAGAAGGGCGCGAAAGAGTTATCCGCTGCCACATAGTCGGCAACGTCGGTATCGCGGCCGGTCAGAGACTTTAGATCATCCACATAGTGCGGATTGCGCAGGAAGCGGACGTCGAAGACCAAATCCGCCTCGCGCGGCAGGCCGCGGCGGAAAGCGAAGGAGGTGATGAAGACGCGCAGATCCGGCGTCGCCTCGAGGGCGAAATGCCCAACCAGCACACGGCGCAGCTCGGGCTGGCTGAGCTGCGAGGTGTCGAGTGCGAGGTCGGCGCGCGCGCGCACCGGATACATCACGTTGCGCTCGTGGCGAATGCCGTCGTTGATTGGGCGATCGTCGGCCAGCGGGTGGGGTCGGCGCGTCTCGGTGAAGCGGCGGCGCAGCGTGTCGTCGTCGCAATCGAGGAATAAGAGGCGCGTGTCGAGGTCGGGTTGCGCTATCAGCTCGTCGAGCTCGGCGAACAGGGAATCGGTGTGGAAATCTCGCGTTCGCACGTCGATGCCGATCGCCAGTGCGGTCCCGGCATCACGGCTGGCGGGTAGCAGGTTGTTGACCAAGCTGAGGGGCAGATTGTCGACTACCTCCCAGCCAAGATCCTCGAGCGTCTTCAGCGCCGTCGTCTTGCCGGCGCCCGAGAGCCCGGTGACAAGAATTACGCGCCCAACGCTCACGGCACAGCCTCGCCTAGTGCGCCGGCGAAAGATCCATTGTCGAGAACCGCCTTAAGAGCTACACGGACCTTGGCAGCAGCGGAAGCCTCGAAGGCGGCCAGTGCGATGGCCGGAACGGTAACCCCCGCCAATGTGCGTGTTGTCGGCTCCGGCAGGCGTTCCGGCTGCATATCGGTAAGCATAACTACCAGCCGAACGGCGATTTCGCTGGCATGGGCCAGGCGCACGATGCCAACGCCACGGACCTCGGTAAGGCCAGCCAACGGTGCTGGCCCGCTGGCGAGCAAGGCCCTGCTGCGGCGTGTCAGGTGCACCCGGTCGTCGGCGACGAGGGTCGCGCCAGCATCGATCAGGCGCAGCGCCAAGTCGGACTTTCCGCTGCCGGGTGCACCTTCGATGAGCACTCCGGCACCACCGATGGCGACACAGCTGGCGTGAATAGAGGTCATGGGGGGAAGGTTGTGGCGGATGGCCGCCGCTGTCAATCGCCTCAGGCTGCGTCGTGGTTGGCAATAGGCTCGGCGAGAACCGCGTAAATGGCCTCGGCGTTGTCGGCGCCGCGCAGCTTGGCGCAGCTCGGCTTGTTGCGCAGCAGGCGGCTGACCTTTGCCAGGGCTTTGAGATGGTCGGCGCCGGCGGACTCTGGCGCTAGCAGCAGAAAGACCAGGTCTACCGGCGCATTATCGATGGCTTCAAAATCGACCGGGGTTTCGAGGCGTGCAAAAAAGCCGAATAGGCGGTCAATCTCGCGTAGGCGCGCATGGGGAATGGCTATACCATCGCCCAAGCCGGTGCTGCCGAGGCGCTCGCGCTCCAGCAGAACGCTGAAAATGCGCCGCTCGTCTAGGCCGGTCAGCTTTCCGGCATGGCGGGCCAGTGCCTGCAGCGCCTGCTTTTTGCTGGTGGCCTTGAGATTGGCGACCACCGCCTCCGGCGAGAGCAGGGCCGCGCCGGCCATCAGCTGTTCTCCATGTGCTCAGCCGCCCGCACTGTCTGTGTGGCCGGGATCGCGGTCTCTATATAGAACTTGTCGGCGTGATGGTCGGTCAGGCGGCGGTGATAGCGGCGCAGACGCATCTCGACGCGGTTCGCCGCGGCATCGAAGGCGGCCTGGGTATCATCGGCCTCACCATGAGCCTGCACGCGAATGCCGTACCCAGCGTGCACCGAGATGTCGCTCCGGTACAGGTGCCTAGCCTTTGTGAACTGCACCACCGAATCAATGGCGCGATCGAAATACTTGTCGACGGCTGATGACAAACGTTTATCCACATGCGCACGTAGTGAATCTTTCACGTCGATGTGCTTGCCACTGACGGCTAATAGCATACGCTTTATTTTGTTTGATTAATCGACTTGCGATGGCCCGGTCGGCACCCTTTTCCTCGCAGAGGGCGCGGAAAATAGTGGTCCGAGCGGGTATCTGTCAATGCCGTTTGGTCAGATGCTTGCGAGCTTCAGACGGCGGCGTTGCACCGAAGACGGAATTTTCATTGATTCCCGATACTTGGCCACAGTACGCCGGGCGATATCTATGCCGTTGCCGTGTAGCAGCGTGACTAGGCGATCGTCGGATAGTACCGCGTCCGCGGTCTCCTGATCGATCAGCGAGCGGATGTGATCGCGCACCGCCTCTGAGGACACTCCATCGCCGCCAGCCCGGCCCCGAATGGACGAGGTGAAAAAGTATTTCAGTTCGAAGGTGCCGCGATGCGTCGCGATGTATTTGTGGCTGGTAACGCGGCTTACTGTGCTTTCGTGCATTGTCACGGCCTCGGCCACGTCGCGCAGGGTTAAAGGGCGCAGGTGACGTACGCCGTGCAATAGGAATCTCTCCTGCTGGCGCACGATCTCGCTGGTCACCTTGAGGATGGTGTTGGCCCGCTGGTCAAGCGCCTTCACTAGCCAGTTAGCTTTCTTAAAATTTTCCCCCAGATAGGTGCGATCTTCCTTGGCAAAGGCGCCGCGCGAAACCTCGGCATAGTAGCGGCAGTTGACTAGCACCCGCGGCAGGGTCTCGGCATTAAGCTCCACCGCCCAGCCGCCATTGGCGTGGCGGTTCACGATTACGTCGGCGATCACGGTCTGCGAGGTCTCGCTGGCGAAGGCTAAGCCCGGTTTGGGATCGAGCTCGCGTAGCTCGTGAACCATAAGTGCGAGCTCTTCCTCGTCGACCTCACACAAGGCGGCAAGCTGCGTAAGCTGCCGCGTGGCAAGCAGGTCGAGATTTTTGAGTAAGGCCACCATGGTGGGGTCGAGTCGGTCGCGTGCGGCAAGCTGAGGGCCGAGACATTCTGCGAGCGAGCGCGCGAATACGCCGGCAGGGTCGCAACGTTGCGCCTTGGCGAGCACTGCCTCGACCTGCGCTAGGGGGCAGGCGAGCCGCTCGGCAAGATCGCCAAGATCGCCTTCAAGATAGCCTGCATCATCGACCATATCGACTAGATTGGCAGCAATCACGCGATCCACGGAATCGGCGATATCGATGCGAAGCTGGGCATCAAGGTGTTCGTGCAAGCTCTCGGGTCTGCTCAGAGACTCTCTAAGATCCAGCGAATCGGCAAAGTCACGGCGTCCGCCACCGCCCCACTCGGGGGTGCTGGCGGCGATCGTCTGTTCGCCGTCATAGACATTGGCGTAGTCGGCATCGAGCGGCGCCTCGCTGTTGCTGGACAGGGTCTCCGAGCCGGTCAGAAGGACACGGTCGGCCACGGGCTCGGCCTCGCCGTCGGGCGCTTCGTCTGGTGCCCCGGGCGCGTCCGCCATCAGGTTCTCGGCCGACACCGGACCGTCCTCGGCGCGCTCGAGAAGCGGGTTCTTTTCCAACTCCTCCTCGACGAAGGCGGAAAGCTCGATATTCGAATATTGCAGCAACTTGATTGCCTGCTGCAGCTGCGGCGTCATGACCAGGCCCTGACCCAGCCTTTGCTCTAGTCTTTGTGCGGCAGCCATCTCTCAGAGGCTGAAACGGTCGCCGAGATAGACTTGACGCACGCCCTCATGGGCAACGACATCATCCGGCGCGCCTTCCATCAGCACCGAGCCGTCGTGCAGAATGTATGCCCGATCTACGATATCGAGCGTCTCACGCACATTGTGCTCCGTGATCAGCGCACCGATGCCGCGATCTTTGAGGTGCGAGATGAGATCGCGGATCTCGCCCACAGCAATGGGGTCTATGCCCGCTAGCGGCTCGTCGAGCAGCATGAAGCTGGGTTGCGAGGCGAGCGCGCGGGCGATCTCGACACGGCGGCGCTCGCCACCGGACAGGGCCAAGGCCGGGGTGCGCCTGAGATGGCTGATCGAGAACTCGGCCAGCAGCTCGTCGAGCATGGTCTCACGGCGCTCGTGGATCGGCTCCACGACCTCGAGCACGGCGCGGATGTTGTCCTCGACGCTGAGCCCGCGGAAGATCGACGCCTCCTGCGGTAGATAGCCGATACCGAGACGAGCGCGGCGGTACATGGGCAGGTCGGTGATCTCATGGCCGTCGATGCTGATGCGCCCCGCATCGGGGCTGAGCAGACCGGTGATGAGATAAAAACAGGTGGTCTTGCCGGCGCCGTTGGGACCCAGTAGACCGACCGCTTCGCCGCGCTGCACGCGCAGGCTAACATCGCGCAATATCGGTCGGCGGCGATAGCGCTTGCCCAGGCGCTCGGCGCTCAGGCCTTCGGTTTCACTTACCAGGCGCGGAGCCTTGGGAGGAATATCGCCCACGGGCGCCTCAATTTCCACTTTCGGGTTCGAAGATCATCTTCACGCGGCCATCACCGGCCGGCTGGATGTCGCCAGAGGCATCGCCCTGCAGCGTGCTGCGGCCACTGACCAGATCCATCGTCAGATGCTCGCCACGCAACACGTTGTTGCCCTGGACGAGGACGACCGACCCCTCGAGCACGGCAACCCGGCGCTCGACGTCATAGGCGCCGGCTTTGCCGCGCGCGCTTTCCGTTGGCGTGGTCAGGACCACATTGCCTTCGGCATCGATGCGGCGAATGCGGTTGGGCGCGGCGGTTTCGCCCTGGTCGATGTAAGCCGTGAGTACATCTGCGCGCAATCGGTAGCGGCCCTGCACAGCGTCGGCATTGCCGCGCGCGACTGCGATGCCTTTCTCGTTCATCCATTCCATGGTATCGGCGGTGATCTCCACCGGGGCATTGGAATCGGATTCAAACTGGGCGGCGGCCGTGTTGACCAGCACCAGCAAGGACGTCAGAACACAAAGACTTCTGCGCATCGTCTCAACCCTCGTCCGTGGTGAACAGCGTGAGCCGCGGGCGATCGGCGAAGTGAAACACGCGCCCCTCGGGGCGATACTCGAAGCCGATAGAATCGAGCAATCCCCAAGGTCCCTGGCTATGCGTCGGGCGGTTGCTGACGGCGCTGCCACGGTTGAGGTCGAATGTGACTTGGTCCGTATCAACGGTAAAGCCACTGTCGGTGAAAAGCTTCACCGAGCCGGCCAGTTCCAAGGTCTCGGCCTCGCGGTCGAACAGTCCCTGGTCAGCGCTAACTAGCAGCCAGTCGCCATCTTCCAGGGTAATATCGCCCTGAGGCGCGACAAGAAAGATCACATCGTCATCGCCGGAGGGCCGCATCGCGGTCTCCGCCGTCACCGTATAGGATTGATTGGCCGAATCGGTGCCGACAAAGCGCGGATTGAGCATCTCGTCGCGTCCTGTGATGGCGAAGCCGGACTCAGCGAAATCGAGGCGGAAACGTCCAGCCGTCTCCTTCATCAAAGGATAGGCGACCAGCGAGGCCAGCAGCGCCAACGCCGCTATCGGCACCACCAGGCGCAAGAGCACTAGGCGGCGGCGATAGCCGGCCTCGGTACGCAACTCCTCGTTGCTAATGCGTCGCCGCCGCCAGGTGCGCAGAAACTCGGCTCGGGCCATTAGGCAAGACCCGCGCGCAGGCAATCGTGCAGATGTAGGATGCCCACCGGGCGGCCGTCCTCGACCACGAACAGGCTGGTGATTTCGCGCGTACTCATGACCCACAGCGCCTCGGCGGCAAGATGTCTGCCGCCGATCACCTTCGGATCGGGCGTCATCACCTCACCGGCCGACATCGTCAACAGGTCGGGTGCCATGTGGCGACGCAAATCGCCATCGGTGACGATCCCGATCAGGTTGCCCTCGTCGTTTGTTACACCGACACAGCCGAAGCTTTTGGTCGTCATGACCAGCAGCGCATCCGCCATCGGCATGGCTGCCGTCACCAGGGGCATGTGCTCTGCTCCGTGCATCAGATCGCTGACGGTGCGCAGCCGCGTGCCCAGATTGCCGCCCGGATGCAGCATCCGAAAATCGACGCCGTTGAAGCCGCTGCGCACGACCAGCGCCACGGCCAGGGCGTCGCCGATCGCCAAGGCCATCGTTGTCGACGTGGTCGGCGCCATGCCGTTGGGGCAGGCCTCGGGCATATTAGGCAGCACCAATATCACGTCAGCACTGTTGCCGAGGGTGCTCTTGGGCCGGCCAACGATGGCTAGCAGCGGGATGCGGAAGCGCGCCGCATGCTCGACGATATCGTTGAGTTCGGCGGTCTCACCGGAATTGGAGAGGGCAAGGATGGCATCATCACTGGTGATCATGCCGAGGTCCCCGTGGCTCGCCTCGCCGGGATGGACGTACATCGCGGGCGTTCCGGTGGAGGCTAAGGTGGCCGCGATCTTCCGGGCGATGTGCCCAGACTTGCCCATGCCGGTCAGCACCACATGCCCTTTGATGTCCGCTATTGCTTCGACAGCGGCGGCGAAATTCTCATCCAGGGTCTCGGAAAGACGTGCCAGGGCCTGAGATTCGGCATCGAGAACCTGGCGGCCTGCTGTAACGGCTTCTGCCGGGCCCCACGGCGGGGACTCGCTTATGGCCTCAGGCGCGTCGTCGAGGTCTGTCGATATGGTCAAATCGCCCTACTTTTTCTCGCGGCCCCAATCTTGCATATCACGCAATGAAGTATGGAGCTCGGGGCCCGCGAAATCAATCACCTCAAGGCCTTAGAGGCTGGTTAATGGGCGAAAATATCTTCGCCGTCCCAGCCTGCGAGATCGAGCGCGGCACGAACTTCAAGAAAGTCGAAGCATGCCTCAGCCACACCGTCACGGCCTTCCCGCTGGAGCATGGCATCAAGCTTCTCGCGCAGCTTGTGTAGGTGCAGCACATCGTTTGCTGCATAGGCCTGTTGCGCCTCGCTCAAGGTCTCTGCGGCCCAGTCAGAGCTTTGCTGCTTCTTGGAGAGATCGACACCAATCAACTCGGAGCAGAGGTCCTTGAGGCCATGGCGGTCGGTGTAGGTGCGCACCAGCTTAGATGCGATCTTGGTGCAATAGACCGGGCGGCAGATCACATTCATGGCCTGCCCTAGCATGGCTACGTCGAAGCGGGCGAAATGGAACAGCTTGGTGACGTTCTCGTTGGCCAATAGGCGGCAAAGATTCGGTGCCTTATACTCGGGCCTAGGGAAATGCACCAAGTGGGCGTCGCCGTCGCCGGCCGAAAGCTGTACCACGCAAAGCCGATCGCGGTTGAGGTCGAGTCCGGTGGTCTCGGTGTCCACGGCCACCTGGTCGGCGAAGCTCACGTCGTCGGGGAGATCAAACTGGTGCAGGTGCACGGCCATAAGCGGTCTCCAGCGCTGCGGGGTTAGCCTGCCGGCGCGGCGCAGGCGATGGTGCCCAGGAGAAGACTCGAACTTCCACGACCTTACGGTCACTGGCACCTGAAGCCAGCGCGTCTGCCAATTCCGCCACCTGGGCAGGGCCGGCGATATCGCTCAAACGGGCGCGACAGCAGGCAGTCACTACCGGTGGGCCGGGAGCCTGTCAACGCACTTTCTGCTGGCACCTCAACTGCGCCTGGGGCAAGTTTCGGCATCGTCCCAGGCGGACTTGTCCGCCGGCAGATGCGTAGGAAGACGTGACGGGAGTCCATGGCGGCCGCACAGGTAGCGGTTTTCGGCGGCTCAGGATTTCTCGGCCGCCACATCGTCCAGGGCTTGGCGCAGGCCGGTACTCGCACGCTTTTTGCGTACTATGGGCGATGTTGGCCAGGTGGTGCCAATTCAGGTCGATTTGCGTGACGGGGCGGCGGTAGCGGCAACGCTTGAAGGCTCGGACGTAGCCATCAACACGGTCAGCATACCTTACGAGCGTGGCCAACAGCGGTTCAACGCGATTCATACTCAGGCGGCAAAGCGCGTGGCCAAGGCGGCCACCGCGGCCGAGGTCGGGCGGTTGCTGCATGTCTCAGTCCTCGGCGCTGCTGCGGGCTCCCGGTACGGTCGCAGCAAGACAGAGGGCGAAGCCGCGGTCAGGACGGCGTTTCCCGGTGCAACAATCCTGCGCCCCAGTCTGATGTTCGGCCCGGACGATGATTTCTTCAACCGCTTCGCAGCGCTGGCCCGCATTGCGCCGATGCTGCCGTTGATAGACGGTGGCCACACGCGTTTCCAGCCAGTGCACGTGGAAGATATTGCGGCGGCGGCGGTTCACGCCCTTGAGGACGGTCGCACGGCAGGCCGGGTATTCGAGCTTGGCGGGCCGCGAGTCTATAGTTTCTGTGAGTTGCTTGAATATATCATTTCGGAAACCGAACGGCGCTGTCCGCTGCTCCCAGTGCCCGCGGCGCTGATGATCGTCAAAGCCTGGTTTCTGGAATTCTGGCCAACGCCGCTGTTAACCCGCGATCAAGTGCGCCAGCTAGCCAGCGATTCGGTGGTGAACGATAGCGCCGAGGCTGGCCGCCTCGCTGATCTCGGCATCACGCCGACAGCGCTCGAAGCCATCGTGCCCGCCTATCTCGCCCGCTATCGTCGCGGCGGCGGCCTGGCACCGAGTCGCAGCGCCTAAAGGTAGACGTAGCCTAACAGGCAGAAGCCCAAGGCCAGGCGGTAGAGCACCAGCGGTGTGAAGCTGGCGTGGCGCAGCCAGCGCATCAGTACCGTGATCGCCGCTAGCGCCGCCGCGAATGACAGCATCGCCGCCAGCAGCGCCGAAGCGCTGAGCCCGGCATCTTCAGCGGCCACAAGCGACGCGCCCTCTAGGACGCCGGCACCGAGTATCACCGGGATCGCCAGTAGCATCGAGAAACGCGCCGCCTCGTCGCGCGCTAGGCCGAGCAGACGACCGGCTGTCATGGTGATACCGGCCCGGCTTGTGCCCGGCACCAGTGCCAAGACTTGGGCCAAACCTATTGCCAGCGCCCGGCACCAGCCGATATCATCGATGCGGTCCGCTGCTGGACCGAATCGGTCGGCAAAATAGAGCAAGACCGCGCCCCAGGTCATCGACCAGGCAATAATCTCAATCTCGCGCAGGGCATCCCCGGCCCAGGTTGCCAGCGCCGCGCCGGCGGTTACCGCCGGCAGGGTCGCCAGCAACAACAGCAGCAGTAGGCGCCGCTGCGGATGTAAGCGCCCGCGCGGCAGCGCCAAGGCAGCTGCTGCGAGCGCGGCCACGTCGCGGCGAAAATAGACTAGCACCGCGCCGAGACTGCCAATATGGGCTGCGACATCGATGGCCCGCCCCTGGTCGTCCCAGCTAGTCAGAATCGGGATCAACGCCAGATGCCCGGACGAGCTGACGGGTAGAAACTCGGTGATCCCCTGGACCAGAGCGACGACGATCAGATGAACGAGGCTCACACCTGTACCCCCTTTTATGTTGCTTGTTTTGCCAGATTTATCCAGTAGGGCACAACCGCGGCGCTAGCACCGGCGGCGGGCCGGAGGGTACGATACACGCACGTGGAGGGGGAGCTGTGTCTGAGGAGCGAATTCTTTATCACCTACCGCTTTCAGCGGGTAGTCGTGCGGTGCGTCTCGCGCTGGCCGAGAAGGGCTGGGACTGTGGCCTGGTCGCTGAGCCAGTGTGGGAGCGGCGGGACGCGTTCCTGGCACTTAACCCGGCCGGGGAGGTGCCGGTCTTCAGCGAGGGCGCTATCGCCGTTTGTGGCGCCGGGCCGATTCTTGAATACCTCGACGATGTGCAGCCGGACATGTCACTAATTGCCAGCGAGCCCGCTGCGCGCGCTGAATGCCGGCGTCTCTGCGACTGGTTCGCCCGTGCTTTCCACGCCGAGGTCGTGCATCCATTGCTCGACGAGAAAGTTCTCAAGCGCTTCTTCCGCCGCGGCCATCCCGATTCTGAGATCATTCGGCTCGCCAAGGCTGCGATCACCACGCACCTCGACTACATCGCCTGGCTTGTCGAGCGCCGTCGCTGGTTGGCTGGCGACGCGCTCAGCCGCGCCGATCTGGTGGCGGCAGCCGAGTTTTCCGTGGTCGACTATCTTGGTGACGTCACCTGGTCCGCCAACGAAGTGGCCCGTGACTGGTACGCCAAGATCAAGTCGCGCCCCGCCTTCCGTGCCCTGCTCGAGGACTACGTGCCAGGCGTTGCCCCGCCCCGCCACTATGGCAACCTCGATTTCTGAGCAAATCTGCGCGCGCGCGCTTGACGCCGGGTTCGATGCCGTCGGCATTACCCGGCCCGAAACAGCGGCCGGCGATGATCTTGCGGCGTTCGTCGCTGAGGGCTGGTACGGCGACATGGACTGGCTGGCGGACACTCTGGCACGCCGGAGCCATCCCAGGGCGTTGTGGTCGGACGCAAGGAGCGCGATCATGGTGGGGCTGTCTTATGCTTCGGCTAACGATCCACTAGCACTGCTCGATAGGCGCGATCGCGGTAACATCTCGGTCTATGCCCGCAACCGCGACTATCACGATATTCTTAAAGGTAAGCTGAAACAGCTTGCCCACTGGTTGATCGCAAAAACTGGCGGTGAGGCAAAAGTATTCTGTGACACCGCGCCGCTAATGGAGAAATCTCTCGCTGCCGCGTCCGGCATCGGTTGGCAGGGCAAACATACCAACTTGGTCTCGCGTGAGCATGGCTCTTGGCTGTTCCTTGGTGCCGTACTTACAACGCTGACATTGCCCGCCCATACATCCGGCAAGAACCGCTGTGGCAGTTGTCGGCGCTGCCTCGATGTTTGCCCAACCGGCGCTCTGCCGGCGCCCTATCGGATCGACGCACGACGCTGCATTTCCTATCTTACTATCGAGCATAAGGGGCATATTCCGCGGGAGCTGCGCTCGCTTATGGGGAACCGTATCTATGGCTGTGACGATTGTCTGGCGGTTTGCCCCTGGAATAAATTCGCACGGGCGACGACAGAGCCAAAACTGATCTGTCGCGAGGTACTGAGCGCCCCGCGGCTGGCCGAGCTGGCAGCGCTCGACGATGCCGCCTTTCGCGCTCTGTTCGCCGGGTCGCCTGTCAAGCGCACGGGCCGAAATTACTTTCTGCGCAACGTTCTCATCGCCATCGGTAACAGCGGATATACCGAGCTTGCCACAAGTGCCAAAGCCTGCCTTGGTGACGCTTCGCCACTGGTGCGCGCCATGGCGATCTGGGCGCTGTCTAGACTCTTATCCGAGCAGGCGTTCGTAGAGTTGCGTGCTATCTACGAACCGGACGTGGATGACGACGTATGCGCGGAATGGTCAGCGGGCTAACTCGGCGAGGAAGCGGCGCGCCAGCACTGCGGCGGCATTGTCCGGCGCCAGTAGCAGTACCTGCGAAAAATCAGCGCGAGCTGCCGCCGTGTCGTCCGCATATAGGCGCAGGATTGCACGCTCGACCAGGGCATCCACATTGGCTGGATTGATGGCGAGCGCCCGCGCAGCGTCAGCGGTCGCAAGCTCCCAGACTTCGAGTCGGCGATAGGCCGCGGCCCGGAAGGCGAGCGCATCGTCGCGGCCCGGCGCCCGGTCGAGCGCGGCATCGAGATCGGCTACCGCCGACCAGTAGTCGCCGACGCCGGCATGGGCTCGGGCGCGGTCGATTAACAGCTCGATGTCGCCGCGATGCACCAGCAGAGCCGAATCGAAGGCGGCGATTGCCAGATCAGGTCGACCGGCGATAAGCCAGCCATTGCCCGCCTGGCCGTGCAGATCGCCCCGCACCGGCGCCGGCAGAGTGTCGTCGGTCGCCAGGCGGGCAAGCTGGGCAACCCCTTCCGCGATCTCCCCGGCATCGATCATGGCGACTGCCAGGCAATGGCGGGCAGGTGTGGCGGTCGGCGCTTCGGCCAACCAGTCGCGGGCTATGGCGAGCCCGGCCTCGGCGTCGCGCTTGACTAGCGTCAGGCAGGCTTCGTAACGCCCAGGCTCCGCAGTCAAAGCGCTACCAGCGAGCATGACCATTACCGCTAGTGCTAGGATACGACGCGCTTGCGAGGGTAGAAACATGGCGCCTACATTGGTGACTGCCCCACCCCCTTGCAAGCCCTCAAGGAATACCGATGAGCCAATCACGATTGTTCTGCTTTGGGCTCGGCTTCAGTGCCGCCGCCGTGACGCGCCGTATGCTTCGCGAAGACTGGTGGGTGGCCGGCAGCCGTCGCGATGCGGCCGGTTGTGCTTGGATCGCTGCGCTCGGCGCCGAAGCCTATCGCTTCAACGAGAGCCATGCGCTCGATGCGGCGGCGCTGGCCGGCACAACGCACCTGCTGACGAGCATCGCGCCGCGTGCGGATGGCGATGTGGTGCTTGCGTCACAGGCGGAAACTATCGCTGCGCTCGAGAGTCTGGAATGGATCGGCTACATCTCGTCCACCGCCGTCTATGGCGACCGTCGGGGAGGGCTTGCTGCGGAGAGCGATGCTGTGGCGCCGGTCAGTGGGCGCGGGTGCCGGAGGGCGTCGGCAGAAGCGGCTTGGTTGGCACTCGGCGAGGGCGCGGGCAAACCGGTGCAGATATTCCGTGCAGCCGGCATCTACGGCCCGGGGCGTAGCGCCCTTGATCAGATCGTAAACGGCAAGCTGCGACGCATCGACAAGCCAGGCCAGAAATTTTCGCGCATCCACGTCGACGATCTGGCGGACGCAGTGGCGGCGTCAATAGCTGCACCACAGGCGGGGGCAATCTACAATCTCTGTGACGATGAGCCGGCGTCGAACGCCGAGGTGCTGGCCCATGCCTGCACTCTGCTTGGCCGGGAGCCGCCACCGCTAGTGCCGTATGCGGAAGCCGAGGCCGGCATGTCCGCCATGGCGCGGGAGCTTTGGTCTGATAGCCGCCGCATCGATAATCGCCGCATGCACGAAGTGCTCGGCGTTGCGCTCTCTTATCCTAGCTATCGCGAAGGCCTCGCTGCTATTCTCGCAACTTAGGATTGGCGGCGTGGTCGGGGCAGACGTGGCTGTCGACTACACGTTGTATAGCATCTATTTTGGTATGGATGCCGAAGAAGTGGTAACCCTGCGCCGCCCTCACGGTGTGACGCTGGCGGGGCAGGGTCGCTCCACCAGCGTCGGATTGCAAAGTCGTGAATTGGACAAGAACTCAACCCAGACGCTGAGGGTTGCCTGCGGTACCGGGCTAGCGTCGGCTGATTACAGAAAAAGAACAGAAAATATGGTTTGTTCTTCTGGTGCCATAACTACGACTATACTAAGAGTTCCCAAAACTAAACCTTCGGCGGGACATCCAACCTGGATAACCGCCGCGCTATACCTCAACGGAGATCATCCTGATTACGGCGGACAATTTGGCCGGCTAAGCACCATTGTCGGCGGTCGGGAGGAGCGTTCGAGTTGATTTACGACCGCAGGTATAGATATTGGCTTGGTTAATTCTCGATAGCTAGAGTCAACACGCCAGCCGATGCTCTGCCAAACATCGTTAGCGGCGAACTCGAAAAGCTTACGGCACGTCTTGATGGCCTGTACGTAGCCATTGCGGATGGACTCCGCACACCGGGACTGAAAACCAAGATCGAAGAGATGGAGGCAGAGCTCACCACGCTGAAGAACGAGCTCGATGCGGCGCCTCCGCCCGCACCCATTCTTCACCCCAACCTCGCCGAACTGTATCGGCGCAAGGTCGAGAAACTACACGAGGCCCTCAACGAGCCGAATAGCCGTTCCGAGGCCGCAGAAACCCTGCGCGGGATCATCGAGCGGATCGACGTCGCCCCCTTGGGGCAAGGTGCCTTCGAGATCGATCTTGTCGGCGACATTGTCAACATGATCGAGTTGGCGGAGACCAGTCCACAAACAAAAAAAGCCGCCTCTAACGAAGCGGCTGTTCCTGATGTTTACCAAAGTTCGGTAAAGGTGGTTGCGGGGGCGGTAAGCCAACGTCTCATATGGTCTAACCCCGCTCGGGCAGCAGCACCTCACGCTTGCCCACGTGATTGGCAGTACCGACCATACCTTCCGCCTCCATACGCTCGATGATCTTTGCCGCTCGATTGTAGCCGATACAAAGGTGGCGCTGGATAAAACTCGTAGAGGCCTTGCGCTCGCGTGCGACCAGATCGACGGCGCGATCGAACAGCTCGTCGCCGGAGTCGCCGCCGGCGTTGCTTGTGCCGATCAGAGGCTCGTCGTCGCTCTCAGTAGTGATCGAATCGCGGTACTCTGGGACGCCCTGCTCGCGCAGAAAATTAGCCACAGCCTCGACCTCGCCATCGGCGACGAAGGGGCCATGCACACGGGTGAGCTGGCCGCCGCCGACCATGTACAGCATGTCGCCCATGCCGAGCAGCTGCTCGGCACCCTGTTGGCCGAGAATGGTGCGACTGTCAATTTTTGAGGTCACCTGAAAACTGATACGGGTTGGCAGGTTAGCCTTGATGGTGCCGGTAACTACGTCCACCGAAGGCCGTTGCGTAGCGATGATGAGGTGGATGCCGGCGGCGCGCGCCTTCTGCGCCAGACTCTGGATCACCACCTCGATATCCTTACCCGCGACCAACATCAGGTCCGCCATTTCGTCGACCACCACTACGATGAACGGAAGTGGTGCGGTATCGATCGGCTCGCTCTCGTAGATCGGCTTGCCGCTCTCAGGGTCGAAGCCCGTTTGCACCGTGCGTTCCAGCACCTCCTCCTTGACACGAGCCTCAGCCAAGCGCTTGTTGTAGCCGGTTATATTGCGCACGTTTAATTGCGACATTAAACGATAGCGGGCGTTCATTTCCTTAACTGCCCATTTGAGCGCTACCACTGCTTGGTTGGGGTCTACCACGACCGGGTGTAGCAAATGCGGAATGTCATCATAGACCGACAGCTCTAGCATCTTGGGATCGATCATCACCAAACGCACCTGTTCGGGAGTATGGCGATAGAGTAGCGAGAGAATCATGCTGTTGACAGCAACGGACTTGCCAGAGCCGGTAGTGCCGGCGACCAGCAGATGCGGCATGTGCGCAAGATCGGCGATGATCGGGGCACCGCTGATGTCCTTGCCGAGGATCAATGGCAGGTCGGCGCGATTGCGCTCGTAGTCACGCGAACCCATGATCTCACGCAGAAAAATGATCTCGCGCTGGGCGTTGGGCAGCTCGATGCCGATGACGTTGCGCCCGGGGATGGTCGCGACTCGCGCCGAAATAGCGCTCATGGAGCGCGCAATATCATCGGCTAGCGCGACCACGCGCGCGGCCCGTGTGCCCGGTGCCGGCTCGAGTTCGTAGCGGGTGACGACCGGACCCTGATGGACGCGTAGAATCTCGCCGCGCACACCGAAATCCTGCAACACTGTCTCCAGCATGCGGGCATTCTGCTCCAGTGCCTCGTCATCGGCAGCGGCGTGCTGGCCGTTGGGCTCGGTGAGCAGGTCGAGTGGGGGCAACGCGAAGCTCTCGCCGTTGAGATCGAGATCGCCCTGGCGTTCGCGCTCCTCGCGCTTGCCGCCGCGTGCCTTACGTCGCGCCAACACTTTGGTCGTGCCCTGTGCCCCCGGGCCCTTACGCCTATGCGATTTTGGTGCGCGGAGCTTCTCGGTAGGCGCCTCATCAGCAGGCTTACGACGCTTTAACGCGGTAATGGTGCGTGCGCTGATAGCGATTCTCATCAGCACAGTCTGTCCCGTGACCAATCCGGCTCCTGCCATGAAGGCGAGTGCGGCAAGGCTTGCTGCAAGACTCAGGTATGGGGCAACAGGAAGGCCTATCATGACCGCCAGTCGATCACCCAGAAAATCACCAATGATCCCACCGTTTAACACTCCTGTGGCGGCCATTGCAGCAGGTACCGTTAGCATAGCAAGAACTAGGCCGGCCAGCCGCAGCCACGGCGAGGGTAGACGATGCTCGCGCCACAGTCGCCAGCCCCAGGTGATGAGCGCCAACGCCGGCACCGCCGCTGCCCAGCCAAAGGTCTGGCGGCTGGCATCTGCCAGCCAGGCGCCGACGCTACCGGCCAGATTAGCTGGGGGCACGGGGCTCGAGGTGTTCCAGGACGGGTCGCCGGGGCTATAGCTGGCCAAGGCCGTGAGCCAGACAAGCCCGGCCGCGGCGAGGCTGGCCGCGGCCGCCTCAATGGCGTAGCGGCGCAGGCTGGCGTGCGCGCTTTGCGGCAGGAAGGGGACGGTGCGTAGGCTCTGGCTTCGTCCTGTCATGGCATCCTCCGTGTGTCCACAGCGTTGCTCATAGTGCCCCCGCCAGGCGGTCGAGGGCATCCTCGGTTGTCTCCAGGTCATGCACCAAGGCGAGGCGAATATAGGGTCCGCCGGGCGAACTGGCGCCTTCGCCATGGCTGAGATAAGCACCCGGCATGGCTTTTATCCCAGTCCCGTGCCACAGGCGTCGCGTCGTCGCTTCGCCATCGCCGACATCAAGCCAGAGATAGAAGCCGCCGTCGGGCCTGTAGAAGCCGGCCCGGTTACCGAGGCGCTGCTCAGCCACGTCAAATTTGCGGCGATAAAGATCACGACTTTCCACGACATGGGCCTCGTCTCGCCACAGCGCCGTGGCCACCGCTAAGACCGGCAAGGGGCTGGCGCCACCGCTGTAGCTGCGCAGGCGGGCATAGTCGGCCATCAGGTCTGCGTCGCCCACCACGAAGCCAGAGCGCATGCCAGGAACGTTGGATCGCTTCGATAGCGAATGGAAGGAGATGACGTTCTGCAGGTCTCCGTCGCGGCAGGTCTCGAGGATGCCGGGAGGTTGCGTCTTGCCATAGATTTCACCGTAGCAGGCATCGATGGCAAGGGTAAAGTCGTGGCGCCGTGCCAGCCTCAGCAAATTCTCAAGATAGCCAAGATCCGCTACCGTGCCCTGGGGGTTGGCCGGTGTGCATAGATAGGCCAGCGTCGCGCGCGCCAACAGATTCTCGGGTACCGCCGCAAAATCTGGCAGGAAGCTGCTTTCCGCGGTTGCTGCGACAAAGACCGGTTTGGCACCTGCCAAGATGGCGGCGCCGGCATAGACTTGGTAGAAGGGATCCGGCATCAGCACGGTAGGCTGGCAGCCATGTATCTCCGACGGCACTGCCAGTAGCGCGATGGTGAACAGCGCCTCTCGTGTGCCGTTGCAGGGCAGTATGTGGCGATCACTGTCGAGCATGCCGTCTGGCAAAGCGTAGCGCGCTGTTAGCCAATCAGTCACGGCGGCGCGGAAGCCCGGCGTGCCGATGGTCGGCGGATAGCGGCCCCAGTCACCAGCCTCCACCGCCAAGGTCTCGGTGACTAGCGCCGGATAGGGATGCTTAGGCTCGCCAATGGACATGATAATAGGCGCCGCCCCATCGGGCGGCTTGCTGTCTTCCAGAAGCGATGCCAGGCGGCGGAACGGATAGTCGCTCAGTGCCACCATGCGGTCATTAATCATGCCCGCCCTATTTCCATAGAATCCCAAGAGCTTACCAGCTCTTTCTCGAATTTTGCTAGAGATATAGGGTATTTTGCCCCCGAAGGGAAATTCTGAGCTCAGCTGCAGTCCGGTATGGGTCCTGTGTCATAGGCCCGAAAAAGCTGAAAGATCGAGCGCTGGTACTCCTTGTCGATGATGGCGAGCGCATCGAAAGGTGGCGGCGGTTTGCGCTGAATGGCCTCTACCGGACTATCTCCCCAGCGATAGGCACAGGCGCTGTGCTGCTCGAGAAACTTAAGGTAATCAGAGACTTGCGCAAGCACTTCGCGGTCTTCTACCAGAGAGCCGTGACCCGGCACCAGGCGCTGCCAGGGGCTTTCGACGAGGTTGGCGAGATGGGTGCGCCAGGTCGCAATATGGGCGTGGGGTACAGTCGCGGCGCGGCCGTTGAACACCAGATCGCCGGCGAAAACTGTGCCGCTGGTCCCATCGACTACCACCAGATCGCCGGGCGTATGACCACCTACTAGTACCCGCACCTGGACGCTGCGCCCGCCAAGATCAATGTTGAGCGATTCGGCAATTGTCTCGCTTGGCGCACCGACGGTAGTGCCCTCTGTCCAATTCGCGCCAATCAGCTCGGTCATAAAGCCAAGCAGGGTTGGTGCGTCGGCCGCGAGCATGGATGCCGCCACTTCGTGCATGATCACACGCAGGCCGCGCTCGGTGTACGCGGGGATAGCCAGCGCGTGGTCCTGGTGGTGGTGCGTGATCACCACAGCGGCGACTGGTAGCGGCGTGACCGCGGCGATCGCCGCTAGCACCTGTTCCGCATAAGCCCGCGTCGGCCCGGCCTCGACAACCAGCACTCCCGCTTTGCCGATGATAAAGCCCGTATTGGCAATATGGGCGCCGTTCTCCGGCGTCATCGCTTCCTGAGCTCCCCACAGGGCATATATGCCGGGCGCGATCGGCTCCGGCGTTAGTCCATAGTCGCCACCGCCCGCCTCAACGGCCGTCGGTGCAAGCGCAAGCATCAGCGTAAGGGTGACGGCTCTCGGCATTGGCAGCATTCCCTGCGATTTTCGGGCCGGACCCTACCCTATCCTCTGGGCCGGAGGCTATGTTGTTGTCACGAGCGGAGTGATCACCAAACGCGGCGCGAACACCGCCGACGCGCTAGCGATTGCCGCGGTGTACGTGAAAGAAAGCCGGCGCGCGACCTATCGTGGCACCATGGACGACAGCTATCTTGACGGCGCGGTTGCCGAGGAGCGGGCGCGGACCTGGGGGCAGCGCATGGCCGCGGACGAGCCGCCGCTGGTCGTGGTGGGCGAGAGCGACGACCGCATTGTCGGTTTCACCTGCGCCTTCCCCGCGGAGGATCCCGAGTGGGGCACTCGCAACGATAATCTGCATGCGCTGCCGGCCTTCCTTTGGGTCTACGATGTCGACAGTGCTGCCCGCGCTGCCTACGGGGTGCTCGGCGGCCGAGTGATGGAAAAAGGTTCCCGCACCGGCGTTGACGGTAGCGTATCTATGGTCTGGCGCATGATCTGGCCAGCCCTGCTGGCGATCGCCGCGGGCTAAATTTATAAGTGACAGTTATAAACTTCATGTTGGGCGATACCGCCGCAACTATGTTGAAAAATTGTACCTGTCACCTATTAATGTTACGCTGTCTCGCCCTCCAGGAAATCGTTGAGGCGGGTCAGCGGGTTGTCGTCCTTCCCCATGGGTCGGTCCATGTAGTCGATCCGCAACACACATGCCAGCCAGCACGTAGATCGTCAGTGCTGTTGAGTAGAAGCCGGTGATGCCGGGAATGGCGAACAGCACCAACAGTGAATAGGAGGTGATGACCGGGAGATAGATCATCGCTAATCGCCCTAACAAGCCGGCGAAGGCCGGTGGCGTGTGCGGGTTGCCAAGCACTTCGATAACCTAGTGGCGCACCCGGAGCAGTTCGCCTAATTCTGCCTCTGCCTCGGCCACACCCGATCCCCGCGAAGCTTGCGGCTCAACCGTGTCGTATACTGCGCTTCTCCAAGTATTGCTGATGGTAGTCCTCGGCCAGCCAGAAATCACTCACCACCTCGATCCCCGTGGCGACGGGCACGCCGGCTGCGACCAGCGCCATCTTTGCTGCTGCAGCCGTGCGCGCCTGGTGCTCGTCATGGGTCAAGATCAGGCTGCGGTACTGGGTGCCCACATCGGGACCCTGGCGGTTCTCCTGGGTCGCATCGTGGCAGGCCCAGAAGGCCTCCAGCAAAGTCTCGTAGGAGATCTGGGCCGGGTCGTAATCGACGCGCACCACCTCGGCATGGCCCGTGGCGCCGGTACAAACCTCCGGGTAGCATGGATTGAGCGTCTGCCCGCCGGCATAGCCCACCGCCGTGGCGGCAACCCCGGCAAGACCGCGAAAGGCCATCTCCACGCCCCAAAAACAGCCGGCACCGAAAGTCGCGATCGCCATCACTCTCTCCTGTCCACGCTTTTCGCAAGCTCGCGTCGGCGCCGCCGTATGAGGCGAAGCAGAACCATAATCGGCAGCGCGTCCATCACCAACAGCAACACCAGCACGACCAGCCAAGCTGGGCTTTCGAGGAACGGCAGGACCACGTTGAAGAAGAGCTGCGGGTTCTCCGGATTGGGATCGAGTTGCCCCTCCACCAGTGCCTGTAGGCCGACCAGGCTGTTGCGGTCGAGTTCGGCCCAGGTCTCGGCCAGTGACGCGCCGCCGCTGTAGATGCAAACCAGCACGGCCAGCAGCAGATTGATGCTGAGTATGCTGATCAGCGTCACCGCAGGAGGTATCTTGGCCCGCGCCATCATATTCTTCCCCTCATCTCGCCAGCTCGGGCTAGCGCCTGCGGCACATGCCCACCCGAGCCGTTGCAGGGCCGCCATCCGCCAGTATACTGCCCGGCCCTGTGGAGGGGTGGCCGAGTGGCTGAAGGCGCACGCTTGGAAAGCGTGTATACGGGGAACCGTATCGAGGGTTCGAATCCCTCTCCCTCCGCCATGTCTCTCTCCAGAGCCGTCCAGCCATATTCATTAAATAGCTGATTGTATGGGATAATATGGGATAAACGGCTAACCCCGTCCGTTGACATCCAATCCAATCCAGCTTAAAATGTGGTATGTTTTGTGGGATGGATAATGGCTAAGGGAAAACAACCCGTCAACGCGCTTAGTGCCATGGGCGTCTCAAAGCTATCTGTCCCCGGGCGCCACTCGGACGGTGGTGGCCTTTATCTTGTTATCGACGTGTCTGGCGCAAAGCGCTGGGTTCTTCGTACGGTAGTACGGGGCCGTAGACGGGATATGGGGCTTGGCGGCCTGAGGACAGTATCGCTTGCACAGGCCCGCGTGACAGCGCAGAGATATCGAGCGATCGCTCGCAGCGGTGGCGACCCCCTCGAAGAGCGCCGCCGTGAGAACAAAGCAATTCCTACTTTTGAAAAGGCTGCAATCGCCGTGCACGCAGGCCTGGTGCCGAGCTGGGCAAACCCCAAGCACGCTGCACAGTGGATCAGTACCCTCAAACGGTATGCTTTTCCGTTAATCGGACGCCGGCCGGTCAGTCAAATCACCTCAGCGGATGTGCTGCGCATTCTTGCGCCGATCTGGACGAAGAAGCGGGAGACAGCAAAGCGTCTCAGCCAGAGGATCTCAACGGTAATCAGATGGGCGCGGGCCAGCGAGTTCTATACAGGCGACGATCCGGTGGCATCAGCGCTGGTAGGCTTGCCCCGACAGCAGCCCCATGTACAGCACCATAGATCGCTTCCCTTTGATCGGGTGAATATCAATCGCTGAAT